>Ga0209189_1001158_pt1 | contig 20083 bp, 50 predicted proteins | sample C_130820_EF_Meta_FD_187308 | JGI IMG/M metagenome (GOLD analysis project Ga0209189, IMG submission 187308) | Freshwater microbial communities from Lake Croche, Canada to study carbon cycling - C_130820_EF_MetaG (SPAdes) (version 3) | ecosystem: Environmental > Aquatic > Freshwater > Lake... | reverse complement strand
GTACTATGCATATTCCCTAGTGCCTTGAATCATTCAGTCATGCCATTTTACTCTAGTGATGAGCTCAGGGTCAGTATAGCCGGTAACTTTTTCTTTGATCTGGCAGCAGAAGATCTAGTTAAAACTCGACCCGAGAGTAAAAATATACTGGGTTAACGGAAGTTAAAGGTCAAGCGTTTGAGCAGTCGACCTCGGCCATCTGCTGTGCTGGCATCAACCACAGCTAGTCGTTTATGCACATTGAACCAATTGTCGTAGACTATGATATCACCTTGGGTCCAATTGTGCCAATAGACAGTATTGGCACGGCTTTCTAGCAGTTGATACAGCTCAGTGATAAACTGGGTAGAATCAGCCCAGCTCAGCTGTTGTCCATTGCGTTCCACATGATTGATCCAGGCCCGAGTATGTGGGCCCATATAGTTGCAGTTCAGTGTGGGGCTTACTCGTCCGGTTTTGGGATTGGTTTTGAGCAAGGGCAAGCGTTCAACTCTAGTTTCCGGTATGTACATGTCGTGCATCCAAATCCAGCAGTCACTGTACTGAGCCTGTTCTTCATCAGTGAGCAAACTCCAACCTAGTTCTAGATTGAGCCAAGCAGTCTGCCCCGAGCCATCAGTGGTGTTGTTGACCATGTAGAGTAGTCGCCCGGGATATGAGTTGGCTCCAATATGCACCATGTCAGCATGATAGTCCATGTAGCCAGCACCAAAATGATTGTTGTTGCTTTTAAAATAGCTCACAGGCGTAGCACCAGTTCGGTCGGCTAGGGTGGGGTCAAATCCGTTGCTGACCACGGGCTTTTTGTAGTCTGTTTGGTCCCACACTCGGCCAAATTTTTGACCTAGTTGATAAAACTCTGCGTCGGCCAATTGATTGCCCAAGCCCTGTATAACTATAAGATTACGGTCTAAGACCAGCTGACTCCAGAATTCGGGAGTTGCTGCCATGGCTTCTTCCCAAGTGACCTGTACTTGGGTGGCCCATTCTGGGTATATCGGTAGTAGTTGCATAATGGATATTTAACCAGCTGGGCTGGGTGACTGCGAAATTATTATACTACTGTTAGGCTAACTACTTCTTTGAATTCATCAATGCCCACTGACTCATGATATTTGCGGCGTGCCTCAGATAGAGCTATAACGGCAGGCGAATTGGCCCATTCTGTGTAGTCAGCTAGGGTGGCAAAATACACTGTTCTTATATAGGTCAAATACTCTATTCCAACCCCGGAGCCGTAGCCCTTTAAAGTGGCCAACTCTTGTTCTTTGTATTCCGGGATAGGCTGGAACCAAGGTACGCTAGCTGATTGACGCTGACGTTTAAAAATTACTAATACTCTGGCCATAATGTTCTCCAATAATCGAGCTCAAGCTCTTTATAAGTGTATTTATACAGCGAGACTAGGGAGCAAAGGTAAACCACCCTGTAACGATCAACTTGGTCGCTGTGGGAGCAGGAATACCCCTGTGATGATGTGTCCAATCTGCGGGCCATATCAAGGTAAGTCCTTTTTGGGGTTGGACCTGTAGATCCTGATAGAGAAACTCAGTACCGCCTCCAACTTCACAATCCGTCAAGTAGGTCATGAATACCAAGTGCCGCAGGAGATTATCCCCGTGCATGTTTCCCCCATTTTCGCAGTGCCATTCAGCATAGTAGTGTCCGGGACTATAACGCTGTAGTTTAATCAAGGGATACAGTCCCCAACGATTGATCTCACGATAGCACCAGGGAAATTCTGCTTTGTACTGCTCTACTGCGGCAAACAGTGCATGAACATAACTGTCACGTAGATCCTGGTCAAACTGATCCAACATGCAGTGTGTATAGGCCTTGGGACCTGAAGTAAACTCAATACGCTCACTGGCAGCGACCAACCGATCGCATAGATCAGTGTTGATAGTGTAGCCGCGTATAAAGGGAGATAGGTTCATAAGGGTATCAGGATAACGGCGGAGCCGGCAGCGCAAAAAATTTTTGCCAAGTACTTAGCAGCCGCCCCATGGTGAAAATACTTAGCTCGCAGAGTAGTCTAATGGCAGTAGAGCTGAGAGAGTGTATAGAGTACGCATATCATGTACTTAGCTGAATAAATACCGTATGAAGAACTTTTTAGCTACTGTATTGTTATGCAGTGTGATAACCACTGCACCAGCAGAACCACGCACTCTAAACAAGCCTGTGACCTGCGACGCTACGGTCACTGTGTTCAAAGCCATAGTGGAAGAATTTGGGGAAACACCGCAATGGCAGGGATCAAACGCCACTGCGGGCACCCGTACTGTGCTGACTGTGAATCTTAAAACTGGCGCATGGACTCTGATTGAGTACACTAGTGCCACAGCCTGTGTGATTGGTGTGGGAGAAAATGCCTCAAGCACATGGGGAATACCCGTATAATTTGAACCTGTGTGCTGGGCCGAATGGGTCCTGTGGGGTCAAAATTTCGTCCGCGTAAAAAATTATAAACAAGTACTTATAGATTCAGCCTGGTGATTTTGCACCTATGGGTGAATTTTGCATGCGCTGTTGCATTTTTGCAACAGTCATTTTGTTTATATGCCCCCCACCCCCCAGCGAGAAATTAAATTTTTGGGATCCTGTAGCTGACTGCTTGTGCAGTAACTGTCTTTGAGATTCCTTCCGCCTCATACTGTGCCTCTAGTGCCCTAAGACTTGCACGGTCGCGTACACGAGCGTTCTCTAGCTTAACTACTACGAACTTCTTACGGTATGTGATGTACTGCGCTGTAGACGTGTATGCTAGCTCTAAGCCTAGCAGTGTACGCTGTGCCCTAGTGCGCTCTGCTAGTGTGTAGCCTGTGCTAGCGGCATAGCTACGCATGCTGGCATCTCTAGCGGCAGCATAGGCATAGAACCCTGCGGGCTTAGTGTCTAGTTCTGTAGTCTGTAACATGTGCGCTCCTGTGTGTGTATGTGTCAATTGTACTAGACTTAGCCCAAACTGTCAACCAAAAAAAGCCCTAGTCTTGCCGGGAGCGAATCGGGCTTACTGGACTAGGGCAAAGAAACTGTGCCTTGCGGGCTTGGTTTCTTAGTTGAACATGCTTGCCGGGAGCGAATCGTTGGGCATGTTCTTACTGCTACGGGTCTAGGCCCGCTTACTTGTATGCACTAGCGAGCGCCACGCATACATGTTACTTCTGCTACAGCTTCCCACTTGTCCGGGAATGTTCTGCGCAGGTCTGCAATCTTCAGGACCATACGCAAGCTCAACTCACGCATCTTCTTGGCATTGTTGGCTACAAAGTCTACCACTTGATTGGTGGCAAACTCGTCCAATTCGTACTCGTCCAACATGCCGCAATCACGTACAACCTGTCGGATACGGAGTAGCTTCTCACGCTCTGTATCGATCGTGAGGTCCAAGTAGTGGCAACGTGACTCAATAGCTTCCAAGTGATCCTTCAGCTTCTTTGAACGAACGTGCTCGAACTTGATGTTGGTAATAAAGATAGCACCGCCTTTGAACTCGAATGAGTTGGGCACACCTTGATCTTTGAGCAAGCGGCTGTCTGTATTCCAGTGGATCATACGCTTCTTACCTGAGTCCAATGCTGCCTTCAGGATGTTCAGGCTAAGGTCATCAAGCAATACACTATCACAGTCATCGAACACTAGGATGCTCTTCTTGTCTGAGTATTCATACAGCTTTGAGTACAAGCCCAGCGCACTCATAGCGCCTTTGACCACTTGATACTTCTTCAACTTGCCGTCTTGCGCAACGTTAGCGAACACATCGTGTTTGGCTAAGACCTTCTCTACACCAAAGCTCTTGCCCACGCCTGGAGGGCCTGTAACGATCATAGCCTTGACATCGCCCTTCTTAACGGCACGTGTCATGTCTTCCAGGATCTCAAAGCGATCTGCAAGACGCTTCATGATCTGCTCATCTGTTTCTGTAAGTACTTTGTTCACTGCTTCTTGCTCTAGGCTTTTAGTTGATACCAAATCCATTGCATTAATAATCCTGCTCATAAGCTGTCGCTCCTATGTGTTTGTTTAAGTAGTAATTATACTAGATATTTACTCGCCAGTCAACGTCTTTTGGACTAATGCCAAGCCAGCCAATACCGCCATGAACAAGGCTGTTTCACTGTCTGTGGCTAAACAGACTAGACTCGCCCCTACTGCCGCTAGGGCATAGAATGTTTTCATTTGATGCCCTTGGTTAACAAGTAGACCACAACGCCTACGCCAAAAAGTATCTTCATCCACAGGAATGGACCCATGAATATGATCAAGCCAAAGAACAGTAGAGCCAACATGCCCAACAACTCGATGAACATGAGGCCCAGGCCTGCTATGACTGCAAAGCCCAGGATTGCCTCTATCATTAATCTAACCTGCTTCCTGCATAGGCCCGCAAGCCCAAGCCCTGCAGGTAAGTAGCCAAAGCCTGCGCACCCGCTTCTTTAACTGATACTGATTGTGTAGGAACCTTTGCTGGATCCCAGAAGCTCAAGCACTTGGGCTTGTAGTCTTTGCGGAAGCCTGCGGCAATCAACTCTTTGGCCTGCTTTGAGTTGGTACGATCCACGTAGACGTCTACCCAACCAAAGCCGCAAGCGTCACGCTCGCCTATCTGTTGGTACATGGCTTGCCCTGCGTTCTCTGCAAGGACAAAGCCTTTTTGGATTTCTTGTGCTGTTACCATAATGTTTCGCTCCATTGTGTTTGTGTAAGTGTTAATTATACTGCAATTAAACCCAACTGTCAACCATCATGACAGGCTTCTTAAGGGCTCGTTTAACAAAGTCTTCTGGCTCGTCATCGCAACGAACCATCATAAAGCCTGAGGCATCTACCAAATCCACTTCACATATCTGAAGCTCTACGCCTGCCTTTTCAAATGCTATATTCATCTTAGTCATAGCATACTTAACACCTGCATCAAATGCTGAGTACTCTTCTTCACTGATGTCGTAGAAGTCAAAGCCTTCTGTCATCACTGCCTCGTAGTCTGTTCCGTCTGCTACTATGAAAGGGCGGATCTTCTTCCAGGCCTTTTGATCTGTACAGTCAAAGTGGTCACAAGCTTCGTTAAGGTCAAAACTTGCGAAGTTGTCGTAATTTACTTTAGCCATTTGGGTCGCTCCTTGTTGCTGTTTAAGTTACTATTATATTACCAAAGCGTAGGGTTGTCAACCAACTTACGTTTGTTATAGGCTGTTACGCCCTCTTCAACTAACAGGGCCGCGCCCAAGATTGCTAGGAAGATCCACAGTTCTATAGTTATATAGAATGCATTTAAAATTGTTTGTAACATAAGTTTCGCTCCTTAGTTGCTGTGTATGTGTATATTATACTGTCAAACTGCAACCGCGTCAACCACAAAATAGCGGTAGGGCAAGCCCAACAAGTAGCACAGGTACTCGTCATCCCCATTGCTACCCTCTGCCTCATGGAACCAACGGATAGCTGTTTCGCGTGTCTTAGCACCCGACTGGATAAAGCTCTCAACCTGTGCTTCGAAACGCTGGATAGCCTTAGCCTCAGACTCCAACTGCTCTTTGTAGTTGGCATCAATGGTCTTGCCCAACTGAACGAACTCAGCTTCAAACTGGGCTTCTGTCCAGTCAGTAGTGTCGATACCGCGTGGGCGAACGCCGTAGGCATCCTTATACATATCCCAGTATTGGCAGGCATACTGTTCCAAAGTGCTCATCTCTTCCCAGCTTTTGAATGATTCCATGTTGCGCTCCTTTGTGTGTCTGTATGTAGTAATTATACTGCCAAAATCAATCCAAGTCAACCACCCATTGCAGGCATCCGTTGAAGTAGTTGTACTCAGCACGTAGGCTATCACCAGGAAAGAATGGGTTACTGACGATGGCGTAGGGTGCATCGTCATGGTCCATTTTGAAGCTCTGCACGTCGACTTCTTTGAAGCCGCTATCAGTGCCTAGACCTGAGTTGATAAAGTGTACTTGCATGGTTCGCTCCTTGCTGTGTTAGTGTGTTAATTATACTGCCAAATCAGTCGCCAGTCAACCGCATACGAAGCAGTTCGCCCAGGTTGGTGGTGCCAGTGGCTTCTTGTGCTCCTGACACACCCTCTACGAACAGGTCCACACCTTCTGAGTAGTAGCCGTTGCTCTCACCCAACCAACGCACATCCACATATCCCTTGCGGGTAGCGAACTTGTAGAAGGTATAGGAGTAGGATTCGTAGTGCTCTTCGTCTGGCTCAGTAGCACCCCGGACTTCTTCAGCCACCAACAAAGGAGTGCCAACTAGGTCCTGGAGGTCACCCACAATGTCGTTGATGTCCACTGACTCGCAACAATCTTGCTGGTGAGCAAACATGAAACGTTCACCCTGTGCGGTTACGAACATCATCTCACCGCCACCAACGGAGCCAGTGACCTGCACAAAAGTCTTGCCCACCATCTGTGCCATGCCCTTTTGTGTGTCTACTATGTTTTCGTAATCCATTGTGTGCTCCGTGTTGTTTGTGTTCATGTGCTAATTATACGACTTTTGGACTAATCTGTCAACCGTTAATCCCAACTCTTTTTGTCGCCATACCGCTCATTGTAGTCATAGCCTTCCATGTACTCACGGATGTCTAGCTCGTCGGTGGCTTGGATACGCTCGCCACGGTAAGTACCTTCAGGGTACCAATGGGGATCGCGTGGGCGACCATAGTAACTGTCTGCGGCACCTCTGTCATAGAGGCTACCATGCTTGCGATCAAATATCGCATCAAATTTCATCATACTGTCTCCTTGCTGTGTGTATGTGTTAATTATACTGCCTTTTGGTAAAGATGTCAAGACGAAAGGTGTTGTATTTCTACAACACCTTTCTAGTGTGGTGGGCCCACCTGGACTCGAACCAGGGACCAAAGGATTATGAGTCCTCTGCTCTAACCAACTGAGCTATAGGCCCTGAACTCGTTTAATCTCTACTGGTTCCAAATCATCTTCATCCTTGACGATCCAAAGTTCATCCCAGAACTCTCTCTCATCTTCTACAAACCCTTCTGCTTCTTTTAGGGTTGGAAAACACTCGACGAACTGTTCATGTCCGTCGAATGTAGCCCAGACTTCAAACTGGATAAAGCTCATTGTGGTACCATTGATTAGAAAGGAGCGTCTTCGTCCTCAAGCACCTTAGCTGTCTTTGCAGGTGCCTTAGTCTTAAGGGCTTTTGCCAACTCTTTAACTGCTGGAGTCTTAGCCTTAGGAGCGGCTGTCTTAGGAGCCTTTTCATCCAAGTACTCTGCAATAGCTGACTGCGCACTGGCATCAGCAAACTCAGGCCATGTAGCAATGGTCTTGACCGCATCATACTTGGTCATCGCTGAGTCCAACTGGACCAAACGTGTGTCTTCGTGACCGTGCTTCTCGAGCACCTTGACACGCATGGTATCATTGGCAAAGCGAACTTTGTACTCGCCTGCAAGTTTAGAAACGCCAACCACTGTAAACAATTTATCTGTAGCCATTTTAAATACCTCTTCTGTGTGTGTTAAAAAATATGAACTTCTTGTCCATGTTCATATTATACAACTATTTCGGTTAGTTGTCAACCGTTTTCTTCCGCTTTTGGCGAACCGTTTCTTGTGGCTTTTTTACCACAGTACCGAACTCTTTATCAGTGTAATAATGGATAAGAGTTCGTTGGATCATTGTTACCAAATCACCATGATCTTCATCTACAACAAACCTAAATGGACACTGCCCCCAACTACCTGTAATAACGAAGTTATGGTAATGGAGTCGGTGTGCCTTGTTTGCTGGATTGAATACTACCCAGGGCCTACCGAATAAGTTCAGCTTACTCATGTGCCTTGATCCATTGCCTCATTACTGCTTCCAGGGGCGCAAAGTCGTAGACTGGTTTCTGGGGACGCAATCGATCGGCCTGTTTGGCCTCATGCGCTGTGTTAAGTTCTCGGGTGGTTTTCATTGCTGTACCTTGTTGTTGTTAAGTGTTAAGTATACTGCCTTTTTGGTAGGCAGTCAACCATTACTCTTCTTCGTCCTCTTCTTCAGAGGGTGGGTAGAATGCCACGCTGACTCCGTCAAAGCCCTGTAGGCTATCAACTTCATACTTCACTGGGCAGGAAGCAAGCCATGTCCAAAAGTCCATTATTCGGCCTCCTCTTCACGGTTGTCTTCTTCCCATGTTTCCAAGTTCTCAACGATGCACATGCACTCGTCGATCTCAGGATTGATATGCTCAGCCACTTCAGCCGCACTCATATCGGTGTAGTCGAAGTAGTCATCACCGTTCTCATCAAAGAGACCACAGAAGCACATGCCTGATTCCCAATACACCAACTTGACCTTGAAGCCCAAGTCCTGGAACTTCTCCATTGCGGCTATGGGTGGTGCCCAGGCTGAATCAAAGTTCATACAGAGGTCAGTAGGACTATCCTGGCTGGCTTGATCACCTTCACCACCCACATCCCACTTGGTGCCCCACTCATTGACGCAGTAGTCATACCATGTGGCATAGCCGTGTGTGGCAATGTTGCGGGCTGTATCTTCTTCCAGTTTGATCTGTTCTGGATCCTCATCATTACCAACCCGTCCTGCAACCACATGCAGATCTGCTGGCACGGGCACGAACTCTGCTAGGAGTCTGCCATCAGCAAAGGCCTTCTTGGCCCGCTCAATCATAGCAGGATCTTCGTGTTCTAGTTCTAGATAGTTGTTGCACCAATTAGGCATATTAGACTCCAGTGTGTAAAGGATTGCGTTTACGAAGGTGTGCCAAAGCGGCCTCTTTGCTGTCAAAGCGACCCGAGATGGGCGTTTGATGGCTACCACGCACAATGAACCAACCTGCTAACAGGCTATTGAAGATGACTTTCATCTTAGACTCCCATTTCGTAAAAGGTTACTGAAGGATCGATGCTGAGCAATTCCTCAGCGGCTCGTGTAAGATAACGGAACTTGTCACGCACTTGTGCGCCACGCAGTTCACCATCGCAGGTAAGGTTCTCTGGGCTAAGTTCGCTATCAATTGAGTTGGCAATGGCCTGGCGATCCTGTGCGTTCAACAGGCTCAGTGGCTTTTGGTTGAAGATAGAACGCCATTTGTTCTTCTGCTCTACATAGGCTTCGATTGTGCTAATGTTCATAAGGTTCGCTCCTTTTGTTGTTTAAGTAGTAATTATACTATCGATTCCGGATCCTGTCAATGACCTTGTTGGCTTCAGGGTTATCACTGATTCCATCGTAGGCTTGTTCCACAGCGGCCATCAGCATGAGATCTTTAATTCCCTGTGCTTCGTTGCGAAGCTCTGCAGTGGGCAAGCCGCGGATGAAGCGGTCAGCATCCTTGCCATCTTCGTAGGCCCACAATATGTCGGCGATGACATGTTGCCGTGCATTCAGTCCGTGCAGTTCGATATCAATCATATTTGCCTTTGTGTTTAGGTTGACGTTTATATTTAACTTTACTTTGAACAACCTTCTGCTTGAAGGGTGTGCCTGCACAGAACAGGATGATGTGTTCTCTGTGCTTCTTTGGTACTTTGATTGTAATCTTCATGGTGTGCTCCTGTCTGTATGTGTTTATTATACAACCAAAAGCACACCCTGTCAACCAAAAGCGTATGCCCTAACCCAATCAAATCGGGTAGTGGCCGGCACCCACTTGAAGTGCTCACGCTTGCGATCAACCTTTTCAAAGTCGAAGCACACCATCACCCAACCTTTGTCAGGGCTGAAGCCCACAGTCTCTGCAGTCCGAACGACTTCGACCATCCTACCGTCTGTCATCTTTGCTACTGTGATCATCATGTGCTCCTGTCTGTATAAATGTATTATACAATCAAAAGCCCAAAGTGTCAAGCGCCGTTGTAGGGGCTGTACTCTTCATCCTGTGGCGCTTCTGCCACATTGGTTGCTTCTAGCCAATCGTAGACTACACTCAATGGACACTCCAGCTGGACTGCGATTGCCTTAGGGCTGTACCCTTCGATATACAGTTGCTCGATATCATATGCCAGTTCTGCCATCTTACTCATCAAAACACTCCTCACCTAGTTGTTCTACTGTTTCAATTACCACACCCAAGTCAATGATTCGGGCTGTTTGATCTTCGTTGCTCACACCCTGGAACGCTGTACGGAACGATTGGTACTCGGCTAGGAAATCAAATACATCTTCGCGTTCCCATGAGTCCGGCACTTCAAGTTCCTGCATCAGCTCTGTGCGTACGATAACTTTCTTCATTACCATTTACCTCCGGTGTTGTTGATGTCAATTACTGTGTTCTCTGATAGATAGGCTAGTAAGTTTTCACGGGGGACAAACTTCAACAGCTCTTCAATGGCTGTCAAGTCACCACCCTGCAAATCCTCTGCGATTTGATTGAGGACTTCGTCATGCAAGTCCCCTCTGGCCAACTTGTCATAGGCCATAGCCTTCTTTGATTGGTACCCTGTCATTATGCGCACTCCTCTGCTTTGAGTCGAGCGATAGCTGGTGCAAGTTTCTTCCAGCGTCCGCCGGGCTTCTTAAAGTGCCACCCACCCGACTGATAGTCGTCGCTCTTCTTGTATTTGAACACATACAAGTATTCTACACCGCAACCGTCATAATAGTCAGCTGCCTTAGCAAGTGTAGGGAACACTTTGAACGGAGCGTCTTCGCCTCTGTCGCGTGTGTAAAATGTACACTGGGTCTCTGTGAGCTTTTCGTGTGCGGCACGCTCTACTGGGTCGTCAATCTCAAACTGGCTAAAGGCGTGCTTCTCACCAATGTCCTGACGCAGGCTAGACAAGTCGCCTAGTGCAATCAGATTGTTGACTTTAGGGCTGTTGCTGTAATGCTTGTGCAAGATAGCGCCGTTGTGTTCCAAGTACCCGTCCCAGTGGCAGTAGACTGCGCGAACTGTTTTGTTGTAGGGATTTTGGATTGCAATCATTGATCGTGTACCCATTTTTCGCTCCTAGTGTGTTTGTGTAAGTGTTAATTATACAGTTATTCTTCAGACTCGTCAACCGACTCTTTTTCGTTCAAGTGGTCGAAGCAATCCTGTACACGATCGCTCACACAGGTAAAGAAAGTGTAGTCGCCTACTGTCTGGCGCCCGTCGCCTTCGGTAATGTACTCGAACCCACCGTAGTAGTCCAGCATCCGGATGTTGTGATTGGGCACAGCAATAATCTCGTCTGCGGCATCAACCAGTACTCGCCCACAGCGAATGTCTAGTCCCAAGTCCGAGGCGGAATGCTGTACGAAGTTGTTGCGGATGTTGCGCTCGATCACTTCATTGATACAGTCCAGCATCTCGTGTGTGCTGTCAAAATCGCAATCTGTAAAATAACCCATGTTTCGCTCCTATGTGTTGTTTAAGTCTTAATTATAGCGCCTTTCGGCGCACCTGTCAACTCAATACCACTACTCGACGCAGGGTTTCATCAACAATCTCTTCACCCGTTTCCTCGTCGAATTCTGTGTCGTATTCGTTCTCAACCATCTTGTCCATGCGATGGTACTCACTGTAGACCACTGCACCCACATCAACCCTATCAACCTTTGGGGCAACCTCTGTGCGCCAGTGGTCGCCATAGTTGTAGGCATAATGCACTTGAGCCTCAGGGTCCAGGCCCTGCAACATCTCAATCAATTCTTTAACTTGCATAAGTGCTCCTTATTGTGCAAAGATTTCTTTAGACAGGATTTCTTTCTCAACTACATTGTGTGCCAAGTTCAGGGCCATTGTGGCCACTGTGATAGCGATGATACGCTCTTGTCCACTGAACCGTTGGCAGTATTCCATCAACTGTTCAAATGACTCTGGTGTTGCGAACAGACCGGTCTTTGGGATTGGGTTCTTTACGATATCATACATAAGTGTCGCTCCTTTTGTGTGTTGATGTTAGTATTATAGCGCCAAAATGTAGGGACGTCAAGTCCCTACACCTTGTAGGGTTATTTGTTGTTCTCGTACAACAGATTGTCTAAGTATTCTGAGATAATTTGCTTTTTATATGCGTTAACAATAGTTTCTTGCAGTGTTTCGCAAGCGCACAACAAGTTAGTGTCCGAATCGTCTTCTTCTAGCACATAATTAATAACTTGCAACATAGTGCGACCCGAACGGACGCTTTCGGCAAATACAATAGCTTCGCAATTGCGTACATCCGAATTTTGTGCATGAAAACTGTTGTTTGCAAACTGTGTAACTTCTAACATTCTAGCTCCTTAAAAACTTATTATAACGCATTTTGAGCTCTCTGTCAAATGCGCTGTAATAAGCCCTTACGGGCTGTAGGGTTATTCCGTTACGAAAGCATTGTACACTACACATTGTAGGCCCGGGTGCTTGACAAAACACAATTTTTGTGCGTTGACAATAGCTTCCATAGGGGTGTGTGCTACAAGTGTCATGCTAGCATACTCCTGCATGCTAACTTCCGTGTTACCGGGCGGTCGGTGCGGGTGATAGCAGTACAGTACTGTAAATTTATTACGAGTGGCACTTGACAATTGCATGCATGTACACATACTAGCTCCTTAAAATTGTATTATACAATAAGCTAGCCAAAATGTCAATAACCCTACACTTTAGTCAACATCTGCGTAGCCGTCTTCTTCCCAGCCGTATTCCGTTGCTATAACGCCCGCATCAGTTATGTCAGTTGCGTTAGCAATAGCATCTGCCTCTTCAGCTGTTTCCGCTTGTACCTCTAGCGTAAGCTCTACAGTCTGCTTGTAATAAAATGTTTTCATTTGTGCTCCTTATGCGTACATTACAGTTACATCGCCCTCTACAAGCATTGCAGTGTAGCCTTCTTCGCCCGCTTGTGCGCAAGCAACCCACTCGTCAAAACAGTCCTCTGCTTGCTCTGCTTCCCAAATCAGTATGCTGTTACAGCTAGCAAAGTCTTGCCCGCGCTGTAGTGTAACGTTTACAGTATTACCGCTAGCATATGCGCTACTATAGTAGCCGCCGTCCTCTACGCTTACAACTTTAACTTTACGCATTGTGTGCTCCTTAAAAACTAATTATAGCACATTTTAGCCAAAACGTCAACTAAACGCTTTGTATAACCCTATAGCGCATATGGATATTGACACAACGTTAGTTAGTGTCTGCGGCCAGTTGCGTACACGTAAACTCCATATCATGTACAGCGTTCCCCCACAAAACCCAGCCAATATGCTGTAGCTGTTGTGCTGTGGGAAGAACGACATTATAGTGTACATGCAGAGAAAGCAGGCCGTTCCGGCCCACTGCACTATGTTGTTAAACATCTGCGCACTCTGCTACTACAGCGTTAACATGCGCACTGTCTAAGCGCATAAGTCCTGCAATAAACACAGCTCCCACGTCACAGCTAACATATACATTGCTTTGCATACCCTGTTCGCTGTAGCTTACGTCGTTAGCTTCCGCTTCCGTAAAGCCAATAGTTTGCAAGTATGTACGCAACTCCTGCATAAACAATTTGTCTGTGTATATAAGTCCGTTAGTATTAACGTCCCAATCGTTTGTGTTAAAGTACACACACAGCTCTCCAAAATCTCTCTCTGCTGTACAGTACTGCAAGTCCAATTTTGTAATTGCTACTGCTGTAGCAGTGTTACTCCAATAGCCGCATCCGTTTGTGTGTAGTGTAGTAAATGTTTGCATAGTTTTCGCTCCTAGTGCTTGTTAAAAATTAATTATAGCATATACTGCGCACACTGTCAATAACCCTGTGCGCAGTAGTGTTGTTTTTAGTCCACAAACTCTACTGTGTTTGTGCGTATTGCTTTGTAAACATTTGGCATTACATTTGCAAGCTCGTTTTGCAAATTATTTGCAAGTAAGTCCCCGCTAACATAAGCGCATTTTGCTTGTGTAGGGAAGTTGTATTTTACAACTTCTGTATTACCTATTTTTTTAATTGTTTTGTGTGTGTTAAATGCGACAACTAGTTTATAAGATTGCAATTTTTTGTTATAAACTAATTTTGCTTTTGCTATGCATTGTGTTAACATATACGCTCCTGTGTGTTTGTGTATGTGTTAATTATAGCGTATTTTGGGCAAACTGTCAAGTCCCTACAAGCAGTAGGGTCTTTATCAAGAAGTTCCGGGAGGGTTTTGGGAAGTCTCACCCGGGTCGACTAGCAGGTTTCGTAGGGACTCTTGTTAATCGCTAACCTATGGCTAGCCCTACAGGAACGCACTTGTCCCTCAGCGATGTTAGATTGGCCTTACATCAGCTTTCGCATGAATGCCTTAAATGGCGTCCCTATAGGAGTTTCACCTACTCACTGCCCTGAGTTGCGAACTCAGCGTGGATTCCCGGGACATAAACGTCAGTTAGAAAAAGACTAAAGGAAGTCCGGACTAGCCGCTAGCACCGTCTGCTAGATCGTCTGCCTTCATCATTACTGCCTACATGATCCGCCGCATCTCCAACACGTCTTAGGTGCTTGTTTCATGCCCCAGTCTCAAGCGTATCCGTCGATACTGTCCTCTACCTGGGCGCCTAACGGTGTAGGTAACCTTTAACTCTTTTCTAACTGTTCATGTGCTTATTATAGCACATGAACTAGTCCTTGTCAACAACCCTATCCTTTGTGTGGAATTGGTCCCTTGTTCTGCAAGCAAACCTCGAAACCCTTCCAGTGCCACTTCCTACATATAGTACATTCCATCTTTGCTTCCTTTGTTGCTAAGTGTTAATTATACTCTCAGGCCAACTCTTTGTCAACCACTGTAAGCATATTAGCCGGAACTCTCCACAGGCCCATGCCTGTATTCACTGTGACATACTTGATAGCCACTTTGGTTACAAAGCCTCTGGTCACTCGCCCTGTCTTCGAACTAGTGAACTCAACATTGTCGCCTGTGCGGATTGAGTACTTGATGCGCTTGGCCAATTGCTCTTTGTTCCACTTGACTGCATCAATCATAGAACTCAACTCAGTGTTGGTCCACTCTTGTAGCATGATAGCCCGGTTAACTTCTTGAATCGTTAGCATGTTCGCTCCTGTGTGTGTTTAAGTGTTTATTATATGCTCAAACTGTTTCAACGTCAACCGGTGCAAGCAAACGACCCATGTCTCGCATGAAGCGTCGGATGGCAATCTTTTGTATAGTCGGCAACTCGTCCAGTGTGGCCAAGTCCGTCATCTCAGTGGCCGCTTGCAACAGATCCCCGCCCGTGTTCTGACGAGCATAGGCCTGCACAATGTCAATGGCTTCTTGTATGTCCATCTGATAGATGTTGCCGTTACGCAGGGTGGTAATTGTACGCATAGTTTCGCTCCTGTGTGTGTTTAAGTGTTTATTATACTGCCTTTTGGGCACCCAGTCAACCTACATGCTCCAGTAGGATTCGGATGCTGGTGAGCAGAAGTAGGGCGTATCGTACCGCTCCAGGAACTCTGCACCACCCATCAAGTTGGTCTTCTTTACATAGGTTTCATGTATAGCAAACCTATAGCCTAGGCGTGGTGGGTAAGCATCATAGAGCTCATTGCTCTCACGCAACATGGCCTCACGATCTGGGCGATCATAGTCGTACTTGCCAATCAGTCGTTCGCCCTCTTTCTTGCGGCGATCCTTCTTGTATATCTCTAGTGTAAACATCATAAGTTTCGCTCCTTTTGTGTCTGTATGTTAGTATTATAAGGCCTTAAGCCTGTTCTGTCAAGCGGATTACGAAGCCTGAATAGTCCTTCTTAGCACGACCCTTGGCCTTGAGCCCTAGCATAGTGCCTTTTGGGTCTAGGAAGCGCAGATCAGTTTCGTCTGCACTCGGAACACCCTCTGGGATCTTGTCGTAGACAGCCACTACACTCATGCCCTGCATTAATGCTTCTGCGACATCAGCGTCATTGCCGTCTGCCTTAGAGAATGTAAGGTGATAGTTCTGCAGGTGCGCAACCTTACGTCCCAAGACCTTAGTGTAGTCATAGAACTGTACAGTAGGGAACATTTCAAAGATGTTGAACCCTTCGATGACATCGTACTTCTCCCAGCTCAAATCGCTCGTACCGTTTAAGCGGAACACAGGAGTCAAGCCCTTGCGCTCTGCGAAACGTATAGCCTTCTTGATGTCGTTGGCTAGATCTACCATAAACTCTGCACGATTGTTGAAGAAGTACTGGGTCTTGCGGATACGTGCCTTTTGGATCATGTTAGTGTTTTCACCGCGCTTGAACATGCCACCACGTCCTGCGGTGTTAAGGCATGCACTAGTACAGCCTGCGGTGCGCTTGGGGCATGTTTCTTTGCCTGACAAGTCAGCAGGTGCAAGGTGCAGGATGAAGCTCAAATAGCCCATCTTGGTGCCCTTTTGGATCTTAGGGTTTGCAGTACTTAATAGCTTGAACATAGTTTCGCTCCTTTGTTTAACTTAGCCTTAATTATAGCAGGATTCAATACACCAGTCAACCCCAGGGTTATCTGTACTGATCATTCAGTTCGGGTTGGATCTGCTTGACCAGCTCACGCTCGTATGCATAAGCTTCAGCCCGCCCGCGTATGACATCTAAGACAGTGTGGGTCCATCCGTCCCAATGGCCCTTCTTAATATAGCGATACAGCTCCCAGTCCCTGTCTTCGTGTCGGGCGCGACTGATATGCTTACGCCAGCGTTCTTTTACAGCCTTAGAGACTGTAGTAGACCCCTTGCGGGTGAGTCCAATATAGGCTAGCCCATTGTGGAATGCACAATAGATAACGAAATTAGAGTCTTTGCGAGCAGTTCTTTTTGTCTTCATATGAGTATTATAGCAGACCCCGCCCAGCGTGTCAACTGTGGCTAGAAGAACACACACAAAAAGAAAGGAGTTGACGCCCCGCCCAAAATCAGCTATAATTATAACATAATAAGAAAACGGGTAGACCGAATAGGTTCGAACAGCTATACTGGGGGTGGACGTGGAGGGTGGGCGGCATTTCTTAAGTTAGTTAGCGCCAACCAACTGTGGCATAAACGCAACAACCTGGTTGACACTAGGGTTAATAGGTTTTGATTTGACTTTTGGATCGCTAGTATAAAAGCCAAAATAAAACCTGCTGATTAAAGCAGGTTTTGGCAGGACTCTTCCGGCCCTTAAACTTCTATTAATTACTCATCATCCTCGGGAAACGTTACTCGAAAGTGTGTAGTGGGCATGAGTTCTAATATATAGTCACAGGCTTCATCCTGATCAGTAAACACACCAAAGTCACAACAACGATCTGAGTGCTTGAATACACGTATATGACTATCTTCAGTTACTGTTATGTGTACAGCATGTGTAGCGAACTGTATAAAACTCTTACTAGCTTGCATAGTGGTCTCCCATCACCTATATAATACTTATCGGTTCGATCCTATATACTAGTGGTTAGACTAGTTAAGGACCGTACAGTTGAGTAGAGCTAGAGTGTATAGTATATGATACATTGTGATCTAGAATAGGATTAGGTGTGACTAAGTGTGATCTAGATCATGGCCCCTAGCGTACAGACCAATCTAAGCAAGGTGTCAACCTAAAAAAGTGAAGAAAAGTGTGAAAAAGTGCAATAAAGTGTGGCAGAAATGTGATAAAGAGCCACTATCTTGGTTGACACTCTGGCTCTACGGTAGTAACCATTTGAGAGGCTCGAGGTCTAGACAGGCATAGTTTAAATGGTTACTCAAACTCTGCCAAATCTCCCACAATGCCCACTCTCTACAGCGGGGCCTATCCTATATGCATAGTGTGTATACGTGACCCCACAGCGGGGCCTAGCGTAGTTTGAGCGTGTCAGTGCGTGTAACCATTCTTGTTGCACTGTAGTCCGATAGACTCTATACTATGTGTTATACAGTAGTTCCGGCATAGCACGAAGTGCGTTCATAGCTAGTAAGGTTCCTATACAGGACAAACCAATGCAGTCTATACACATGCACTTATATGTACAGCGGGGCCTATGTAACAGCTAGTAGCGAGTAAATACTAGCATGCGAGTACAACTCATAGTCCAAGGTGACAGCAGTCTAGTAGACGAGATCATAAGTCGTTGTCGTCAGTTTGATATCTGCACCTATCGAATAGGGCAATTTGACTCTTCAGTTAGTTCGTGTCCATGGAGTATAGAGTGTGATGCTAACAGTCGCATAGACTTTATCTTACTAGAGTACTCGGACTCACTACAGGTCTTAGTGTTATAACAGTAGAAAACCCACAGCCAGTACGATAGCTGAAGCCAGCATCCATCTATCCAAGGTCATTGATCTAAAGGTCAACTGAACAGCTATAACTGCCAGTACGGTTATAGTCATCACACCCATGCATTCTAACACTGCTAGTATAGTCATCACTTAGTATCCTTGGGCTTTTTATGCTTGATCTGTTTAAGCTGTAGGCGACGCACGGGTTGTTGATGTTCTACGTATCTATAGTACTTAGGTGGAGTTTCAACAACGGGTAGCGGAGTTGTGTCTACTTCATGAGTGATTGGTTCGTACAAGTTCATATCCAATCTGGGTTTACGGCTTTCAGGTAGAGCGGGCATATATGTTACCATGCGAGCACACAACACCAAAGTTAATATAGCCAACCCCGTCAGCATGAGTTTTTGAGCTCTGCTGGCTTCCCAATACCACCAGTACTTTACGGAGTTTAAAGGATCCATTGGGTTGCTCTGATACATACTAGTGTTGGCTTCCTGAACCCGGATCAGCAAAACCTTGGAATCCACCCAGTGTCGCAATACCGGTTTCTGTCCATTCGATTGAACCTACCCAGTTAGTGCAGTTGGCCATGCCCAGACGATTAAGCTCTGCGGCATATGATTCAGCTAGCTGTTGTGCATATTGGCTGTCTGTAATGGGAGTTGAGTCGTTCAAATCAACCTTCTTTTGACGTAGATTTGTTTCTGATGTTGCTATGATTGCGTAACCTTGTGGCATATCTATTCCTTTGTTGTGTGAGTATTTACACTAAAACGGGTTGCGATTGTAGGTTTTAGCTATGTCGCGTTGTTCGCACAGATAGTCCCGATCCCTGAACACATAGTTGACCACGTTGCAGTCACTGCCTGTGACACCGCTGGCAGCGTGTTCGGGTATGCTCTTACCTGTGGTCACAAGGGTGGCTGTTGATGCGCCCGTATATACTATAGCACAGCCCGATAAATTGGCCAGTATTATGGCGACGACGAGTTTCATGTACATACAGGTATTATACACGATTAGACCCCCAGAGTCAAGTCTGAACTGGGTTCGGGCTTGCGAATGGCGTGATTTGAGTCGGGTCTACACTCTAGCTAAAAATTTTTGCCGCTACCGCTTCGCGGATTAAGAATTAACGTGGGGCGTGAAACGGGTTAGAAATGCCGCCAATCTACAAGAATACTTCTGTCCTGTAGCCTTGTGTTGATATTCAATCCAAGGGTCGTTTTCACTGTCGGGAAACCAGGTCTTTAGATTGGTGTATACATCACCGTTGCCGCCACGATATTCTCGGGCCAAGGTGTCAATCAGTTGTTGTTCTTCTGTCATAGGTATTGATTTGGGTTTGATTGTTCTAGTTCGTCCAGCTTTTCCCAAACGAACTTTAGCAAGGCCTTGCCCGTTTCAGTATCCGAGCTCATTAGCAAGGTAATACGGCTCAAGAGTACACCTGCGATATTGTGGGGTTCAAAGTCCGGGTATTGGCTGATCACTTGATCTATAGCTTCAACTAATTGCTCTAAACGAGCGTCTTTTTCTTCTTCTGTCATGCATATAATTATACACGAAATATCACCTGGGGTCAAGAATGTGAATAAATATTTCTACTTATGTGGTACACTATTCAATCTAAAACTTATGACCCTGCCCAGCTTCAAGCTTCTGTTGAACTACTGTTAGAACGCTTGGGCACCCGATGGATAGATGTGCAAACAGAACGTGTGCCCCGGGTCTACAGAGACTCTTATAATTTATCGGGAATCAATTTAACTCACCCTCGGGCAGTTGATCCCGAAAAACGAGTATGGGGACTCAATGCCAGTATGGATTGGATATACCTGCACAGGGGCTATGCCGAGCATCATTATACTGAGTTTCTAGAAGAAGCCGAGGGTACTTATCTCAAGAGTGTGGCACAGGATCTCGTGGCACAAAGCCCCCG
>Ga0209189_1001157_pt1 | contig 20083 bp, 18 predicted proteins | sample C_130820_EF_Meta_FD_187308 | JGI IMG/M metagenome (GOLD analysis project Ga0209189, IMG submission 187308) | Freshwater microbial communities from Lake Croche, Canada to study carbon cycling - C_130820_EF_MetaG (SPAdes) (version 3) | ecosystem: Environmental > Aquatic > Freshwater > Lake... | reverse complement strand
ACTGTGTAGAATTGGTATACGAATCAGTTCTTTGCCCGGTTCCGTCTGGTCAATTTCAGAGTCGGTTGTCCAAAGTTTTAATATTTGTTCAAGTGTTTCCATAATATAAAGTTAGTAAAGTTAAGCCGGAGTTATAGAGAAATATTCATATTGAAATGTTGCTGTTGCTGTAATAATCTTATCTGCGGATTGTTGTGTATCAAAATCAACATCACTTAAACTTATTGGAAACATTCTTTGATAGTTAACTCTAAGTAGAGGATTATTCAATGCACTCATTACAGTTAAATTTGCATCAGAATAATAACTCACTACAGTACTGTTTCCATTTTGCAGTTGATTTAATTTGTTTCTATCTGCTATGCTTGTTGGTCCGCCAATTGCTAGCATCCATTTATATAGTTCGTACCAGGACTGCAATTGTTCATCGACCAAAAAAGTGACTTTGAATTCATTGTATTCCAATTTAGAACCTGCAACAGGAACATTACGCAGAGGTGTAGGAAATTCAGTTGCACCTAATGAAACACCAGGAAGATTTGCTTCTTGGCAAAAATATTGTACAGTCGGTAATCTATTAAATGCCAAGATAAACTTGGATGATTGTAATAGATTGGTATTTGATGGTGTTCTTGATAATGCTGTCATATGAGTATTTATGATCCAATTTTAAGACACTTCCAACCTTTGTGTTGTTTTAGTATACCTTGAGAAACTTTAACCATATTTCCTTGGTCTAATCCATTATTTTTACAAAATTCTCTTAAATTGTTAACGTTGTGTGATGTGCCTTCTGGTGATGTTAGAATCCAATTTTTTGACAAAGCTTTTGATACTGATTTTTTTTGTGATTCTGGTTGTTTAAAACCTATTCTACTTAATCTTAATTTTTCAACATTATATAAACCAGAACTCCATCTTTGTTTAGCTTTATCACTATTTTTTTTATTTGATTCTATTGTATGTTTATCGAATCCGCCATCCAATCCATTTTCAAATTTTAAATTTGCCCATTCTTCAGATTCTACTATATTATTTTTTGAAGAAAAATCTAAAGCATACTTTATCAGATCATCTTTTTCCGTGAATAACTGATACCATAAAGTTTCTACATATTTTTCTCCATGTTTTTTAATGTGTTTTTTCCAATATTTGCCTGAACCCAAATATTCATCTGGACTTTTTAATGTAGTTTTGCCAAAATATTTTAATTTTGTTATTTTATGTTGTTTTATGTATAAGTATGTTGGTTTCATAATGTTAAAATGGTGAAAAACTATATGTATTTATATAATAAAAAAAGGGAACCTTGCGGTTCCCTTTTAAAATGTCACTCTTTTTGGTGACTTCACTATATTTTTACATATAGTTTTAACCCATCACATTAGGTTTTTAACTGCGAACAAACGATAGTAAACGTTTGATTGTGACTTCAACTTACCAGAACCAGCATTCAAGCCTTCAGCAAATGGGTTTGCAACCATGCCGTAACGAGTCTTGAAACCAATCTTTGGTTGGAATGTGAACTGGTCAACTGCACGAACCATTTGTAGAGGAACGTATGGGCAGTAGAATAGACCAGCGTCATAAGGAGAAGAACCCTTATAACCGATTGTTACCAATTCTTGGTTAGATGTGTAACCGCCATAATATGGATCGATAAACACCTTGATACGACCGTGCAACATACCAGCAAAAGTATTGCCTGTATCGTCAACTTGTAGGTCAGCTTGTAGAGCAGGAGTATAAGACAATACACCAGCCATTGCCATCGCAGAAGCAACGTCAGATGAAACAATCATCACGTTACCTTTACCACGACGAGTTTGTTTTGCAATAACGTTAGCATCACGTTCGATTTGGAAAATCAAACCTTTGAAACGTTCAACAGACCAACGACCGTTTGAGTCAGTATCCAAGTCAAAGTAACCAGCAGTTGTTGTACCATACTGAGCACCAACAAGAGCGGTGTTATAGATTGTACGGATAACTTCACGGTTAATTTCTGCCAAGATTTCTGTAGACAGAATGTTAGACAATTCTGTTTCAGCATCTAGACCATGGATTGCTTTCAAGTCTTGTGCAAGTTCTAGTGAGTACTCAGCTTTCAATGCACGGGATTGAGCAGTAACAGTAACTTTCTCGATAGAGAATGCCATCTGTGCGAATGCTGCACCGTTGTCTGAACCCAACAATTCAGCAGTTGATGTAGGCATTGCAATACCAGAAGTAGTATTAGCAGTACCAGGATAACCTGCGTTTGTGTTGAATGTGTTAGCAACGTCTGTTGTTGGTGTGCCTGTGAAACCGTATGGGTTTGTAGCAGAACCAATACCAGAGAACATTGTATTAGCTTCGTTATAGAATGCTTCTGCACCAGTTTGACTAGCGTAACGAGCACGCATTGCGAAGATTAAGCCTGTTGGGCCAGTCATTGGCTGAACGCCAGCAACATCATACGCAATCAAGTTAGGCAATGAACGGCGAACCAAACTGATTAAGATTGGGTCGAAGTTGCTGATGCTGTTACCAGTAACGTTTGTTGGACCTGCATCAGCAATTTCGTTCAATTGTTGGCGATCTTGACGCATTGCTTGGTGTTGATTTTCCAAAACAAGTGCAGTAACTGCTTTCTTGTATGGGTCTGTAATGGTTGCCAATTCAGAGTGTTCTAGAACTGGTGCCCATTTCTTTTGTAGTTCTTCTGTCATATACATGAGGGGTTTCTCCTTAAATTAGAAATGTATTTTTTATTTATTACTTTAGAGTTTTAGAAATTCCGCTTGCATAATGTTCAATCAAAGAATCTTGAGCACGGTATTCTCTTTTTTCTTCTTCAACCAAAACTTCATCAAAAGCTGAATTGTCTGCAACTACGTAGTTGTCTTGGAAATATGATTCTTTCAAGACTTCTAGTTTTTCTACAAATTCTTCTTCAGTAGTGAATTCCACACCCTCTGCGAGTGATTTTAATTTTTCTACTTGAGTTTGTGTTAGGCCTTCACACGCTGTGTAGATAGCCTCAATTTTTTTCTGTTCGTTTAATTCTTTTGTCAACTCGATACCGCGATAAATTTGTTCATTCAATGTTTCTTCAAGTTCTGCAACTCTTGCAGCCATCTCAGAGACAACATCAACTTTATCTTCAGGAATATCAATATAGTGTTCAACAAATAAATTACGTAATCCGCCGATGAAGTCTTCCGCAATCTCAGCACGTAGACCTGTGTCAACTGCTAATTGATTTTCTTGCATCCACTCTTCAACCATATAGTTTAGGTAGTCATCAACTTTTGTTGCCAAATCTTCTTTGATTTGTTCAACAGCTTCTTCGAATTGTTCTACCAATTGTTGTTCTACTTGTTCAGCAATAGTTTCGATACGAGACATAACTGCTGCTTCGAAAATTGTTGTTGCTTTAGATGCAAATTCTTCAGAAAGATTTTCACCAGCTAACAATGCACGGATATCATCAGACATATCCAATGATTCCATGTTGACATGTTGTTTTTGTGTGTCGCCTTGGTGATAGTTTTGGAATGTTGCACCTTTGTTCATACCAAAAGTATTTGCTGGTAGATTTTCAGCCTGGCGATCACGAATCTTTTCGTATTGGTTAGCAATACTTTGTGTTGGTTTCATAACGTCTTTACGACCCATTGTTTCTTGTGGCTGATTTTTTAGATGTGTGTAACCAACGCCATCTTTTTCTGAACCAACAGGAGGTGTAGCACCTGGAGGTGTAGCTTGTGGAGTGTCTTTTAGGTAATTTGGTAATTCATCATCAATCTCTTGTGGATTGTGTCCAATTACACCTGCACTCTTTTCACCATAAGCAACTTGTGGGTTAAGAGCATTTTGTCCTACTTCGCCTTTTTTGTGTGCGTCTTGGCCACGCAAACCACGTTTGCTTGCAATATTAGCATCAAATGATTCTTTCGAACCTTCTAAAATAGCAGTAGCGGCTTCTGACAGTTTGAATCTGTTTGTCATTTAAAAATCTCCTTGATTATGATTATTTATTTATAGGTTAAAGTTTTTTGATGAAATTTTCAAATATGCGGAGACTAACTGCCTCGATATCCGCAGAAGATGCTTTTCTGATTTCTCGAATTGCTTCTACATGATCCATTTCAGTCCAAATACCATTTACCAACATCCATTCTTTTCCTTCCATAATACCCTGAACAAATGCTCCTGGTGCAGAAGGATCAGCTACAATATCCGCCGCTGTGGCTAGATAGAAATCGGGTTGAACAACATTAACGCCGTTAACATTTTTCAATGAACCCATACCTCTAGAAGAAACACCTAATTGTGCGCCACCTTCAATCAATTGGCGTGCAATATTGCCCATTGGTGTTTCTAAAATTTTTGCTTTACCAATCCATTGATTTCCATCTTCATGTAAATTACAAATCATATGAGATACACGGTCAAGATTGATAGTTGGTGAATCAGGATGACCCAACTCACCAAATGCTCTATTTTTATTAATATATTCGGTTGTGTATCTGTGAACTTCTTTTCTTAGAGTATTAAACTCATAGATACGTCCATTTTTATTTTTAGTTTCAGCAACCAAGAATGGACCTTCAATAAAAAGTTCTTTTTTGCCATCTTTAGCTTCTGTTAGATAGCTAACTGTTTCTTGGATTTCTTTAATTAACTTCATTTTATTGGCCTATTCCGTTATTACCACCAGGCGTAGTACCATATGGAGGATAATTAAATGCAGCAGGATCTCTGAATTGACCTCTAGAGTAGTATTCATTTTGTTTGCGTAGTTCCATAATAATTGTATAACTATTATTCGCAATCATTCCTCTAGTTGTAATACCAATGTCACCATTTGAACCTGCTTTTCCTTGTGTTGGATTTGAAATAGTAATCCAGTTGCCTGCGCCGTCATATTCACCAACACCACTTAAAATTGCAATTGTTTGTGGTGTAGTTGCATTCCAAAAAACCTCAACGTCAGCAGCATTAGAATTTGTACAATCAAACCACAATCTATACAAAGCTAGACCATAGTAATTTAAAGCTGTATTTGCTATATAACCAGCATTGTTTACAACAGGAAAACCATTGGTAGCCAAAGCGCCAGAAAAAGAATTTGCTGAGATTCTATAATTATTGGCCTCTTGGCCACTACCATCAAACTTTGCAGTGAGTTTGATGACAGTGTGTTGTGTGTCGTCTTTTAAGACTTGATAACCATATACATTAGGCATGTTTTATTCCATTCTATTTTAATATCTGTCACCACTTGAGTGTCTAGTCACACCAGCTTTTGGTGTAGTAGTTTTACCACCAGAACTAGACTTGTCCTTACTAAAAATAGAAGGGCCTTTTCCTGAGGGGAATGTAGATTTCTTTACTTCACTCTTTTCATCATCTTTAGGTTCATTTTTTTCCACATCTTCTTTCATATGGCCTGCATTTTCAGCAGCTTTCAAAACATCACGGCGATCTGCATAACTTCCATTAAATGTACCTTTTGCTAAATGTGGTTTATAAACATCATGGTGTTCTGGCTTGATGTGTTTTAAAACTTGAGAAGCCATTGGATGTAAACTATCTTCTTCATTCATTTCTTGACCAGATTTATTTGTAGATTGATCTTTCTTCTTAGAATCTTTTCTACGTGCATCTTTCATTTCACCTGGCTCGTCATCTTCAGGCTCATTTTTGCTGTCCATTTTTTCTAATGACTCTTGTGTTACCAAGTTTTGTGCAATCTCTTGTTTCTTTGCTTCGATTGCAGCAGTTACTCTATCGTGAATAGATGCGTATAGTTGATTACGAAATTCAACACCGTTGTCTTCCATTGAAAAGTCGATTAATTTTCTTGTGTCCATTTTATTCTCCGTTTAGTTTGGTGAAATACTTTTACTATTTATATTATTCTTTACTAGTCTGTTTTTTTATAAGTTTTGCTTCATGTTCTGCAGCATCTTTATCCAATTCAGCCTGATGTTCACTATCACCTTGTCCAATGGTACTCATCATTTGTTGTTGAACAACAGAATTTGTAACATTGACAGGAATACCAACACCTGCTTCTTTTTCTTCTTCCATTTCACTTTCCATTTTCTTAATGTCATCATCATTTAGGCGAAGAACATTACGCTGAATCCATGCATTAGAGAAGTATCGACCAGTATATGGGTCAACTTCTTGCAACAAACTTAGACGCTCTTTCATCAACTCAGCTTCTTTCAACTCAGTAAAATTGTTGTCTTTAATGAAACTGTAGTGTACATGCTCTCTGAATTCTTTCCATTCATTATCAGTACAAATACCTTTAAGTACACATTGTACTCTTAAACACTGGTCAAACAAGTCAGAAAACTTAGTACGTTGTCTTGCAACAAACTTAGCAAACTTTAATTCATCACGAGTAATCTCACCAACACGGCCTAAAGAGAACCCGGATTGATTAGGATCAAGTCTGGATACTGGAACGTTCAAAGACTTATACAACTTCTTCTCAAAGTATTTAACGTCTTCCAGTTCGCCTAGGTTTTGTCCACCTGGCAATGTAGTAATCTCTGTACCTTTGCCGCCTTCTCTACGTGGCAACCAAAAGTCTTCCATCATAGACAAGAATTTACGGTCATCACGAACTTCACCTGTGTTAGCGTCATACACTAACTTGTTCTTGTACTTGACCATAATGTCACGTAGGTATTGTTCTGCCTTCAGTTTAGGCAAGTTACCAACGTCAATGTAGAAAATACGGCGTTCAGGTGCTCGAGATATACGATAGATAACTGTCGCATCTTCAATCATACGCAATTGATTTAAAGGTTTGATTGCTTTGTGTAGATATGATAGCACAACTGCTCTACGTGAGTCCATCAAACCAGAAACTACAGATACAACAGAATCAGTAGTAATTCGAGTACCAACAGGACCAAAATTTGTAGAACTTCCTGTGGTTACTTTGTCATTATAAATGTAATATTCATTTACGGTATTCATAATTTCAATACCGGTGCGTTCATCTTTTTGTTTCTTAATCTCACGTATCTTACGCATCTTACGCGGATCAATATATCTTAACTCTCTAATACCCATTGTAGGATTTTCACGGTCTACAATGATATGATAAAAGAGTTTGCCGTCAATATAAAATCTACGGAATATATCTTGCGCCATTCTTGTATAATTAAGCATACGCAAAATAGTAGCAAATTCATCTTTGATAGCTTTTTTAATCTTTTCTGGTTGTCTTAAATCATCTAAAACAAGCTCAATATTTTTACCATCATCATCTTGACAAATTGCTTCGTTGACAATATCATCAATAGCAGATTCAATTTCTGGCTGCATAGCCATCTCACGATAACGAGAAATAAGTTCTACTTCATTCTTTGCGGTGCCATCTAGGTCAACATATGTACCATAATATGCAGCAGAAGTGATCGTTAACGCACCATCATCATTACTTGGTGGTGAGAACGATTGTTGTGCTGTTTTGTTTTTGTCTTCCTCTTCACGAGAAATTGTAAAACCAAACAAAGAAAATTTATTTGCCATCTGTAGTAAGTCCGTTCAATAAAAAACATAATAGAAGGACCGAAGTCCTTCTGTATATAGTTAGACTATAATTAGGTTGTTAGGCCTGTTGTTGCACCAGTAGTACCAGTAGTCCAGTATTGATATGCAAATGTTACTGAAAACTCTTCAATCGTATCATTTGAAGCCCAATCTAATTCGATTGGAGACAAATCAACCGGAAACATACCAACAAAGTTATAACCTTTGATAGCACCTGCTGCACCAGAACTTGCAGAACCAGAAGGTCCTACTTTGCCGTACTGATAAACCTGTGCGTCTGTAGTATAGTTTTGACCTGTTGCAGAAATCGCAACACCTGCATTGCCTCTGATGTTAGATTCGTTGCTATTGATAGCATTCATCCAACCTTCAATTGCATTACGAATCATAAAATCTTCATCATTAATGATTGTGATTGTCCAGTCTGCAAATGTTCTGTTGCCTGCAAATTTCATTTCACGACCAAAATAATATAACGGCACGGTACCAATTGTGGAACCGGGCAATTGTGCTGTTTTAGCCATGAATGAAAGTTTGTTTCCAGTGATACCTGGAATACCAGTCATAACAACTTGGAATAGATTTGGACGAGCTCCATCACCTACCAATCTTTGTGTAAAATCGCTAATTGTAAATGCCATTTTAATCTCCTGTTATTTTATTTATTAACCTGTAGCGCCAGTAATTGTTGAGAAACTAACACCAGTACCAACTGCAACAAAATTCAATTGGATAAAGTTGACAGAACGATTAGGTTGAATGTAAATATCACCAACAAACTGATTGTTATTAACAACAGAAGGAGTGTTATTTGTAGAATCGCATACAACTTGGAATGCAGTAATACCACGTTGTGCTTGAACCTGACGTAAGTAAGGTGTAACTAAAGCAACAAATTGTGCTTGAGTGAAACCATCATTAAATTCAAACAATGAATATTGTGCAGCCTTAGAAATTGCTTTCTCTAACACAATGAACAATCTACGTACATTGATACGGTCGAATGCTGAAGGTTGTGTTTGCAATGTCTTGTCACCAAACAATACTGTACCTTGACCAGGGAATGAAGCAACTGGATTAACAGCAACTTGGTACAATGCATCACGTCCTGCTTGTGGTGGGTTATATGCTAACTTAATAACATTCTTGATTACACCACGAGAATAACCTGCTGGTGAGTACCATGGGCTGTTGTTTGAATCTGTATACACACATAGACCAGCAATGTCACCATTCAATGGTACCCAACGATATGCGTTGTTGTAACGGTCAAACAAATATTTCCAACCAGAATCTGCGAATCCATATGAACCTGTTGGTCCACCTACGACTGAAGTTAGACCATTTGCCCAAGAAACAATACTAGCTTGTTCTAAACCAGGATTATTAACTACTGCTGAAATTGGAGGTGAAACGAAAGCAACCGCATCTTTACGAGCAAAAGCGATCTGTACAGCATTTTGTTGTACTGCTGTATTTGTATATGGACCAGTCATAATCAATGAAATTGATGTTTGTGCTGTATCTGCAAAATAAGACATTGCAGTTATAACGTCTGCATCAGAAACTGCTGCATCTGATCCTGTAGCCATTGATACTGTGTAAGGTGCAGCCAATGTAGTAAAATTGGTGTTAGCAGAAATTTTACCCCATGAAGTAGCTGTACTATTGTAGTTTGGTGGATCAATTGCATAAATGTATTTTGAATTATTAAAAATTGCATTTTTGTAATAATTTGATTGACCAGTAGAATCTAAACTATCTACCGCTTTAGAAACGTAAGCAAATGTTTCTAAGACTGTACCTTTTGTTCCAGAGAATAGGCCGCCAGTATCAACAACTGCAATGTGCAATTGGTCATTTGCACCGCCTGCTTGAGATACGAAATAACCTGTGCTAGGCAATGAGTTAAAAAGGCTATACAAGACTGTATTAGCATAAACAGTATTTGCTGAATTATAAATTGGAACTTGCCATGGAGCAATACCTAAAGTTGTATTTCCTGTGAATTGGTTGGTATTTGAACCTGCATCAATTACAGATACTGTCAATGAATTTCCTAATACTCCTGGATAACGAGCAACAAAAGAACCATAATTGTTACCGTTGTTGTTATTCAAGTACTTGTATTGGAAATCGTCAGGATTTGCTATTTGAACTGTAGAGTTTGCTAATGGAGTAGCATCAATACTGTGTGCATTATTGGAACTTGCATTTACTGCACGAACAATTTGTAGATTATTTCCATAAGCCAAGAAAGATGCAGCAGTAAAAAATGATGCTGCAAATGTGGCATCAGTACTGGGTTCTGTAAAAATGTTAACTAATGTTTTTTCACTGTCAACTGAAGTTATTTTCTTAGCTGGGCCCCAGTTAAAAGCACCTGCGTAAGCACCGGCTGTAGTCAAAACAGAAGGAACAACTGTTGTTAAGTTGGTTTCTGTTGTAATTACACCTGGAGATAATTGAGCTATTTGCGCCATATTGATCTTCTCCTTGAATTATTCTGTTATAGGTACATTGCACCATTTGAATATTTATGAATCATTATTTTTATAGATTTTTAGACCAGTTGCGGATATAACTTCCGTATGTATCTCCGCCTGGACTAGAATCCCATAAATCTCCATCAATTAATTCAAGTTGCATTTGCATGCTGTCATCTAAAATAGGTGCAGGTAGAGTTTCATCATCTAACTGATTCATATTTTCCAACTGCATTTGTTTACGGATATCATGGTCGACAATTTCTTTGAAATATTTTTGTGTGGTTGCCCAAGCAAAAAGTACCAAAGATGTAACTAAATCGTCATTTGAGCCTTCATCTGCCGCAAAAGAATTGTTTTTTGCAATAAAAGTAGTTAATTCCGAGATTGTGTCAAAGTCATTTACTATCAACTTATCACTTTCGATTAACATTTTTAAATTGGAACAACCAATTCTTTTCACCTGAGGTGACATTTTGATACCCAACTGCACACCTCTTGCAAAACCAGCACTCAATTGTTGTGGTCTCTTGTTGCCTGTAAATATCTTCCACAAGTTTTCATACTCTAATTCTGAGTGTAGTGTCTCTGCAATCTGTGGTGTATTGTTTATTTCAACCAAAACATATGCATCGTTATACATTCTTGCCACATTATAGATGACAGTAGGAAATAATATTGGTGAAATTGATGAACTATGATATGATGCAACTTGTTTGTATGGTACTTTTGAGATATCAAATACAGAAAATGCAGATGAATCTAGATTTTTACCTTCTGAAACGTCAACGGTGATTGCATATAGATGATCTCTTACAACTCCTGTGTCTGTATCTTCTTTGATTGGTTTTTCATAAATCTTAACTTTATCATGTTCATAAACAGGATCAAAGTAAACCATTTGTTGAAGTTTTTCACCTGAAATAAGTGTGTTTGTAGAACCCAAGAATTCACACTCAAACTCTTGTCGGAATTGTTCAAGTGATGTATTACGTATTGTTTCTTCTTTCCATTTCTCATCACGACCTGGAACCATAGACCAGTGAATTGAGAATGTTTTGTACCCATTCTTCTTACCAATTGCATCCATCCACAACTTGTAGAATAGATTCATGCCATTTGGTGTAGATACAATAATAATCTTTGTGGACTTACCAGATGAGATAACAGGATAAACTGAGTTAAAGAATTCATTTGCAATGTTTGCAGGAACGAACGCAAACTCATCTAAAAACACTACGTTAAATGATCCTCCACGAACCGCAGACGATGAGGTTGACGCTGCAATAATCTTAGAACCATTCTCTAGTTCTACATTACCTTTGTTCCAAACAACAATACCTTGTTGCAACCACATGGGAAGATTTTCATATGCCAGTTGGTATTTGGCCAAAATATCTCTTGCAAGAGAACCTTTATTAGCAAGAACTGCAATGTTTTGTGAGTCTGTAAACAATGTTAACCATAACAAATATGCAACTGATGTGGTAGTTTTACCAACTTGACGAGGACATTTAGTGATTGCAAATCGATTTTCGTGAAATAACTTAATCATGTCTTTCTGAAAATCCCACATCTTGAACGGCATCAAACCTTGATCAACGTTAACAATCTTGATGTAGTTAGCTGCAAAATAGACCGGGTCTTTTGCACACTTCATGTATTCTTCAACTTGTTCTTGGCTATATTTTAGCTGAACACCTATACGTTTGAGTAATGGATTATCTCTGTATGACTCTTTACTTGTTATCATTATTATTACCTTTAATCAATTTATTCAATTCAGAAGTTGATCCAACAAATATAGCTTTGTCGATGTGTGTCGAACCTGATGGTGCATTCTTTTTATCCATCTCACGCATTTGTTTTTGTACTGCAAGAAGTTCTTTGTTTGCATCTACTACATTTTTTAATAATGTTCCATATACTTCAAATGCTCTTGGATGCTGGCCTGCTTTTGCAATTTGCAAAATTTCTTCCATTGCATCTTTGCCTTGATCGATTAAATCTTGTAAATTTGATTTGGTCTGTTCGTATGCATCCACCAAATCTTCTTCAAGGTTTGTGTCTATCAATTCTGTTGTTTCTTCTTTTTTTGGTACAACTGGCAATTCAGCCTTTGGTGAAATATCAAATATTTCTTCCATACTTTTTTCAAATTTATTCATTAATATTCAGTTATATTGGTTGTATATGTATATGAACTATTAGCATTAGCTGTTGTTGGATTTGGTGTGATTACTATCTTAGCAAACTGTTTAGGTGAAACTGTGTAACTATTGAAAGACCAATTAGCAGCAGATTCTAATCCTATCATTGCAGTATTTGAAACAAAATTACCTTGTAAATTTGAAACTGTTAGTTGTGTATTTGCTGAATTCCAAGATGCTACTTTTGCTGACGCTGTAGCCATTGGACTTGATGCACCTTGATAAACTGTTTCACCAATTTTGTATTTTCCAATACCACCAGAGTTTAATTTAAAAGTGACATACTGATTGGCTTCCATATCATTCATAATATTTGTAATAGAAGTCTTGATTAATCCAGAAGTTGATGTTGCACCAAAGATGAAACCTTTAACAGTAAAATTCAATGTCCAGATAATCATTCTTGTATCTGAATCTCTGTCACCTTCAAATGTTACCTCGTAATCAGTACTATTCAATACAATAGGAACTTCTTTAATGATGCCCATTTCGGGAATCATATTAATTTTGATTGTATAATCTGGTGCAAAAAATGGTAAAATATGCTCGATGATTTGATTACCATCTTCAATATTTCTTACATACAAGTATAAAGAAAAATCAAAATCATAAGGAACAGGAACATACTGTGAATTGATGAGTGATGCATTCTGATGAAATTGTTTAATGTTTGTTATTTGTTTTCTTGATGCATCATATTTTAATCCATTCATTTCATAAGACATTCTAGGCAATGTCATCATTACCTTTTTGTCTAAGTCTGGATCACCTTGTAAACGCACCACATATAATTCTTTTGCTGCATAATCAATAGGCACAATAAAACGTTCTTGTTCTGTCAAGTCTGGATTATAACGAACCAATGTAATGTTATTGAACAAATCACCAAAAGCAACCGTCAACTTACGAATCATTCTATTGTAAAATACATTTGCCATTATAGACCACCAATTGGATTAATTTCTGTAGTTACAACAAAAGTATTTGCAGCAGTCTGTATTGTCTTATTATCATATGGTTCTTTGATAGCCGGTGCTTGTAACGGATCAAAGTTGAACAATGTGTATCTTGCATTACTCTTCAGACCAATAATAGATATGTTATCAACAAACTCACCTGCAATATTTGTTACAGATAAAGTATTTGATGATGGTATCCAAGACTGTACTGTAGCAGCTGTAAATGCATTTGCATATGTGTTATCATTTGACTGGAAAACCAATTCTTTTAATGTATATGTTCCAGTTCCTGCACCAGTGTTCAAGTGTAGAGTATAAGCAGAGTCTGTAACTGCCTGATCGATATCCGTAACACCAGTTGTAATAACTTCTTGTGAATACTTGAACTTTTCCATTTCCATCTCATAGAAGTATGGATTCTTTCTTCCCAACTGAAATCCGTCTTTGTTTTGGTCTACGAATTTAATCTCATACAATTCACCGCCACCATTCAAGAATGGTACATAAATCAAATCACCTTCTCTAGGTCTTGTCATTAGATTTTGTGGTACTCTTTGCTGAAACGCTCTTCTAGAAAGAATCACACTTACTTGATTTCGTATTTCTAAACCAAACTTAGAGAAAAAATCTTTCTCACCTTCATGTCCCATAACACTCGACAAATACATTTCCACTGGAAATGCAGTCTTAAACTTTTTTACTGGATCTTCACCATACAATAAATCTCTTGCTGCATCATTATTGTTCGGTAAATAATATGCGTCAAAGCCTTGAATCTTAATGGACTCAGTAATCAAATCTTCAACAAGTTTTTGCTCGTTGTATTTGGCGTTGTAGTTGTTGAAATATTTACTGGTCGCCATATTAATTTAAGAAGAACTCCAATGGTCCGCCGTATCTTGTTTCCATCTCATCGTGTAATGCTTTGATTTCTTCTTCAGCTTCATCGTATGTTTCTTTACCATTCAACATGACGCCACCTGGTAATTGAATGCCACCAAACTTTTTCATATTAGAACCCCAAGTTCTTTTGATAAGAGCAGTAGCATATTGTTTTAACCAACGGTCATTCCAAACATTTGGATAAGAACCTGGATTTACATTACCATAACATTCTGCAACAATAATTGTTCCAACTGGTGCTTCTTCATAACCCCAAGCCCAATCGATGTATAGCTTCTGCATTGCTCTGTTCCAACGAATAGGAACTTCACCCGTGAACATAATTTCAAGAGAACGTAGGTGTTGTTGTGTGAGTGTATAATTCACATAGGATGCAGATGTGAAGTCATACAACTCATTTAAACGTAGTTGGTATCTCAAGTCAAACATATTGACATTTGCCTGTGAGTCTGTTGCAGGGAAGATACGAGTGATACCAATAATCTGAACTAAATTATTACTTTCATCCCTTACGTTAGATGCATCAAGAAATTTGTTATTGATATCATTTTGTGTTACTGTATGAATCCAGTAAAACTTTTGTGTACCATCAAAGTGATAGTCTTGCCAGTATTGAACAGCATCGTCGATCCTATCTTCCACCTGATCATCATCTACGTTAATGTCAATAACAGGCGCACCTAGTCTGCGTAGGCAATAATCCTTGAAATCTTGGCGAGTGTTTATTACTGACATTTAGAATCTCCTATTATTCTTTATTTATAATGCCATTAAAACATTGACATCATTGAAGATTCTGATGCATTTGTATTTGCTGCAATTGTGTATGTGATTGCAAGTAAACCTTCACCTCCATAAGTAGTAAGACCATTACTTCCTGCTCCTGCGCCACCACCATAATAAGCTTTGCCGCCTGGTCCTTTGATCGTCGATGATCCTGCTGAACCACCTCCACCACCACCTATAAAGAAACCAATTGCAGTATTGCTTTGTGCAGCTGAGTAAATTGTAACATTACTTGATGCTGCACCTGCGATATTATTTGCAATATAACCACCACCTCCTCCACCAGAACCATTTATTCCTGATGTTGCGTTTGCTGTTGTTAATCCACCTAAACCACCGGAATCTCTAAATGCTCCAGCACCACCTGCACCACCTGGAATGGAAGTTCCTGTGCCACCTGCAAGGCCGCCAGCGCCGCCCCTATTGCTAATTGTAAATACTACTGGTGGGCTTCCAGCAAAATTTGTTGTGGCTGTTGCTAAAACAGTTGTTCCTACATATGTTAAACAAAAGATTGCATTACTTGTTCCATTTGTCGATTTTATATAATAATCAGTTGGTCCTGGAGCTGTATAACCAGATAGGCCACCTGATCCAAAACTACCACTTACGGTAATTGTTGTTCCTACATTTAATGTTTTTGGTGACGAAAAAAACAAAGTACCATTTGCAGCAAGTGAAGATGGAGTCAATGTTACTGGACTTCCAACTAAGCCTGCACCACCACCTCCGCCTCCGCCACCAGTTACGCCTGTGCCATAAGGAGGTCCACCATCACCTCCTGGTCCATTTGGACCTCCTGCTCCTCCTCCGCCGCCGCCGCGCCAATTTGCATTTGTTGTGCCAAAGTTTTGAGCACCATTGCCTCCAGGATATCCGGTTCCAACGTATACTATACCACCAAATCTAATTCCACCAATTCCACCTCCACCGGCATTTACAATTGTTGTAATTGAATTTGAAAAAGTTGTATTTGATCCTGCCCCCCCGTAAGCTGACGTTCCAACAACTGCGGAAAAACCTTGGCCAGGTTGAACTGTTAGTATTGCTGAAGAATATGCTCCTCCGCCAGCACCATAACCCGTATTGGAAGAGGCTGAAACTGTACCGCCAGCACCTAAAGCTTCAACTTTTATTGATGTTACACCAGTTGGAACTCTCCAATTAAAGGATGCAGAACCTTGATAAACTTCTGTGTATGAATTTTGTGGCATACCGGCAGGAACATAAGAAATTACAATTAATCCTGGATTTCCAAGGGTACCATATCCAACAATATTAACGGCCGTGGGGCAAAAAACATAACCTAGATTGGAGAAACCTCCTCCAATTCCATAATTATTTTTGATAAAATCTGTCCAAACAATATATTGACTGTTACTTATTGATGTTGGGGTTGTTGTTGGTGCAGCAACAGGTGCACCCTTTGTGCCATCTGTGTTGCCAAGTGGTCCAGTGCCAGCACCAGTTGTTGTTGCGGAAGTTCCACCGTCTGCGCCACCACCATAATTACTACTAACGCTTGTGAAAGGGTTTCCGCTGTTGCCGCCATTGCCATTTGGTCCTGCCGCGCCACCACCAGATGAATAGTCGGTATAATTAGGACATGGATTCGCACAATGCACACTATAACTACTAATTCCACCATAGAACTTAATATCACCTATTGAATTTGATATCTGAGTAGCTTGCGTTACGTCGGAAAAAGTATAAGCTATGCAAGAATTTGCAGAATTTTGTGTGCCGACCACAGGCACCGCATTTACTGTATTAAACCATGATGAACCATAGGCACTACCAACTTGATAATAAAATTTTTGAAACGGTGTTACAGGAATATTATTTGATTTTGAATATGATGCTTCTACAGGTATAAGTTGGCCAACCGCAGGCGTAGAACCTCCAGACAAACATTCAACTGATATTGAAGTGCAATCTGCCGGAGCATACCAAGTAGTTCCTGATGTTAATACTACAAAAACTCTAGCCATATTATAAACTCATTGGTGTTACTGTTCTACTAATAGATACAAACTTTGTTCCATCCCAAACATGACCATCAGGAATAAGTTCAAATCTCCAATTATCAGGACATTCATCGTGCAATTCTGCAATAATTGTATTTACTAATTGACCTGTTTCTTTATCAAAAACTGCTATGTTTGCCATATCATTCTCTTGGTAATATGTTAATAAAAATCGTATTATCTTCTAATGCTTCAATCTCATGCCACTCATTCTCTTTGAGTAATACAGGTACATGATTTTGATCCATTTCAACATAGATATTTTCTTTACGAACTGCTATTCTACCTGAACAACACATTGTCATATGAGAAAACGTGTGATCGTGTTTTGATAATCCTTCACCTTTATTAACATGAAATAATGCTATATTGGTGTCTAGATAATCGTAACGGTATGTTGGGAATTTATTGATAACATCCATAATAAAAACTTTCAATTATAATTGAGCAACAGACACAACATCCCAGTATGCATCTTGAGAATTATATATGCAACCAACATATAAAACTTTACCTGCAACTGTTGTTGTTGGTAAAGTAACACCAACTGCTCTATAACCACCAGCGGTTGTTACCCAACCAAGTGCATTTGCTGCACCTTTGTCTTTAATTCTAATCATCAATCTTTGGCCATCATTTGCAGTACCTGTTGGTATCTGTATAGTACCACCACCAACTTGGCCAAAGGCAGACAATATGTATTGATCTGTGTTACTTGCATTTGGTGTTGGTGTTGATGATGTTGCAACGTTAAATGTTCTTGGAGAAATACCACCAATTGTTCCTGTTACAATTACATTACCTGTAACTTGCAATGTGTTATTCGATGCAAAAAATGAAAGTGCTGAAGTGTTCGATAGGTAACCTGTGCTGTTTGCAAAGATTACCGAGTTTGCTAAGTAACCAGATGAAGAACCTCCTCCTCCACCCGCAGCAGAAATCGTAATTGTATTTGTTGTTTGATTTGTGGTAATCGTTACATTAGTGCCAGCAACTATTGTTAATGGAGAAGTTGGTGTATTTGCATAAAGAGTTTGTTGACCACTTACAATTATATTTGAAAAACTATTAGTTGTGCTTCCACTACCAGTCGCAGCTGTAGTCATTCTAGTTCCGTCAGCAAATGTAATACCGTTACCTGAACCAGTGATTACGTGATTACCAGTATAAACATTACCCCTTACACCAAGACCACCATTGACAACTAAAGTACCTGTTGTATTAGAAACGGAAGTTGTTTGTGTTGTAATAACAACATTAGCAGTACCTTTGCTTGCGTTAAAACCGCCTGTATAAAATTCAATCGAGTTAAGTGTGCCGGTTGAATCTGTAGATATAACCAAGTTACCTGATGTACCTGAGCCAGCAGGTGCAGACATAAACAAATAACCTTCATTTCGACCAGTAGTTGAATATACTGCTTGTGAGAAAGCATTACTTGTAATGCCCATATCAATCCAACCAGAAGAATCCGTTCCGTTATTTGGATAAGCTACAAAATCTGCTGATGCTTGAGTAGTATTTGAATAATTAATAGTGTATGTTTGGATAAAATTGTTAGTATTACCAATAGATGCTATGATTGGATTTGTTGCACCACCCAATGGATTACCATCTTGCAAACCAGCAATTACATCGTTCAATACAAAAACGTTTGATGAGTACACATTACCTGTAACTTGCAATGTGTTATTCGATGTAAAGAATGAAATATTGGATGTATTTGCAAGATAACCTGTACTATTTGCAAATATTACTGAATTTGCTAAGTAACCAGATGAAGAACCGCCACCAGCAGCAGATATTGCAGTATTTGATATTGCTGTTATTCTACCGTTTGCAGAAACAGTTATGACAGCAACATTAGTTGCGCCACCATAAGTACCAGCATTTCCAAGTGATATTGTTGTAACATCAGTATTCGCTTGGTTGAAAGCAGCATTTGCTTGAGTATAAGCTGCTGTTGCTGTATTTGATGCAGTATTTGCTTGAGTGTATGCTGCATTTGCTTGAGTATAAGCTGCTGTTGCTGTATTTGATGCAGTATTCGCTTGGTTGAAAGCAGCATTTGCTTGAGTATAAGCTGCTGTTGCTGTATTTGATGCAGTATTTGCTTGAGTGTATGCTGCATTTGCAGTAGTGAAAGCCGCGGTTGCTGTATTTGATGCAGTATTTGCTTGAGTATAAGCTGCTGTTGCTGTATTTGATGCAGTATTTGCTTGAGTGTATGCTGCTTGAGTAAATGCTGCATTACTAGAAATCCAAGTGTTTTGGGTGTTATCAATACCAAAAATTAAACTAATATTAGCATTTGCAGAATTCAAACCACCTTGTAAAATACTAATTTGAGTGTTTTGATATAAATCAACACCTTGTAAAGCAATGGTGTTACTTGATGCCGATGTAGCAGTATTTGAAGCATTGTTCGCTTGATCGAAAGCTGCTTGAGTAAATGCTGCATTACTAGCAATCCAAGAATTTTGGGTTAAATTAACACCAAATAATGATATGGTGTTGCTTGATGCATTATTTGCTTGTGTAAAAGAAGCATTCGAATAATCAAAAGGTGCAGCTGCTGTATTTTGCGTTGTTGAATCTGCAAAGGTAATTGGTTGTTTTACTACAAGACCAACATTATACTTGAATCTTGCAACTTCATTACCTGTATTCAAACCATTGACAGAGAATACAATATCATTTGGTAAACCGGTACCAATGATCATATTACCGCCGCCAGTTATCGTGTTACCTGTTGTAAACAAGTAACCATCATTTTTACCAATTAGAGTATAACCTGGATAATTGTAGTTACTTGAACTCATACCCAAATCAAGAAAACCATCATTTATAGTTCCGTTGTCCGCTGTGATGAACAAATCAGCGGATGCATTTGCTCCACTATTGATGTTTTGCATATTCAATCCAGAGTAACCATTGAAGTTACTGCTGACTTGAAATACCATTTGAGGTTCTAAAAAATATCCTGTTGGTATACCAGCATACAATGCATTAAAACCATTTGACGCATATCCAAAAAACTGACCAGTGTTACCTGTTATTTGGACTGTTGTTGCATTACCAGTAAAAGAAATATTACCAGTAACAGTTAAGTCACTTTGTATTGTTACTGAGCCAGATATTGTACC
>Ga0209189_1001156_pt1 | contig 20086 bp, 22 predicted proteins | sample C_130820_EF_Meta_FD_187308 | JGI IMG/M metagenome (GOLD analysis project Ga0209189, IMG submission 187308) | Freshwater microbial communities from Lake Croche, Canada to study carbon cycling - C_130820_EF_MetaG (SPAdes) (version 3) | ecosystem: Environmental > Aquatic > Freshwater > Lake... | reverse complement strand
TGGTGGTTGTTCAACTGGTGGTTGTTCAACTGGTGGTTGTTCAACTGGTGGTTGTTCAACTGGTGGTTGTTCAACTGGTGGTTGTTCAACTGGTGGTTGTTCAACTGGTGGTTCAGAACTAACTAAGTTGTCATTTTCATCATAGGTGTTTACTGTCCCATCGGGCAAGGTTACAGACGTAGTTCCATCATCGTTTGTTTTAATAGGATTCAATGGTGCAACTGTTTGATCTGTATTTACATTTGTGTCTTGACCTATTGGGTTAAGAGTAATTCCATTGCCAATATTTTCATTCATAATATTAGTTGGAACTAAAGGTACTGTATTAGTTAATTGGGTGTCTGTAGTTGTATTTGTGTTATTGTTACTAGCTACTTGACCTAAATCTATTCCATTTACTCCAGAGGAAGACGATATAACATTATTGTTTAAATCTAAATTTACTACATCACCATTGTTAATATTGTCTGCTGCAATAGTTGTTACATTACCACTATTATCTATAACAGATGCTTGGTTATTTACTGGATCAACCCCAATAACAACCGCTGTTGTAGTTTGATTTTGAGATACTAATTTAGCTTGTGCTTCAATTTGTTGTTGTAATCTAGCTAAAGAATCATTTAAATCTTTATTTTCATAAGGATTAGCCGTATCTGTAGTTGCTACAGGCAAAGCACCAGTCTGTGTATTGTCAGTAGTTGCTACAGGCAAAGCACCAGTCTGTGTATTGTCAGTAGTTGTTACAGGCAAAGCACCAGTCTGTGTTGTAGTTTGATTTTGCGATACTAATTTAGCTTGTGCTTCAATTTGTTGTTGTAATCTAGCTAAAGAATCATTTAAATCTTTATTTTCATAAGGATTAACTGTATCTGTAGTTGTTACAGGCAAAGCACCAGTCTGTGTATTGTCAGTAGTTGCTACAGGCAAAGCACCAGTCTGTGTATTGTCAGTAGTTGTTACAGGCAAAGCACCAGTCTGTGTATTGTCAGTAGTTGTTACGGGTGGAGTATACCTTGATAACGCAGCTGCACTACTAGGCGAAAACCCGTCTTTAATAAAAGCATTATATTTATCTTCCGGAGTAAGTGGTTTAGTAAAAGCCGGGTCAGTAGCCAGTTTAGGTGGGGTATAAACTGTTTCAAGCGTTGGTAACCCATCTGCACCATTTGCGCCTACCTTTTGAACCATTCCAGTACTATTGACTACATAATTTGTTCCATCGGGTGCAGTATATGTATTTGAATCTAATCCATATTTACTACCATCAAAAGTTAATTTTGAACCATTTGGAACACCCGTTGGAATTGTTGGTAATGTTGTATCACCTTTAATCTGGTCTGCAATTATTTTAGATTCGTGAACACTAAAATCGGCTATGCTTGTACCTAATGATTTAGCCGATTCATTAATTGAATCAGTTAAAGTACTTGCTTGTGAAGATAGGTCATTTAATTGCGAAATGTAACCTTGGTATGTATCGTCATTAATTTTAGCTGCAAGTGCCGTATTTGCATCGGTATATTTGCTTAATATGCCTTGATACGTAGAATAATCTTTAGCCATGCTATCGTTTAAATTATTTAAATTTATAGCATAATAATTCATGGCACTTAAATCATTATTTTTTACTGCGTCATCATACTTATTTTTAAAATCCGTATATGTATTTCTACTATTTGTTAAACGCATAGGCAATAAGCCCGTGGTTAATTGCTTGGCATAACTGTTAACTTCGTCTGCTATTGGTTGAATGTTATTGTTATAAAAATCATTGGCTTGCGATTTTACATCATTAAATGTGCTATTAATGTCTTGTAATGTTTCGTTCTTTTTTGATAATTCACCATACGCACTTTGTATCTGACCAGCTGCCTCACGCAATCCTGCACTCATTAATGTGCTAACTGTAGAATTGGTAATAGCCGATGTTACGTCTTTGCCACTAAGAATAGCTTTAGTTGCGTTATTAACAGCGTTAGTAATTAAATTATTAGGAAGTTTTCCAAAATCAAGGTTTGAGCCTTTTAGTTGATCCGCTACTAAACTTGATACACCACCAGATAATCCAGAAGTTAATATGTCTGAAAAATTTCCACCTCGTATGGCTGTTGCTGCCGCACTACCAGAAGCCCCAGTAACAATTTGCTGAATAGTTGCTTGCATTGCAGGGGATACGGAACCACTTATGGTTTGTCCAGCAAATTCTCCTGCCGCAGTACCTATTTGCCCACCAGCATAAGCCGCCGCTGCACTAATTGCAATGTTTTGAATACTACCACCATTTGCCGCTGTAACCGCCGCCGCCGCAACAGGATAAGGAACGCCAACAGCTGTTAATGCAATAGTTTCAATAACTGGCAATGGGTTGTCAATAATGTTTTGACCAATTTTTTCAACCGAATGAACTACATTTTCAATAGGACGACCAATATCTGAAAGTAAATCCGAAACTTTTTCTATAACGCTGCTCATAGTTTCACCACAAATACATTATTTTTTAAAGGATGTATGGCATACCCATTATTTTTTAAAAAAACTGGCAAACTTTTTTCTTTTGTGTCAAAGTGAATTTCTTTATAATTGGCTTTTTTCATAGCATTTAGACAACCTAACATACTACGCAAAATAGTTTTAGGCGCATCTGCACTAATTGTATAAATATGAGCCGAACCTTTTTTTAATATTTTAACCAAAAACAAAGTGTTATTTTCACGAATTAAACGATATTTATCGGTGGATAAAAGTTGATGTAATCCCTTATAGATTTTTTCAAAATCTTTACCAGCGTCATGCTTTACAATTTCTTGAGTTGTTAGCTGTTTCATATTAATGGCTTTTTCCGTTAATCATTAGGGTTACTTCTTTTGCCCAGTCTTGCCAATTTTCATACAATTCAGAACTTGGCAGCGGAAATGCCGAAAACGTAAACGTGCTGGCTATAGTATCGGCTGTGTGCTTCCAGTTCTCTTCTGTATTATACGGTATATTTAACTGCCCGTAATAAATAATAAAGTTACCGTTCCAGTCTTCCCAAGTAGAATTTTCTGGTATGAAAGGAAAAAACTGCTGGTTATTTTTATTGACGTAGGTTGTCATGTTTACGGCCTTTCGTCACCAAACTCTGCCGTGATCAGTAACCTACCCATTTCAAAGTTTCCATCAATTTCATTTGATTCAAACTTCAAACGCATTAAACGATGCTCTACACGCAAGTCAATCTTATCAGTATGGGGCTCAAAATAATAGGGTCCAGAATCCTCTTCGGTTGCGCTGTTAGCAAACTTACGACCCAAAATAGTCATAGACATAGTGCCCGTCTGTAAGAAGTTTGGCTCAACACGACGCAAATGCATACGACGATTAACACCAATTAACCCCTCTTCGCTAGGACTACCCGTTAACCAACTAATATCACTAGTAGTAATACTGGAATAAACCGCCTCTTCCGTATTTAGGTTAACTTGATTTTGACCAAACTCATGCTGCCAAATAGTATAGCCACTTGTTTGCTGATATACCAAGGTGCCAATAGCTACGGAATTGGAAGTGGCGCCAGTAAAAGACACTAACGTAACACCAGGTGATCCAATTGTTGAATTGATGGTAAACACCGAAGTGGACACCTGAAAAGTTTGACTAGATAAAGCCGATGTTGAAAACGTTAAAATACTGCCAGGAGAAAATATAGATGTAACGTTACCAGATATGTACATCTGATTGTTTGACGCGGCAGGCAAACTTGCTGGATGATCTATTACAACGTATGGCTGACTAAATGATGGCGTGTAGTTCCAGTCTGCCCATATTGGCGTTGGAAATAATTCTGTTGTGTATCCACAAGAACGTTGTGCCCCTACTGCTTGTCCAGCGTCGTACCAAAGCTTGTCTTTAACGTTATAAATAATAGCATCGGTACATTCTGTGGCCGTGCCCCTAGGATAAAAAAACCAAATCTCATTATATCTTGGCACCTTAGTTGCCCAGACTTTTTGACGTTGTGTGTAGTTTAGGTTGTTGAATAAGTAGTTTACGTTCTTATCATTTGGTACTACCGACACGCTACCATTGTATTGGTAAAAGCGATCAACCCCCATCCAATAAAACACACCGTCCATCTCCACCACTGCGTTTGATGATATGATGGAGATTTGGCTAGAAACAATGTCATAGTTCCAAAATTGACTCACCGTAGCCGTGCTAGACGCCGATGAGTTAAATGAAACACGAATTAAACTATCTGTTGACCAAAATAGCCCAGCTGGTGAATTAGTGCCACCACGCATTGGCATGCCTTTAACAATTTTAGAGGCTGATATGTTAGCTTGGTTGGCTAACGGACCATTCCAGTCGTAAAAATTCTGTTGTGCATAAGTGCTGCTAACGTTGTTATTGGCAATATAGCCATGCGAACCATACACAAAAATAAATGGATACAAGATGCAAACACCACCATCAACACTGATAGGTTGATAGGTTGGGTTTAAACCCTGACTGTCTGATAAGCCACTAAACGTCCACGTATTTCCAGATGTTGGCGTTATATTACCAACCATTACTTGTGAAGCCACACCGTTATCAATGTCTATAAGGTTATAGCCGGGGTGTGCAAACATTTGTAGTTGCCCGCCCGCTGGGCTAAATTGTGCGTCAAACTGCCACGTAACACGATAAGGCCCAAGCGCTGGATCAGGGGTAAACACCGCTGAGTTATTTAACCAAACAGATGTTGGGCTACCTGTAATTGTGCCGGTAACATTGACTGTCGTGTTAGGTGATGAGTACGTTACCGTTGTCGTTACAAAATTAACAGGTGATGACTGATTAAAAATAACATTTGTGCCCGTTGGAAACTGTGCAGTTACGTTACCAGCAATCACAAAACTGGTGCTAGTATTTGAAACTAATTTAAACTGAACCGTGCCAAGTAATATATTGGCAGCAAATGGACCACTACCAACCCCGTAATTAATGCCGCTATTAAATATATCAAGTTCTTTATAATTACCGGCAAAAATATAATTAACACCGTTATACGGTTGTGATATCATGCCACGATATATACCCACGTTGCTGGTAAATAGTGTGCGGTACCCGCCCATTTTTTTAGGATCGCCCCGCTGAAAACGACACCACACACCGTCAGTGTATTGGTCATTTTGAAACTGTGTTCCGTCGCGCTTAATTCCAGCGGGTATTGCTAGGCTGTAAATTGAAGTATATTGCGAGTTATCTTGTTTTCGATTATCAGCCGCCATTTAGAACGTTCCACCACTAATCAACGTAGCATTGAGTTGTGCCTTAACGGTTACAAGTGGTGTAGATAAATTGGTGGCGTTTATGTCAACAATTTCCGTACCATTTGCCGCCAGCCCTAAAATGCTTGAACCTAATAAATACATACCTGTGTTAGTATCATTTAAAAAAGAAAAAGACGGTGAGGTTGCTGTGCCGTTAATTGCTTTAAAATAAGAAGACGAAGACGAATTTAACACATATAAAAATGTACCGTCGCTTAATAATGTGTATGTCTGACCAATTCCCAAAGACAACGGTGCTTGGCTACTTCCTTGGTTTTGAAAGGTAATGGCGTCATTGATGTTAGTGCAGTTATTTACCATTACATACAGCTGAGTAATGGCAGGTAAAGTAACAGCTAATGTAGCATTACGTGTGGCAGACTGTGAAATATACGTTTGAATAATTGGTGCGTTTGATACAAGACTTAGTGTGCTACCAGAAATTGCATCTACGTCATACGTAGCGGAAGTAAACACCACGTTGTTAGGTGTTACCCAACCAACTGTGATATATTGCCCAGAACTGTTATCATAAAATATAAAGCCAGAATCGCCTGGGTTGGTTGTAATGGTTGTCTGGCCATTAATTGTCTGTGGCGATACAGGTCTAAAAACTAATGTGCCAGTTCCGCTGTTTCTAAAAGCAATAAACCAGCCTGTTGAAAGTGTTGTAATTGACGGAAGTGAAATATTACCTAAGCCACCAGTCCAATTATATGTCGCAGCACGGTTCAAATTAGTGATTGTTGGTGCAACAGAAACGTCAATAATATTTTGTGTGGTTGCTAACTGACCATTAACGGTTGTTAAGCCAGCGCCAGCTAATGTTGCTGCGTCGGCGGCTGAAGTTCCCGTGCCAAATGTTACATTACCCCATGTGCCAGCAGACGTTGTGTTGTCTTGTAAATAAAAATATTTTGACACGCCCGCAGCAATCGTGACAGAGTTTGCACCCGTGTAGTCTTTAACAACAAATGAATTGGAGCCAAGGTTGCGAAATAAAATATCGGCACCATTAGTTCCTTGGTTTGCCTGAGGTAACTGAATAGATAGCCCAGCGGTTGTCGCAGTGCAATCAATAATACGTGTTGCTGGGTTTTGACCAGTTCCTTGATTAACAATAGATGGCCAATATAACTGTGTGTTAGTGCTAAAAGAAAGGGATGAGTATGATACGTCCGTTGGTGTAACAACAGTGCCAGTAAACGGGGATGTATAAATTGGTGTAGTCATATATTAGGGCTCTTGTACGTTCGTATTGCGATCCACACGACGAATATCGTCTTCTTTTTTAAGTGCCGTTACTGCGTCTGTGTAGTATTGTTTCCAGACAGGCAACTTATCAAGCGCTTTTAAATACCCTTGCGCCTGTAACAGTGCGCCATATAGCATCGCCTGCGGTGCTACTGAAGTCCATAAATTTTGTTGATTATTAGAATCTAGTGGTTGAATTTCAGAGAAATAAATAATTTCTACGGGGTAAGCCACGTCTGGTTTTGGTGCAAAATTCCAGTTGCTGTAGTCATAGTCTGCGTAGTATAATGGCTGTCCACTAGAAGACTCAGACAAGTACATAGACACGTAGTCTTGGCTACGCAATAAAATAGGCTGACCATTAACCTTCATAGACACTGTCTTGCGCCAACGTGCTGGCTTATTGAGTACTGTTTGATTAACAGCAAGGCTAGTTTCCACCACTGTCAACTGCATGTAAGTCTTTAACTCAGCCGCAATAGATGACTCAGCCAATGCAATCAAATTTGGAATCTGTGCAATAAAGTCGGAGTCATCTCGCTCCATGTATTGCTGGATGTTTGACACCAGCGAGTCGTAGGTCATTATTACGCTCATCTTGTGTAGTAACTCACGTTAGGTTGGAAATAGATAGGTGATTTGTCTCTATCCTCTTCGCTGGCTTGTAGGAACGCTTTTTCTGCTTGCCCTTCCAAATATTGAACCCTAGCCATATCCACACCTGGTAGCTGTAAAGACATTGAGTGTGACAACTGTTTTTGTACGCAGTTAATCCAACGATCTGGCACGTAGATTTGATTTGTTAGTGAACCAACGTCCATCATTTGTTTTTCAACAACCAATTGAAACATTTGATATGGGTTATTAGGCACTGGCCATAAGTACATAGACGGCTCAATGGTTCTGTCAAACCAATACTGCAACGAGCGTACTGACGGAAACTGTTTGTTTGGTAAGTTCCAGTAATCGTCACGATTCAGTCGTGCCAATGGAATAACTTGCTGGCTGGTTGAGAATACAATTTGACGTACTGAGAATGTTGTCGCTACGGTTTCACGCAGGCGATAAAATAGGTGTGGCTCTGTGATGGAGATGTTGTAGTACTGCCACTGCTTGTCCACCATGGTAATTTCTGGGAACGTTTGTTTGGTAATCCAGTTAATGCCGTCGTCACTGTACTCATACACTAGGTTAAATGTCTGCGTGCCACTACCGTTAACGTAGCAGTTCCAACCAACGTAATAAACACTCTGCGCTTGTTGGTAGCCAAGTCCAAGCCAGTTTTCTGAAATGGTTGACGTTGCTAAAGATGTTAATGTAGAGTTTTGGTTGAATGCGTTAGGGGACGTGGAGTTGTCTGTTGGCAAGTAAGTAGACGCTTGAATGTTCTGAACATACACCCAGTTAGCCTCACGCACGTCGATGACTGTCTTTGGGAGTACCAACTGCTGTTGCTGTGTCAAAGCACCATACAGTTGATTTTCCAATAGCCACAGATTTACGCCAAGGTTGGATAGGTTTTGTAGGTTGTAAAATAGTGCCTGCTTACCCGCATCAATAAGTTCTGGAGTAATTTCCTCAGCAGTTTTACCAGCATCACGAAATGCGTAAGAAAGTAACTTATCAACGTTAACCTTAGTGTTGCCAGTTGTGTTACTGTAAGCCACGTTTTACCCCTTTTGAACGATTTTTTTGCATAGGTATTATTTGTAAATTCCATGGAACATGAAGTCCACAAATATCTTTTCCTTGTAGTGGTTCTATGTGATCTACTTCATAAATGCCGTCATCTAATTCGGTTTGCAATTTAGCCAACCAATAAAATGACTCTATTTGTTGTTTATGCTCTTTTGTTAACCAAGGTGGTGAAGCGTTTTTTTTAACTGCTCTTCGTTTAGCTTGACGTGCGTTGTTTTTACTAAAATTATTTTTTCTATATTGAGCAGATCTTTGCTTTTCTTTTTCAATATTTTTGTAATAATTTGTGCGACTGCATTCATTTCTTTTTAGTTTCCAATTTTCCCAAGATTTAGGAGAAAGCCAATGTTCTTTTACATTGCCATTTTTATCTTTATACAAAGATTTAAAGACATACCCGTCTTCTCTAATAAATCCTTGTTTTAACAAGATTATCTCCCGCGGCCAGAAGCTCGCTTAGTTACTTTTTGTGGTAGTTTATTAGTCGCTGGCCCAGCTTTAACAAACTCTTTACCAACTTTCTTAGGTATGCCAAGTGTAGATTTACCCGTTGCTGCGGCATACATTGCACCTTTTTGTGCTTCTGATTTGTATGGCATTACTTCTTACCCGCACGACCACCACGTTTTTGAGCTGGCATACCAGTTGGTGCACCCATTTGATCAGTTGGGGGCATTTGTGTTGGTACGGAAGGAGCCGCAGCACCTTGTCCCATACCTGCTAAACCCATTGCCATTTTTTCACCAGTGCCCATTTGTTTACCAGCGGCTTCTTGCATTTGTTTTGCTCTTAAATAACGCGCCATATCTTGTTTAGCTTTTTCGTTTTGTGATTGAGAGCCCATCACATTGTCTACTAATCTGTCAGTAAGACGGCCACCAGCCATTTTCTTTACACTACGACCTTTTTTAAACCCTTCACGAATTTCTTCTGGTTTAAATGTGTCTTTCATAGCGCCACTTGATTCTGTTCTCGCTGAACGTGCTGGCTCATCTATTTTTCTGACTGCTTCTTCTGGACTATATCCTTCAGCATCTCTTCTAGTAGAATCTTTGGCTTCTTTGGCTGCTTGTTTTTCTGCACGTTCAGCTGCTTTCTTTTCCGCTGCTTTAGCAGCCGCTTTTTCACTAGAACGTACTACACCTCTAAGCATACCTTTTAACACACCACCTGGCATCAAATAATCTTCTGGATGAACTTCTTCTAATGGTTTATCATATTCTCTTAATCTTTTTTGATTAGCACTAGCCTCGTACCCAACTTGTTTTGAGCGTCTATCATTTTGATCTGAATAATCTTTATCACTTGACTTAGAGGAAGAAGATTTAGGAGCCGATTTAGGAGCCGATTTAGGAGCCGATTTAGGAGCCGATTTAGTTATTGACTTAGGCGTTTCATCAGAGTCTTTTTTACCAGTTTCTAAAAATTTCCTTGCACGGGCGCGGGCATCATCGCCAACATCATTTTTTGCGTTGTCGCGCATATCAATGATTTCACCGCCTTCTTTGTACTTATTAGGACCGCCTTTAGCGCCAGTTGGGGCACTAGCTTTACCAGGTTTAATATCTTTAGTTTTTTTAATATTGTCTAAATCGCCAGAACTTTTTTTGGCTTCGTAGGTATTAACAACAGATCCACCCGTTTTAAATTTACGAACAGTTCCTACTGATTTTTTAGAACGGCCACCACGTTTTAACTTAATCTCTGTAGGCTCTTTGTCGTGCTCGGCTCTGTCGTGCTGTTTGAACGCTTTCTTGATCATGGCTTTATCTTGCTTTTCATCCATGACTTCACCACCTTTTTTCATAGCCTGTCCACCGCCGCAGTATGCTTCTTTTTTGACACTGCCACCTACTTTGAAGCATTGCATTTTAGGTAATGTCTTAAATCCGTCCATTTGATATCCTCGAGGTTATTATTTTTAAAAGGGTGATCAGCCCATATATCTACTAATGCAAAAAATGAGCACTTTTCGCCCTAACTATCCTTTAAAAACAAGGCTTTTTCTTGTTTTCTTCTGTTGACTAAGACGCTAGGATGTACCCAGTCCATAAAGTATTCACCAGCCAGTTTGTAGTTGCCAGTGTTAAGTGCCTTGACTAACCTTGATGTCTTAAAGCCATTGGCTCCAATATTGTAGCAAAGGCTCGCCAGAGCGTCGTATTGGTTCTGGTTAAGGGGTACCTTCACCGCAGTCCTAATCGCCTCGTCACACCACTGTGCGTCGCTTTTAAACAACTCTTCCACCTGCTGGTCTGTGAGTACTGTGTTGATGAGGTGCTGCTCGTTGGGCTTGATGAGGTGACCCACGCCGGTAGTCCACAGCCCCTTGGTGTCCTTGTAGGCCTTGTTGCGTTTACCCTCAAAGCCAACAATCACACGAAACGTGGATTCGGTCAGTGCCATAAGATCTCTTTCAAATGTTTGTACGAATGATAAATTTTGTGCAAAAAATATACATATACACACTAGCGTGTATACAAAAAGTCGTTTTAGCATAGCGGTTACTTGGCGTTAAACTCTTGTAGGTCCATGAGTTGCTGCGCTACTTTGTTGTACTTGGTGTTGTTTTCAATGGCGGTGCTGAGTAGGGTAGCAACGTCAACTTCGGAGGGGGTACCATCAGTGCCGCTGGGGCTTGAGGCTTCACCAAGGGCGCTGGCGTTGTACAGCCTAACAAACCCACTAGTAATAGTGCAAGTAGCGTTACTATCAGAACGTACCGCACCGTAAATTTGCTTTTGCAAGACAGCGTTGGTGGAACCCAATTTTTCAAGTTGTTGAATGTAGTTAGCAACCAGCTGGTCGCCTTTTTGTTGAATTTCATCTTTTTCCTTTAGTGCTTGAACGTTAGCGTGCTCTATTTTACTGGAGTAGTAGCTTGATGTCCAGTTAAAGACAAGGTAGCCAGACAACAGTGCGGAAATAACTGCTATGGTGAGGTAAACATAAATGCTACTGAGTAGTGTCTTTAACATTGACTTGTTCCTTTGGTTCGGTGTCTTTTTTCATCATCACCGCGGCTCCATGAGCCCCAGAAATAATGCCAATAGACTCAGCAAAGTCTCGTAGTGTGGGTAACTGTCCTTGAATTAGTTCATAGCCCGCGCCCAAGAGCACTGCAAAGAATGACAGCATCCAAGACCAGCGGGCAATGTCGTGTGTTTTATTGTCCGCGCCAGTAAGAAGATCGTTTAGGATCTTGTGTCTCATTTTCTGAGGTTGTCTAGTTTGTCTTCAATTCGATGAATCGCTTTAAGGACTTCTTCCCAGCGACCAGAAAAGTCGTCCTTGTGCACGTAGTTTTCAGCCACATGGGTGCGAAGGTCGTGAAGGTCTATTTTAAGTGTCTGAACTGCCGTCCATAATTCTTTGCAAAACCAGCCAATTGCAACACAGATTAATGGAAGTACTGTGTTTATTAAAGTCTGTAAGTCCATGTTATTTTGACACCCTATTAATAATTAAAAAATTATGACAAACAATAAAAAAATAAATTAAATCTATTACTTTTAATGCAAGTACATTGTCTTTTATTTCCCAAGCCACAATTAAACAAACTATTTTAACTAAAATAAGTATTGGCAATGTGGGCATTTTAAAAAACAAAAACCGCATGATTGGGTTAACTTCGTGCGCAATGTTTTTGTTTAACCCCACGTAGGTTGTCCACAAATCAGCTAGTTGTAAAATAACAAAACAATAAAAAAATATCATAATTTTACTTTAGTAAGATGGGTACCATTTTGCTGTAGTAGAATCGTAGGTCATAATTAATGCTTTACTTACAACCGCAGTTGTTGCTAGTGCTATGTTTCCACTTGTCCCTGTTGACCATAACCCCGTTGGGATTAATGTTAACTGACCGCCACCAGATGTTAATGGCGCTGGTGCTGTTATGGTGTTAATTGTAGTCGTGCCACTAATAAATGTAATTAATGCTGTGGGTGCAATGGTCGCAGCACTAGCAATTGTTCCCGCCGCCGCTGGGGTGGCAACTGGCGCGTACATAACAGTGGAACCATATAAATAAGTCGCCGTTGTAGAACTGTTGCCAATTGCGGTTGTGTTGGAACCTTTACCTGTTACGCTATATCCAATAACGATTGAGTTATTATCATATGGACCTTGCAGTTGTGGGTCATAACCAATCAATATATTACTACTTCCATAAATACTAAGACTGTTTACGGAAGCACCAACTGCAGTATTATAGTTTCCTGTATAATTGTTACACAACGCCCGATGACCAACTGCAGTATTATAGTTTCCTGTAGTGAAAAGTGATGCAGTATTTCCAACCGCAGTATTATAACTTCCACTTGTTACACTAGCTAATACACCATAGCCAATTGCGGTGGTGTAACTGGCGGACGTTGCGTTTGTAAATGTTGCAGAACCAAATATACTATTTTGACCTGCAGTAGACGAACCAGAATATGTAGTATTAGCAAAAATAGTATCAGATGAATCCCCATTTACTCCAATACCTGCCGTTATTGAGTTAATTTTAACGTCTTTTGCTAACGTTAAACTTGTGCCGTTAAACGTCATGTTAGAGGAAAATGCAGTTGTACTAGCTGCAGACTGGTACGGAACTTGATTGGTAGAACCGCCAGCAATATTAACCGCACTACCAGTAACGCTAATTGGCCAAGTGCCAGAAGCGTTTGTACCGGCCGCGTCAGCCGCGGTGTAGCCCAATGCTGCGTTAATGTTAGTGTTTGTTAAAAAAGTTTTCCATTGATACCAAACAAAACTAGTTCCGTTATATGCTAAAAACCCAGGGTTGCTTGATGATCCAACAGTGACCGTTGGTGAAAAACTTGTTGTGTCCGAACCTGTTTGAATAGGAATTTGATTGGCTGCACCGCCAGCAATATTAGTTGCACTACCAACGCCAGTAAGTGTAGACGTTGCGGCGTAGGATGGCGTTGTAGCACCACCGACTAAAACCTTGCCACTGCTTCCAGTAATACTTAAAAATCCTGTTGTGCTGGCTGCAGACTGATACACTAATGAGCCTGTTGCACCGCCCGTGATGTTTGCCACCGACGAAGGCGTTACGCCAGAGTATCCACTAGTACCACTGTAACCAGAAATACCAAAGCCACTGTAGCCAGAAATACCAGATACCCCACTGTAACCAGAGATACCACTGTAACCAGAGGCGGCAGTTGCACCAGAGTATCCACTAACACCACTGTAGCCAGATGTGCTAGCACCAGACACGCCAGAGTAGCCACTAAACCCTGATATTCCAGATCCACTGTAGCCAGAGACACCAGAATATCCCGAAATACCACTGTAGCCAGAAATACCAGACGTTCCACTGTAACCTGAAACACCACTGTAACCAGAGGCGGCGGTTGCGCCAGAATAGCCTGAGATACCACTGTAACCAGATAGCCCTAGCCCAGAATATCCACTATATCCACTGTAGCCAGAAGTACCGCTGTAACCAGAAATACCACTGAACCCGCTAATGCCACTAAACCCGCTAAATCCACTAATGCCACTAAACCCACTAATACCACTAAACCCACTAGTGCCACTGTAGCCAGACACACCACTAAATCCAGATATGCCACTATATCCACTAAGTCCAGAGTAGCCAGAGCCACCACTAAACCCAAGTCCGCTGTATCCAGAGATGCCACTAAAACCACTGTAGCCTGACGGCCCTGTTGTGGCTGACCACACAAAGCCAGAGCCATTCCAGCCCAAGTACGTGCCAGAGGATCCTGGTGCCGTTACAAAGGTTGTTGTGCTCGGTCCACTTTGATATGGTATTTGTCCAGACGTACCGCCAGAAATATTAGTTGCAGCAACGGCACCCGCGGCAGAGGCTAACAGCACCACGTTACCACTGGTTCCTGTAGCCGTTGATTTAAAGTATAACTTACCGTCAAACGTGTTAACCGCCAGTTCACCAGTGGTGAGGTTGGAGGAGGATGGCACAACACCAGAACTTGCTGTATTATATAGTTGTATTTGTGTGTAGCCTGAAGCTGCCATGTCTTATTCCTTTAAGTATTTTAAAACCATTTGTGGTTGGACAAATCGTTCTTTTTTATGTTCGGTGGCTTCCCACCAAATGAATTGATTGCTAACTAACTGTGATCGATCTTTTAGTAGGTTGATATTTTCTGGGTGGCCAAATATCAACGGATCAGACGGCCCCCACAACACAATACCTTTTTTTCCTTCGTCCCAGCACAAGTGCTGAAAAAAACTATCAACACCAATCCATGTGCGACATGACTGAATTAACTTACGTAACTCAGAAATTGGTAAATTCTTTCTAAAATCTTCAACCAGTTGTTCTTCACCCTCAACACCAACTTGGATAATTGGCTCGGTAATCATACCAATTAAGGGCTTCCAGTACGGGTAGTTTTTTGGGTTTAGTTTATCAGTTCTTAACTTCTGTGCGTATGGTGCAATAATAATCATAGGTACATCTTCCTAAACGCATCCTCTAAACTACCTTGCCACTTCCACAAATCCATTTTTTTATAAATGTTCCAAGGCTCAATATCGCCAAACAGCTGCTGTGCTTGCGCTATAGATTTACCTTGTATAATCTCAGGATAGCACGTAAACACTTCAGCATTAGGTATTGAAGGCAAAACGTGACTAAATACAATATGGTCACCAAGGCCACAGTTAAGAACCACAATAGTTTTGTCACGGTGCGCAAGGATGTTGTTAAATATTTGCTCATCATGCGCGTACAGCTCCTGGTTCTTTTCCATCCGTATGCCGCCGTTTTGTTCCTTCATGTGCCACGTTATGGCACCAGGAACCGCTAGTATTTTGTAACCCTTACGAAACAAGTCATACGTAAACAGTGTCTCTTCTCGGTGTGCTACTCGGGACAAGCCCAAATTATAGTCGCTGATACCAGCACGATATAAAAAACTACAATGTAAATGCTCAACCTTAGTTACCCTCTGAACCTTACCCCATTGGATGTTTGGCTCGTTGTTAATGTTATCTATCTTGCCAGTAACCTTACTGGTGTCTGGCATGTACGGTGGTGTTAGTATTGATCCACCCACCGCGCCAATTTTAAGGCTTTCTGTTTCGTCTACGTTTTTAGCGTAGTAAAATAATGTCTCCAACACGTCGGGCTCGGATATGGCGTCATCGTCAACGCGCCACACCCAATCATAACCCATCTCATTAGCACGTTGGTGTATGTGGTGCTGGCCCTTCTTCTCGGCAAACTGCCACTCCCACGGTATGCCCTTAATGTCTAGTATCTGAAAAAAGTACTGGTACATCATCTCGTTACGCATGTCTTGGGGCTCGTCGTTATCATCAAACACAATCAACTTGTCTGGTTGTCTTGTCTGGTTGATGATAGCGTTTAATACTAAGGGCAGTGTTGTGTGGTACCTGCCCCGTGTTGCCACGGAACAAAGTACTCTATCCATTTGCACTCCACTTACAGATCATTAGGTTGCAAGGATTAGCCTCTGTAATCGGCTCGGGCACTTCTGTAATGATTCCTTGCTCGTTGATGTAGTTAAACTCAAAGCCAGGAAAGTGTCTTTCATTTAATCCATGTATCTTATGATGCGGTCCCCAAAATCCTGGCGGCTCGTTCATTGGCACGGTAATCAAAAGACGCTTGCAGTGCTTCTTTAACTTCTCAACTACCTCTAAGCCGTTGTCGAGGTGTTCTATCACCTCAAATGCCACGATGGTGTCGTAGTCACCTAATATGAACTGGTTGATGTCACCACTAACAAATAGGTTATTGAAGCCAATCCAATTCTGCTCTTTAGCCACCTCAACAATAATTGGATCATAATCTAAACCAATATAGTTGATACGTTCTGAAAAAAACTGTCTGCCGTAACCGGAAGAACAACCAAGTTCAAATACTGACGTGCCTACCATGTTTCTTGCCGCCCAGGTGTACCTTGTCACCTCGCGCGGGAAGACTAAGTCGCCCTTGAGAAATACCGCACGCTCCCAGTAATTTGACAGCCTCCAGCGGTACCACTCCATGTTATATTTTTTTGCTAACTTTAATGAATTAAGCAAAAAGATATTATCCCAACCTTGCACTAAACTAGGGTCGTGCATGGTTCCTTCACCTTTGTGGTAGATTGGAAATCCACCGGTGTACTGCTCGCCGTTCCAAAGCTTCTCAAACACCTCTAAGACCTTAAATCCAGCCCTCTCAGCCTCGATACAGAACTCGGTGTCCTCACCCCCTCCAACGCCGTATTCCTCGTTTAGAAGGCCTATTTTGTCGAATACCTTGCGGTGTATCATCACACAGAAAAACACCGCAAAGAAGTGATTGGCTGGCTCTGAGTGACCCTTAATGATGCACGATATGCCACAGTTAGGATCCACAAATGGCTTGTCTAAAATGTCTAGCCATTGGTTCTTTGGCTGGGGTAGCAGCACCGTATCATTATTCAACAATACAATCTTATCGCACGTTGCCTCTTTAATTGCCACGTTGTTGGCGCCAGAGTAACCTAACGCCTTGTCGTTCCAAATTACCTTGATGTTCGGTACGGCGGTCACTAAATAATCTAAGTACGCCTTTGTGTTATCTGTACAGCCATTAGCCGATACAATTAACTCCACGTCGTTCATGTCGGTGTTTTGAATGATTGAATCAACACACGGCTTTAAATACTTATCACAGTTGTTATACGTTGGTATTACGACGCTGTATTTCATATTTTCCCTAAAAGTTTTTGCAAACCTTTATTGTACCACAAAAATTAGGCGGCAACTTGTTCTGATGCTGGCACCTGTGGATCTGCTTGCTCTTTAACTTTTAACATGAGTGGGAAGTAGCCCATCTTAGCAGGGGTGTCGCCCATGAGGTTCATTAAAGATTGTACTTCTTCTAGGGTTAGTGTTAATTTAATATCCATTTTTAATACCAAGGTAGTGGGGTTACTTTAGGGGTTACGGGTGGGTTGACCATGCTGTTAATCTGACCTTCAACGTTTGCGTAGTGGTTAATAAGGTTCTGTGTGTCAGCGTTAATCCATCCCAACACTATGTCTTGAGTTAAACTCTCATAGGGTATTTCTAACTCGTCTTCTTTTGGTGTGTAGCGTAGGCTGTCTTGGATTGATGCCTTGTATTTGCCGTCTGTGCCAGAAACAGTGAAGTTTACGTCTGTTACAAACCCTTGAGGATTTGGTAGGGTTCTCATTGAATCAATTGTTACTTTGTATGTTATTGCCATTTACTACTCCTTAAAAAAAAAATTAACCAACTTTCCAGTTTGTACCATCTGAATAAACTGGGGTAAATACTGCGCCGCCACCTGTAACTGTAGATTGAAATGTAGGCGTTAAAGCATCTGTAACAAATGTTCTTGACCCCCTGCCTACTGTTGATGCACTTGGCAAACTTGCTACTGTTGAGTAGTTATGTGGGTAACGAATAACTGTATTAGATGAGTTACCAATAGTTATTTCATTAGATACTGTAATTGCTGATGGTGCTGATTGGTAGCCTAATAAAATATTATTAGAGCCTGTTGTAATCGTACTGCCAGCTTGATAGCCTAATACTGTATTTTGCGCTCCAGAGGTATACGCAGCCAAAGCACTTGCACCAACGGCTACGTTTGAGCCACCAGAGGGTGTTGCACCACCAGTACCAGCGTTACCACCAACAAAAGTATTATCTACGCCTGTAGTGTTCGCACTACCAGCGCTATTTCCTATAAAAACGCTTCCATAAGTATCAGCGGCATTATGACTTAACCCAGCCAAATGTCCGACTGCTACCACACCGTTTCTATTTGTTAAACTAGAAAGTGCTCCGTAACCTATAGCAGTATTATTACTGCCTGTTGTAATAGCAGTTCCAGCTGTATAACCAATTAAAGTATTTGGATAACCTGATGTAATTGCTTTACCTGCTTCATAACCAACAGCAACACAATATTGTGCAGAAGTATAAGAATACAGTGCGGCTGCTCCAATAGCTACGTTTTTACCACCAGAAGGTGTTGCACCACCATATGCAGCGTTACCACCTATAAAAGTATTGTCTACCCCTGTAACTCCACTAAAAGCAGTATAACATCCTATAAAAACGCTCCCATAACCATCACCACCAGTAAAACTGTAACCTGCTTCGTAGCCTAATGCTGTTGAAAAATTACCTGTTGTTCGAGAAAATAAAGCTTGTCCACCAATTGCTGTATTATATTGCCCCGATGTAATTGCTTTACCTGCTTCATAACCAATAGCAGTATTATTTGTTCCTACGGTATAACTAGTTAAAGCACCGCCTCCAATAGCTACGTTTTTACCACCAGTAGTTGAACCACTTACGCCCTTGCCTGCTTGACCACCTATAAATACGTTGTCTACGCCTGTTGATACGTTTGAGCCTGCGGAAAATCCACCAAAGAAACTGCCATATACATCTGTGCCAGTATAACTATTACCTGCAAAATAACCTATTGCTGTAGTGTAATTTGTTGTGCTTATATTGGGCAGTGCATTTCTACCAACCGCAGTAATATTGCTACCTGAAGTTATTGATTGTCCTGCCGCCTGTCCAATAAGAGTATTACCAAGCCCTGATGATATACCAAACCCAGCTTGGTAGCCAACCGCCGTATTTAGTCCACCTGTTGCAGTAGCGTTCATAGCCTGATAACCAACCGCTGTGTTAGTAGCAACCGAACCACCACCCCTACCGACTGTTAATGTGCTTATAGTCGCATCGTTTGCTAGGGTTAAGCTTGTGCCGTTAAACGTCATGTTGGCAGAGCCAGCGAATGCGCCTGCGTTGTTGTACTGCACCTGTGTTGTTGAACCGCCCGGAGAGCCCCCACCACCTGATGGTGCCTGTGATACCCAAACTGAGCCGTTAGACGTTAACACGTTTCCATTGGTGCCGACAGCACTTAGCCCAGTACCGCCGTTAGCCGGACCTAGCACACCCGTAGAAGATGCACCTTCAGCAAGAAACGATAGGTTACGTGGAATTGTCATTAATTATAAACTTTTAAGTTTTTCAAGCGTTGCAGTAACTTCTATAATGTCTAAATCTATTTGAGCTAGTGGTTCTATTTGACCAGCGTTAAAATACGCTGTTCTTGAATTCTGTAATAAATTTAATTTATTTTGTAAGACTGTAATTAATTCGTCAATCGTCATAAAAACTCCTTAAAGGGGGCTACTGCCCCCATACCACATTAGACTGGAACTTCTTCCCACATTAAGCGTGAAGTAACTGACATAGTAGTAGTTGAAGTTGTATTCAACAATGCCAATACACCGCCGGGAGGAACAATTAAGCTACCGTCAAAGTTTTCTACACCACCAAAAGAAGTAAGTGATGTACCTGCCGTTGGAGCAACAATAGTACCGTATGTCTGACCAGTTGGGTTAGTAAAGTCTGCACCTTCAAAGATTACTAATGAGTTAGTTAAACCAGTTAATGCCACACCACCGTTGAATGCCTTAGCTTGTGAACCAGCAGAAGCCAAAGTTTTACGGTTGAATGGGTTAGCACCAGTAGACACGGCAGCGTTACCAATTGAAGATGCCCATACGAAACCACCAGCACCAACAGGAGTTGATAATGTGTTGATAAAAGCTTGTAATGAAGCCTGTAAAATCACACAGTTAACTGTAGATGTGGATGGGTTGTAAACACCTACAATTGGGGTTGTAGTTGCAGTTAAAGTAATCGTGTTAGCGGATAGTGCAGTTGTAGAAGAACCAGCTGAATATACGTTGTTACGATAAACTTGTTCATAAAAACGACCATGAAGTTCGGAAACAATCATATCGCCGAGTTGTCCAGACCGCACAGTTGGA
>Ga0209189_1001154_pt1 | contig 20109 bp, 17 predicted proteins | sample C_130820_EF_Meta_FD_187308 | JGI IMG/M metagenome (GOLD analysis project Ga0209189, IMG submission 187308) | Freshwater microbial communities from Lake Croche, Canada to study carbon cycling - C_130820_EF_MetaG (SPAdes) (version 3) | ecosystem: Environmental > Aquatic > Freshwater > Lake... | reverse complement strand
ACTCACCGGAGTTCGCGACCATTCGCGCTATGAAAAAGACCCCCTGGGTCGACTTGCAGGCACGATTCGATGGCTCACCGTCACCACCTTTGCCAGCCGTACCGAAGTGATGCGTGAGGCAGGTCGAGTTAACCGACTGCACGAACGAGTCATTGGTGAATTCGAAACAGGATCGGGTGACGTACGACCCTACGCGGCAGCCGACCCCGAGTTTCTGCTCTGGGTTCACGTTGCATTCATGGAATCGTTTCTCGTCGCTCACCAGATGTATGCGTCGGCACCCATTCCGGCCGGCACGGCATCGACAGGCGCCGACAACTATGTTGCCCAGTGGGCTGCCTCGGTGACCCCACTCGGTCTTGACACCGCGCCTGCGAGCGTTGATGAGGTGGATGCGATGATCGACGACCTCGCCGCGCGAGGGGTACTCAACGCATCGGACTCAACACAGTCGGTCATCGCCTTCATCAGAAAACCACCGCTTCCACTCTTAGCCCGGCCGATATACCGATTGCTGTTCGACGCAGCCGTCGTCTCGATGCGACCCGAATTTCGCACCATGCTCGGACTGCGCGCAAAACCGAGGTGGCTGATAGTGCCAACGACTCGAGCAACTCTGCGGGTCATGCGGGCGGCAATCGGTCCGGAGAGCCCCATCGAGGATGCCGCTCTCGCGCGTCTGGAGCGAATTAGCGCGGCGTAAGACGAGTGAACCGCGACAGCTGTGTGACATGATCCGGGTTCAACTCCGCAAGAGATGTGACCCCAAGCAATCGCATGGTTCGGGTTAATTGCTCACGCAGAATGTCGATGGCTCGATCGACGCCGGCCTCCCCGCCGGCCATGAGTCCGTAGAGATATGCGCGCCCGATGAGCGTGAATTTTGCACCTAGCGCGATACAGGCCACGATGTCACTTCCCGACATAATTCCGGTATCGACAACAATTTCTGTCTTTTTTCCCACCGCTTTCACGACATCTGGTAGCAGGTGGAACGGGACCGGGGCGCGGTCGAGTTGACGACCACCATGGTTTGAGAGCACGAGACCGTCGACTCCCGTCGCCACGACTCGCTTCGCGTCGTCAACCGTCTGAACGCCTTTGACCACAACCTTGCCGGGCCACTGGGAGCGAATCCACTTGAGGTCCTCAAACGTTACGGTCGGATCAAACATCGAGTCGAGCAATTCGGCAACTGTGCCACTCCAACGATCAAGACTCGCGAAGGCAAGGGGTTCGGTCGTCAGAAAATTTATCCACCATTCTGGGCGAGGAATCGCGTTGATGACTGTCGCAGGTGTCAATGACGGGGGGATCGACATTCCATTTCGTTTGTCTCTCAGACGAGCACCCGCGACAGGTACGTCTACGGTGACCAAGAGCGTGTCAAAGCCAGCCGCCGCCGCGCGTTCAACTAGGGCCATCGACCGATCACGGTCTTTCCACATGTAGAGCTGGAACCAGTTACGACCATCGGGGTTCGTGGCCGCAACATCCTCAATCGACGTTGTGCCCATCGTTGAGAGAGAGAACGGGATGCCCGCCTTGCGTGCCGCGGCGGCCCCGGCCCACTCGCCCTCCGTGTGCATCATGCGGGTAAAGCCCGTCGGTGCAATACCAAACGGCAAGGCTGTCTGCCCGCCCAGCACCGTGGAACTCAGGTCGACCGTGGATACATCGCGCAAAATCGCGGGATGAAACTCGATGTCTTCGAAGGCTTGCCGAGCGCGAGCCAGCGAAATTTCGGCTTCGGCCGCACCCTCGGTGTAGTCAAACGCCGCTCGTGGAGTGCGCCGCGCCGCGATGTGACGCAGGTCATAAATCGTCAGCGCCTTGGCGAGGCGGCGGCGCTTGGCGTTGAAGTCGGGAGCCTTGAACTTGAGAAGCGGTGCAAGATCTCGGGGGCGAGGAAATTGGCGGCGAACCTTAGCCATGAGCGTGTCCTAAGTTGTCAAATTTCGAATAATGGCAGGTGCGCATGCACAAATTAGATGACGCCGAGATACTTCTCCTGAACCTGAGCGTCGCGCGCAACCTTCTTTGCCGGCAAGTCGGCAGCGATCTGTCCGTTGACCATAAAAAGGATGCGGTCACACAGGTCGGTCGCAAACCGCAGATTCTGCTCGATCAACAACACTGCCTGTCCGTCGGCAACGAGCGAGCGGAACACCTCGGCGATGTGGTCGACAATCGTCGGTGCAAGTCCTTCGCTCGGTTCATCCATAACGAGGAGGCGCGGATTCGACAGCAGAGCGCGCGCAATCGCCAGCATCTGCTGTTCTCCTCCCGAAAGATCCGCGCCTCCATTCTTTTTCCGCTCGGCGAGACGAGGGAAAGTCTCATAAATCGCATCGATATTCCAGCGCGCGTTCTTCGGCGCACCGACCATGGTGAGATGTTCGTGCACGGTCAAGGAACGGAAGATTCGCCGACCCTGAGGTACGTAAGCGATTCCACGTCGATTGATTTTGTAGGAAGGCAAACCGATGATGTTGCTGCCTTCAAACTTGGCCTCGCCGCTCTCCGTCGGGAGGAAACCCATCAAGGACTTTACAAGCGTGGACTTGCCCATACCGTTTCGGCCAAGGATGCCCAGTGGTTCGGCGCCCATCGAGAACGAAACGTCCTGCAACACGTGCACACGGCCGTAGTACACGTTGAGATTTGCCACCTCCAGAATCTGTGGCGATGAGGTGATGTCAGGCATGTCCGCCTCCGAGGTAAATGTCGCGAACGACCTGACTTGCCCGAATTTCATCGGGAGTGCCTTCGAGAATCTTTGACCCGTCGTGCATCACGATGACACGATCGGCAACCTGAAGCGCAATGTCCATGTCGTGCTCGATAAGCAACAGCGTGATGTCCGCGGGAAGCGCGGTTAGCATGGCGACGAGTTGCTGGCGTTCGGCGGGCGAGAAACCGGCAGCTGGTTCGTCGAGCATAAGAATTTTGGGATCCGCGGCCAACGCCATGGCCAATTCGAGTTGCCGTTGCTCACCGTGGGACAGGTCCGCGACGCGTCGATCGGCCTCGGTTGACAGGCCGACGGTGTGAAGTAACTGAGCAACGCGCGTCCATTTTTGCGCAAGTCGCGGGGCGGGAAAAATGCTCTTCCACCCGAGGCCTCGGCCCCCAAGCGCAATGAAGACATTTTCTGCCGCCGTCAGCTGTTCGAATAACCGGGAAGTTTGAAAGGTGCGGGCAAGTCCATTTCTCGCACGCTTGGCAGTGTTTTGCTTGGTAACTACGGAACCAAACATTGACACACTTCCAGCGGTGACCGGGAAAACCCCGGCGATGAGATTGAACAACGTGGACTTACCCGCACCATTGGTGCCAATCATGCTCACCCGTTCTCCCGCGCGAACTTCCATCGAGACGTTCTTGACGGCGCGGAGGCCGCCGAAACGCTTGTCGACGTCTGTTAGCGAAATTGCGATGTCCTGGGTGGGCATGACTGGCTCCTATTTTTTAGAGAGGTAGAACCGAATGAATTACTTCGGGCAACCTTCGAAGCGGTCGTAGGTCTTTGTGCCCTGAGCGACCCCGCTGGTCTGGCTGATCTGCTTGGTCGTGAGCTTGCCGTCAGCACCTTGAACAACCTCGATGAGGAAGTTGTCCACGATTGCCTGACGGTTTGCGTCGAGCTTGATCGGGCCGGTCGGGCTGGTCCACTCGAGAGCGGTCAACGCCTCACGCAGGTTCTTCTGGTCGGGGCTACCCAACTGTCCCTTGACCTCTTCCAAAGCGAGAAGAAGCGAGTTGAACGAGTTGTAGTAGAGGATCGAGAAGATCGACGGGCTCGGGAACGCCTTGGGCTGCTTCACGTACTCAGCCACGAAGGTCTGCCACTCGGGGCTACTGTAGTCGGGGCCGGGAACCGGTCCACCAGCAATCGTGCCCACGGCGACATCCGCAATGTTTGCGTCTCCCGAAAGAGCGGTTGTGTCAACGGCGATCGTTCCACCAACGAGCGGCTTCTTGACACCGGCCGTGACGGCCTGCGACAGGAAGCTGGCTGCGTCGGCGCCACCAAGACCCACGTACACGGCATCCGTGTCGGCAGGAATCTGGGCGATGATCGACGAGTAGTCCGTGGTGCCCACAGGAACCCAGGAATTACCGGTCACCTGTCCACCAGCGGCGCAGTACTCCGAGAAGAATCCACCAGCGTTGTCGTAGGGGAACGAGTAGTCCTCTGCGATTGCGTAGATCTTCTTATAGCCCTTGTCGTTGTATGCATAGTTACCGAGACCACCCATCCACATGGCCGAGTCGCCGTGGAAGCGGAAGAAGTTGGTTGCTCCGGCGAGGGTCATACCGACCGGGCTAGCCGATCCATTGACGTAGGTCACCTCAGGCGTGGTCAGTGCGTACTGAACGACCGCCTCACCCTCGTCACCCGAAACCGGTCCGAAGACGATGTCAACTCCGTCTTTCTCTACGAGCTTCTTCACCGCGGTCTGAGCCGTTGCACTTGTTCCGTCGGTTCCTTCATAAACGATGGTCACAGGCACGCCGTTGATTTCGCCACCGTCAATGGTGCCACCGATCGACGCCATCGATACTCCGATGGCAGCCTTGGCCTCATCCATACCAAAGGCAAGGTTGCCCTTGTCGGTTGCGAGTACACCGATCTTGATTTCCTTGGTTTCTCCCCCACCGGCGCCGGAGCAGCCGGAGAGAAGGAGGCCAGCGGTAGCTGCGATTGCAACGACCGGCACCAGCCTCTTCTTGAGTGTTGCTTTCATTTGTGTTGCCCTTTCTTGTTGTGGGTGCCAGCGCGCCTTGCGGCGTCCAGCGTCTCGGACGACTCCGCAGAAGTGGACGTCTTTGCCCGCCTCGAAAAGAGTCGTCGGATTATGGGACCCAGACCGACGAGGCCGGTCGGGAAAAACAACAGAACACCGATGAACACCAAGCCGGTGAGAGTCATGTAACGGTCGGTGAAGTCCTGTGCGAAGTTCTGCAGGAGGGCGAAGACGAGGCCACCGATGAAGACGCCGCCAAGTGATCCGATGCCACCCACGACGGCAACGACGAGGATGTTGAGCGTCGCGTCGAGGCTGACAAAGCTCGGGTCAACCTGGTTGCGGTCAAAGACAAGAATTACTCCACCGATTGACGCAACAAACGCCGCCAGGGTCAAAGCCGCAGTGCGGTAGCGATTGACGTTGTACCCGAGCGCGCTCATCCGTTCGGGGCTGTCTTTGATGCCCTGAATTGCCAAACCAAACTGCGACTTCGCGGTGTAGCGGAATATGGCGTATGAGAGCACCGCCAAGAACAAAGCGAAGTAGTAGAACGTCGTGATGTCGTTGAGGTTGATGAAACCAAAATCCGGACGAGGAATGGGGGCGATTCCGCGGCGAGCATTGGTGATTTCAATCGCCTGTGATGCCCAGGAGTAAAAGACTTGGCTCAGGGCGAGGGTTATCATCATGAAATAGATGGCCTTCGTGCGAACCGCGATGAGTGCGGTCAGCCAGCCGGCAAAGGATCCGACGCCGAGCGACAAAATAATCGAAGGGATGATCGGCCAGCCCATGGTGACGGAGAAGTACCCGATGCCATAGGAGCAGATTCCCGCGAAGGTCATCTGCGCGAGGGACAGCAGTCCGACATACCTATTCAGAAACACCAGGCTCATTGCGATGGTGCCCATCCAGAGGGTACGAACGCCGATGTTGGGCAACCAGAATCGAGGTCTGTCAACGACCAGCGGAAAGATGATTGCGGCAAGGAGGACAACGACCACAACCACGTTTTGGGCCGTGACCCAGCCACGCCCGTTCGCGGTGCTCGGTGTCGAAGAAGTAGATGTGCTCATGCTGGGCGACCCATGATTCCTTGAGGGCGAACGGCCAAAACGATGACCATGAGGGCAAAGGTCAATACGAAGGCATACGTCGGTGCCAAGACGAGCGCGAATTGAGACACGATTCCGACCAAGGCCGAACCAATGGCTGCACCGGGAATGCTTCCCATGCCGCCCACGATGACCACGACCAGCGAGAAGAGAAGGTAGCTACCGTCTTGCCCGGGCAGCAACGGAAAGAGACTGCCCGAAATGACACCCGCAAGACCCGCGAGCGCAGAACCAACCGCAAAAATGACGGCGAAGACCACGCGCACGTTGACTCCTGTTGCCGACGTCATCGGTGCATCATCGACACCCGCCCGCACGATTGATCCGAATCGCGTTTTCGCGATGATGAAGTAAATTGCGAGCCCGAGCACGATTGCGATGGCCAAAATAATGAGACGGATGAGTGGGTAGTCACCGATACCGGGAAGATTGACGGCCACCTGCAAGTTCTGCGGGAAGGGCACCTGGGTCGCGGTACCTCCGAAGATAGCGAGCATTAGGTCCGTCCCAATGACGGCGACACCGAGCGTGATGAGTGCCACTCGCATGTCATCGTCTTGAAAGCGGCGAATGAGCACCTGATGCGTGAAAAGACCGAGGAGTCCAGCTGCAAGCAGACCCGCCAGCAGGCCCAAAATCCAGTTATCGGTGGCCGCGGCGACCACATATCCCAGGTAACCACCAAACAAAAACGACGTTCCATGAGCCAACGTGATAACGCGCATCAAGCCAAAAATGAGCGTCAGCCCGCTCGAAGCCACAAAATAAACCGCACCCAACGTCAGGCCATTGAGCAAAATGAGTGGCCAGATATCCATGGTGCCTCACTCCATTTCTGACTTTTTATCGGTGCAGTTTTTTGTATTCGTAACTGTATACACAGAAACATACATACAGGTATATTGTTGCGCAAGCACCAACCTCAATGTTTTTGTCAATGTCGACAAATCGTTACCGAAAGAGGGAATGTAATGGGAAGCTCGAACGAGAAAGAGTTGCGCGTCGCCATGATTGGGTACGGCTTTATGGGCCGTGCTCACTCGCAGGGCTGGAGAAACCTGAACGCGGCGTTCGCCACACCTCGCATCCACATGGAATCCATTGTTGGACGAGACGCCGACGCCGTAGCTCGCGTGGCCTCACAACTTGGCTGGAATCGCGCGCTGACTGACTGGCGTGATGTTGTCGCGGATCCATCCATCGACATCGTCGACATTTGCACCCCCGGCGATTCTCACGCGGAAATTGCCATTGCCGCGCTCGAGGCAGGCAAGCACGTGCTCGTCGAAAAGCCACTAGCGAACACGATGGAAGAAAGTCGTGCAATGGTCGCCGCAGCCCAGGCCGCGCAGTCGCGTGGAGTCATGTCCGCCGTTAATTTCAACTATCGACGCGTGCCCGCCCTGATGCTTGCCAAGCAACTCATCTCTGACGGTCGCGTAGGTGACGTGCTACACATTCGCGGGGCCTATTTGCAGGACTGGCTGAGCGACCCGACCTTGCCCATGAGTTGGCGTTTACAAAAGGAGCGCGCCGGAACCGGCGTGCTGGGCGACCTCGGCGCCCACGTTGTCGACTTGATGCGTCACCTCACAGGCAAATCCGTTGAAGGCGTGACCGGCCACCTGCGCACGTTCACTCATCAACGGCCTGACGGAACGGGCAAGCTCGGTAACGTCACCGTCGATGACGCCGCTCTTGCCACGCTCGCACTTTCCGGTGGAGCTGTGGCCAACCTCGACGTCACTCGAAACGCACCGGGACGCAAGAACGAGTTATCGCTGAGCATTTTCGGCACCAAGGGCAGCATTCTGTTCAACCTGGAGAACCTCAACGAACTGTGGTTGTTCGATCGCGAAGACCCGGCCGGCGAGCAGGGTTACCGTCGCATTCTGGTGACAGAGTCTGCGCATCCGTATCTGGCTGCCTGGTGGCCCGACGGTCACATCATCGGTTGGGAACACACCTTCACCCACCAGTTCTTCGAATTCGTGAACTCGATCCAGAGCGGCACCCCTGCGTCACCGAGTTTCGAGGATGGGCACGCCGTGCAGGCCGTTATTGACGCCATAGCCAACAGTGCCGAAAACGGGCACGCGCTCACCGCACCAGAAGAATAGAACGGAGAAAAAATGGCTGGAAAATCGTCACACCCGGTAACGCTCTTTACCGGGCAATGGGCCGACCTGCCCCTCGAGACGGTCGCAAAACACGCCGCCGAGTGGGGATATGACGGACTCGAGCTTGCCTGTTGGGGAGATCATTTCGACCCCTGGCTCGCCAGCGAAGACGACTCGTACGTCGCCCAAAAGCGAGAGCTCCTCAAGAAGTACAACCTTGAGGTCTTCGCGATTTCGAATCACCTCAAAGGTCAGGCAGTCTGCGACAACCCCATCGACTTTCGGCACAAGGCCATCGTCGGCGCGAAGGTTTGGGGCGACGGCGACCAAGAAGGCGTTCGACAGCGAGCCGCCGAAGAAATGAAGCGCACGGCCATTGCTGCCCGCAAGCTCGGAGTCGACACCGTCGTTGGCTTTACCGGTTCGAGCATCTGGCAGTACGTAGCGATGTTCCCACCGGTTGGTCAAGACGTCATCGATGCCGGTTACGAGGACTTTGCGACGCGTTGGAATCCCATTCTCGATGTCTACGACGCCGAAGGCGTGCGGTTCGCGCACGAGGTTCACCCGTCAGAAATCGCCTACGACTACTGGACAACAGTCAAGACGCTGGAGGCTATCGACCACCGTGCGGCATTTGGTCTCAACTGGGATCCGTCGCATATGGTCTGGCAGGGGCTCGACCCGGTCGCGTTCATCCTCGACTTTGCTGATCGCATTTATCATGTTGATTGCAAAGACACGCGGATGCGCATGGGCAACGGGCGAAACGGCATCCTGGGTTCGCACGGCGCGTGGGCAGACCCGCGTCGTGGATGGGACTTCGTCTCAACGGGCCGTGGCGATGTCCCGTGGGAGGACGCCTTCCGTGCACTCAACGCAATTGGATACACCGGTCCAATCTCAGTTGAGTGGGAAGACGCTGGCATGGATCGTCTTCACGGCGCCAAGCACGCTGTCGAATTCGTGCGCTCGCTGTTGTGGGAGGTTCCCACGTCGGCATTCGATGCCGCGTTCTCAAGCGACTAAATCCCTCGCTAAACAAGCGAATGCCCGGCTCAAACTTTGAGCCGGGCATTCGCTTTTGTTCAGAAACAAATATCAGGGTCCACAAGCACCCAGTAGGCCGAGAGTTGCCTCGATCCCTGAAGCTAGGCTCCGTCGTCGCCCGTCAGGAGTGCCACTGTCGTGAGAAGTGCGACAACATTCTCACGAAGGTGACCGATATGCTCTTTCACCGCCGGCGGGATGGCCGCCAGGTCTTTGTTGATGATCGCATCGACGAGTTCCGCGTGCTCGGTCGTGCAGGTGCTCAGCCGATCGAACTGACCCGCAGTTGATCGAATCCAAAACCTCTGCACGCGACGACGCGTCTCGCGAACGGTATCAGCCACCAGTTCGTTGCCGGCTACGCGATTCAGCAACTGGTGGAACTCACGGTCCGCTTCCGTCCAGGCGGTGCGGTCGTTGGCGTCACACGCGTCATTCATCCGCGTGACTGATAGACGCAATCCGGCTGCATCCTCAGGAGTCAGCAAGCTTGAGGCTTTCGAGAAGATGTACGTGTCGAGAATCTCCAACATGTCGCAGGCTTCATTGACTTCACGAATCGAAATCTGAGCAACCGTAAAACGCGATGACTCCGTGCGCTGGACGAGGCCTTCTTTTTCAAGCCGCTGGAGTGCCTCCCGGATTGGGGTGCGGCTAATGTTGAGCTCCTTTGAGATTTTCACCTCGGAAAGCGGAGCTCCGGCCTTGACTTGAAACGAAGTGATGCGCGCGAGAAGGTTCTCATAGGCAACGTCAACGAGTGACGCTGTTTCGACTGCCATTCATGTCCTGCTTTCGCCCGGATTACGGGATGCCCTATTCAATCACGCCTGCGCGTGACTCACATTACGCGACCAACAAACTCACGATCGTGCACCGAGACGGGGACCTTTTCAAGTTCCATGATGCCACGGGCTACATGCTCACTCAGACGGCGGAAAGCTTCGAAGCCCTTCTCCGGAGTCGCGCGCATTGGGTTGCCGATGATCCCGTTCTCGACGAACTCGTGGTGGTCCATCGGAAAGCTGAAGTACTGGTACCCCTCAAATTCAGCGTCTGGCATTCCGTCGTTTTTGCTGAATGACTTCGGCAGGAACTCGGGGATGTGAGCGCGTGTGTCGGCGGCCCGCTCCATGCGAACCAGGTCGGGATTCCATGCCATGCACTGAGAGGTTTCGAGCTCGCTCGAGTGCCATCCCGGTGTTTCCTCGGGTGGGTTTTCCATCAGGCCATCGAGAATGCCCACGTAGCGCTCCATATAGGGCTTGACGAACGAGATGAGCGCACCGGTTTCGTAGCGAAGGCGACGAAGCACGGGGTCAACAACTTTGATGTTCGAACCGTGACCGTTGATGAAGATGATGCGATTGAAGCCGTGGTGGATGAGGCTGCGCGCGACGTCGTACATCAGGTTCAGCAGCGTGTCAGCTCGAAGTGTGATCGTGCCGCGACCCTCGCCCGGTCCGTACATGTGCTGAGGTGAGTAACCGGCCCAAAGTGGGGGCGTGTGGAGAACACCAATTTGCTCACTGATGCGCCGCGACACCTCGACAGCCGTGATGGTGTCGCACGCAAGCGGCAGGTGCGGGCCGTGCTGCTCGGTGCTGGCCATGGGAACAAGAATCGTGTCTTTTGTCGTCAGGTATTCCTTGATATCGACATAAGACAAGTCGGACAGATTCCACGAACGGAACTTGGAGCGAAACTCGTCGTCTCCGATCGTCAAGCGAGCGATAGGCTGTTCAGTCATTTCTTTTCGTTTCCTTTTTGTTTGTTGAGAAGTTCCAAGAGCCGTTGTGCGGCCAAGGCACCGAGTTCGAGGTCGTTAATGTGCGCATCCGACGTTTCAAAAGTGATGTCGGGGCGAAGTGTCGATTGGATGGTCGAACGCATGATTTCGTCACCTTCAGGATCGAAGAACACCCCACCTTCGCGCGCCGGAATCGAGAGCCCGCCAAGTGGGAAGATGACGTGCACAAGTCCGGTCGATTTATTGAGCTTTTCTGCAAATTCGAGTGCAATGTCACGCTTTTCGTCGTGCGTGTATCCGACCAACGCATACTCCGGGTTGTGGTCGTAAATCTTTCGCGAGCGCAATTCGCTCGGAAGGGTCTTCGCGTCAAACACAGCAAAATCGAGACATCCTGGGATGACGACCTGTGGCAGACCAAGTTCTCCAACGACGGTGAGCCGCTCGGGAGTGGCGTCGTGAATGCCGCCAATACGACGGTCACCGATTTCGTTTGTTGTGTAATCAACCACACCGACGAATTGTCCTGTTCGCGCGAGCTCTTCCATGCTCGGCCCGCCCACGCCGCTTGAGTGGAAAACGACTGTTTCGACGCCAGATTCTTCAAGCACGGCTTTCAGCTCTTCAACGGCTTTGGTTGTGTTCCCGAGCATTGTTGCCGCAACAGTCAGCGTCTCCGCTGCTCGCGCCGGCAAAGCATGACCGTAGTCGAGCATCCCTTTCATCGCTGCGGCGGCATTGTCAAACACCGTTTTAGCGACATCATTTACGCCAAGAATGTCGACAATGGAATGAATGACCATGACGTCTTTGGTGCCGACGTAGGGACCAAACTCGTGATGTCCGGATGCGGTGGGAGCTATCACGATCTTGGGTACGCCGACGGGGAGTGTCTGGATGGCCGCCGCACCCATCACGGCACCGACGCCACCCACGCTGATGCCACCAATAATTTCTCCGTCGGCATATTGCTCGCGAACGAATTCCGTGACGAACTCGCGCATGAGGGTGACGGCTTTGCCCCGAGATCCCACAGTTTGAAGACCCTCGAGTGTCATACCGCCGCGTTCCGCGAGTTGTGCCCGTGACACATCAGGCACAATCCCCACGGGTTCACCCAAGATTCCGGTGTCGACGACCATGGTCCCGACACCGAGTCGAATCAACTGGTCGCGCAAATAGGCAACCTCGGGCCCTTTTGTGTCAAGGGTCGCGATGATGGCAACTTTTCCTTTAGACATTGACGCACCACTCGCCTGTCTGCATGTTGCTCATCGCGACCCTTGACCCGTCTCTTCAGCTGCGTCCGATTAGAACTTGTTGTCGATGAGTGGCAAGAGGTGCTCAGAGTTGACCTGAACGAGCCAGTTGTAGAACTCTTCGGTCAGAACGCTCGAACCGTGGTCGATGATGAACTTGAGCTGCTCGGGGTCGATGTCGAGTCCTTCGAAGTTGGTTTCGAGAGCGTTCGGGTACTTATTGGCCGGCGTGCGGTCAACCGGAGCCACGAATTCGGCTGTCAGCGCGCCCTGGTAATTGATAGAGCTGAGTACCTCGACGACCTGCGCCCAGTTGTAGTCACCATAACCAGCCGGCATGCGGTTGTTGTCGGCAACGTGGAAGTCGACGAGCTTGTCACCGACGAGGCGAATCGCGTCGAAGAGGTTGCTCTCTTCGATGTTGATGTGGAATGCGTCAAGAGTGACGCCAAGGTTCGGCCCGACCGCGTCACACAGTGCGAGAGCCTGCTCTGCACGCGTGATCAGATACGACTCGAAACGATTGAGCGGCTCCACTCCGACACGAATTCCAAGCTTCTCGGAGTGTTCGTAAATCTCTTTCGTTCCCTCAACGAGCCATTTCCACTCGTTCTCTGGTGTCGAGTCCGGAACAATCTTGCCCACGGTTCCTGGAACAAGCGTCACGATCTGACCGTCGAGTTCGTGCACGAATGTAATGACGTCCTTGACGTACTGCACAGATGCAGCGCGCTTGGCCTCGTCGGAGCTCTGCATGTTGCGACGGTCGATCATGAGCGTGACCGCGCCCCAGCAGTTGAGCTTGTAGTGGTCGAGAAGCCCACGAACGTGCTTCGAGTCGTAAATGGTGGGCTCGCCGCTGATTTCGATCGACTTGTATCCGTACTTCGCGAGGCGCGCGATCGTCGTTTCGATTGGTTCGCTGCGCATCCAGTTGTGCATTGACAGGTGCATGACACTCTCCTTTGAGTTTTTCTTGCGATGACGTGACTATTCAGTTTTTTGTGACCCGTTAGTCTGAATGGATTTCGATTACCAGACGCTGTTTCCTGGAGGACCGAATCCGAGCTTTCCGGGGTTCATGATTCCGTCGGGATCCCACGCAGATTTCAGCTGACGCATGAGCTCGAAACCGTGTCCATATTGAGGCCGCATGAACCTTCCCAGCTTGAGACCCACACCATGGTGGTCATTCAAGACACCACCATGTTCGATGGATGCGAGAACTCCAGCGTCCCACAAACGATCGTGCAGAGCCATGGCTTCTGCCGGGTCAGTTGGGCCGTTGTCGACGTAGAAGCGGTCATAAATCATGGTGCCCCACTCGTACCAGTGCGAGAAGTGGGCCGTGTAACGCGCGCCAACATCCTTGAATTCTTCTTCAATGATTTTTTTCTTGGCACGGTAAATCGCGGGGATGTCGGCAAATCGAGCAACGGTATCGAAGGTGCCGTACATAAGAGGTGGCTGCGGAAGCTTGCCCTTTGCATACGGCTCATACTTGCCTTCCCACCACATGAGTCCGACCTCTTCGCCCAACGACGTACCGCCGATTCCGGTCGCGATTTCGGTGATTGCCGTGGTCTCGTAATCGACGAGCTGCTCGGCACCGTCACACATGAGAATCATCAGGTTGCCCGTATAGGGAAGACCAACCCAGTCTTGGAGTTTGACGCTGTCTGCCTCGTCGTAAAGTCGGATGACGGCTGGGCGCAGGCGACTCGTCATGATCCGGCGGCCTGCTTCGATGCCGGCAAAAATGTCCGGGAAGCTAAACGCGAGGAAGCGGCGGGCCGCGGGTAGCGGATCAATACGCAAGCTCGCCTCGGTGATGATGCCGAGGGTTCCCTCAGAACCAACAAAAGTTTGGAGCAGGTCGGATCCAGCGGCGTGGCTCGGCACGGGAAGCGTCTTGACAACTTCGCCACTGGCCACGACGGCTTCGACCTGAAGCACCTGGTCTTCTGCCTTGCCGTACTTCGTAGACACAACCCCCGCACCGCGAGCGGCGATGAACCCACCGATGGTGGCGCCGAGGTGATACGAACCGGGATAGTGCGCCAACGTCAGACCCGACTTATTGAGTTCGGTCTCGAGAGTCGGACCGTCGATTCCCGCTTGAGTGGTAACGATGAGGCTTTCTTGGTCGACGTTCACAATGCTGTTCATTCGCGTGAGGTCGACCGCGATTCCTCCGTAGGGAGCAAACGTTCCACCCTGCGTGCCCGAACCCCCGCCGCGAGGGATCAGCGGTACTTTGTAGTCAGCAGCGATGCGCACAACCTTGGAGACGTCCTGTGTGCTTCCCGGACGCACGACGAAGTCAGGCGCGGGCTGCTTGAGTCCCTGATGTGACATGAACTTCGACATCCATGACCAGTCAGCAGCACTTGCCTGGAGATCGTCCTCGCCAACACTGACGTTGTTCGGACCGATTGCCGTCCCCAGCTCGCGGAGAATTTGGCCCCGAAGGAAGGCGCTACCTGTTACTCCGTCTGCATGAGATTGTCTTGCCACTGCATTTCTCCTGTCGCACTTGTGGTCAGATGACTGACCCAAACCTGTGTTCATGAGTGTATACAGTTACGTATTCATAACGCAAGCGAAAGCGAGATTTCTGCCTTTGTTGGCGCAATTGATCGCGTCTCGACACAAAAGGCAGCGAGTTGCTCCAAAAAGCATCGGCCCTGCGCCAACAACGCCGACTTAGTTCAGCGAGCGAATACGGAAATTCTTAGCGAACGGAAAACCGGTACACCGACTCCTGTACGTACTCCTCACCGGCGGGCACAACGATGCTCGGCAGTTCGGGCAGCAATGGCGAATCGGGGAATCTCACGGTCTCGAGGCAGATCCCGCTCCCGGCCGCGTACACGGCCCCGTCGCGACCCTCGACATTGTTCAAGTGGCAACCAAGATAAACCTGTAACGCCGGCTCGGTCGTGAAAAGTTCTACGTGGCGACCCGTCGACGGGGAGTACAACGTCGCGATGGCGGTGGTGAGCTCATCACGCAAATATGTGTGGTCAATTCCGGGCCAGGGCACACCCGTGTCAGACGGCAGCAGGGCACCGATTCGCCGCGCCTGCGTGAAGTCAAAACCGGTGCCCGCCACTGGTACGAGATCACCGGTGGGCACGAGATCGTCGGTCATTCCGATGCGCTGGGTCGAAGCGATCCACAACTCGTCATCAACGACAGTGCCTCGACCGCCCGAGGTGAGATTCCAATAGGCATGCTGCGTCAGGGCAATCGGTGTGGCAGCATCCGCCACTGCTCGCATTTCGCAGGTCAGCGCGTTCTCATCGGACCACAGATACGTGGATGCGACCCGCACGTTACCCGGATACCCACCTTCGCCCGCAGCACTCTCGACGCGAAATGTGTAGCCGACACCGCGTTCATCCGCCACCGGCTCCGCGAGCCACTCTCGATTGTCGAGCCGGCCAGTCGTGCCGCTGTGAAGCGTATGTGGTCCGTCGTTTGCCGTGAGCTCGAGGTCGAGTCCTCCGCCGACGAAGTGTGCGTTTGCCGTGCGCCCGGCCACGCGCCCTACTGTCGCCCCGAAGTACCCGTCGACGTTGTCGATAAATTCCTGCTCCGTGTCGAAGCCAAGAACGCAATCGTCGAACGTGCCGTCGCGGTCGGGAAGAGTGAGTCCAACCAGGCGGGCACCGAACGGGCTTAACGTAAGGCGGGCACCCGATGCGTTCGTCACATGCAGAAACGACATCGGATGCCCGCCTTACTCGCGAAAATTCGCGGTGGAGTGTGTGTTACCTACGCCCTCGTCAACGAGACGCCAGAGCGGCGACGTGACAGTGCATCAATGGTTGCGGCTGCGACGAGCACACCACCGGTGATGAGGAAGTTCGCACCAGCAGGAAGACCGATGAGGCCGAGTCCGTTGTCGATGATTGCAATCACCAGCGCGCCGATGGCTGCATAGGCGAGGCGACCGCGACCACCAAAGAGGCTCACCCCACCGACAACGGCTGCGGCAACACCCGACAGCACGATGGAACGACCCGAAGTCGACTCAATCGAACCGATACGGCTAGCGTGAAGCAGACCCGAAACAACGGCAAGTGACGAACAGATGATGAAGGCATACAGACGGATCTGTGCCACCTTGATTCCCGCACGACGAGCAGCTTCGGGATTTCCACCCACCGCGTAGATGTAACGACCGAACAGTGTGCGGTCGAGCACGAACGTACCGATTACGAGAATCCCAAGCACAATCGGAATGACGACCGGCACACCCTCAATGGCAAGCATGCCCTGACCGCGATTGACGCTCAGAAGACCCACGACGAGTCCGCCGACAACGGCAAGAGCCGCGATCTTGATGATGAGCATGACGAACGGACGGGTCGGCAGGCCCACCTTGATGCGACGACGACGGTCGTAGAGGCTCAGGATGAGCGACCCTGCAACGACGATGACGAGCATCGCCCATCCAGCCCAGACTGGCATGTTGCTGTTCATGATGGCCTTGAGTTCCGCCTGTTCCAGGCGGTAGATACCACCATCACCGAGGAGCAGCAGCATGAACCCCTGGAGGCCGAGGAACAGACCCAGCGTCACGACAAACGACGGGACGCCGATCCGTGAGACGAAGAAGCCAATGAACGCGCCGATGAACGCACCCGTGGCAAGTGCCACAAGCAAGGCGACGATCCAGTTCCAGCCCAGGTTGCTAAAGAGCACCTGGAAAACGGCCATGCCCGAGCCCGCGGTCACACCGGCGGACAAGTCGATCTCGGCGAGCAACAGAACAAACACAAGTGCAAAAGCGAGCACCATGAGTTCAGAGGCCTGAACGAACAAGTTTGCAATGTTTCCCGTGGTCAAGAAGAACGGGCTCAATGCAGAGAAGAGTGCGGCCAATGCGACGAGCGCGAGAACGGCGGGGAGGGCGCCCATGTCGCCACCGCGAACCCGCTGAATGTACCCAGTGAACTGGTCACGAACCGTGCCCTCATGGCCGGTGGCAATTGGAGTGGTGTACGTCATTGTTATGCAACTCCCTCAGGTGTTTTTGAGCCGGTGATGTATGCAACGACCTCGTCGCGGGTTGTTTTCTTTGCGTCGATGTGAGCCACCATTTGGCCTAAGTAGAGCACGCTGATCTTGTCGGCTACTTCGAAGACATCGGCGAGGTTGTGGCTAATGATGACGACAGCAATTCCGTTATCGGCGAGGCGACGAACCAGGTTGAGCACCTGTTCGGTCTGAGCGACACCGAGTGCCGCGGTCGGCTCATCGAGAATGACCATCTTGGCGTTGCGCAAAACGGATCGCGCAATCGCGACGGTCTGGCGCTGTCCACCGGAAAGCGACGAAACTTTTTGGCGCACCGACTTGACGGTGCGCACCGAGAGGGACTGCAGCGCCTTTTGCGCGGCGAACTCCATCGAGGCCTCGTCGAGCGTGCCCGCGTTCAGTTCTTCGCGACCCAAAAACATGTTTTGTACGATGTCGAGGTTTTCACACAGGGCCAGGTCTTGATACACAACCTCGATGCCCATGGCCGAAGCCTGTCGGGGTGAACGGATGTGAACATCTTCCCCACGGAACGCGACGGTACCGCCATCGTAGGGCTGAACACCGGAGAGACCTTTGATGAGGGTCGACTTGCCGGCCCCATTGTCGCCGACGAGCGCGGTGACCTTGCCTTCTTCGACTGTGAAATTCACGCCTTTCAATACGTCGACCGGGCCGAAGCTCTTGGTCACGTTGGAAAGCTCAATAAGCGGGGTTGCCACGATTATCTCCCTTGATAGTGCCGACCCGATACGGGTGTGAAGTAGCGGCGATATGCCGCAGAAAAAATCTGATTTGGTTTTGCTTTTTTGCTGAAAGACCTCGCGCCGACCAGGAATGGTCGGCGCGAGGCCGTCATACAGCGGGTGTTACTTGATGCCGGCTGCGGTACACGCAGCAGCAACGTCGCCGACACAGAGGTCCTTGGCGGTCACGTCGCCAGCGGTGACGACGTCGATGACGTTGTCCATGCCGACCTTCGTGGGCGTAACAGCGATGTAAGGAACACCATCAGCGGTGGTCTTGCCAGCGGTGATCGTCTCGCCCTTGAGGAGCTTGATGATCACGTCAGCAGCAGCGCCGGCCTCGACGGAAGCAGGCTTCCAGACGGTGCAGGTCTGCTTTCCGAGGAGCACGTTGCCGAGACCAGCAGGCGAAGCGTCCTGACCCGAGGTAGGAACGGTGAGACCGTTCTTGTCCAGGATCGTGATAACGCCAGCAGCGTTGGTGTCGTTGGCAACCCACACAGCGTCAACCTTGCCACCGAGCGAGGTCAGAGCCTGCTCGAAGTTGGTTGCCGACTTTGCGCCATCCCAGACACCGGCGGGCTCAGCAGCAGGCTTGATGCCGGCAGCTTCCATGACCGAAACGGCGCCGTCGTGGAACATCTTGGCGTTACCGTCAGCAGCGTCTCCACCCATGTAGACAACAACAGCCGTCTTGGGGTCCTTGCCAGCGGCGGTAAGACCGTCGAGGATGCACTGACCCTGGATTGCGCCAACGCCCTCGTTGTCAAACGACACGTAGTAGTCAGCACCCTTGATCGGGCGGTCGTACGCGACAACCGGGATACCGGCAGCCTTGGCCTTCTCAGCAACGGTCACACCGGCGCCCTGAAGGTCAACGAGAACCATCACGCCACAGCCCTTGGCGAGCTGCTGGTCAGCAATGGTTGCGTACTTTGCGGTGTCGCCACCAGCGTTCTGGATGTCAGCTTTGTAGCCGGCGTCCGTGAGTGCCTTCTCGAGTGCGGGGCGGTCGTTGGATTCCCAACGAGGCGACGACTCGGTGTCGGGCAGGATAACGCAAGCGCGGCTAGCCGAAGCTCCGCCGCCGGATGCTGCACATCCGGTGAGAAGCAGGGCCGAAGCCGCTACGACTGCACCGATTGAGATCAATGAAGACTTCTTCAATTCTCTCTCCTTCGTAGTTGTGTCACTTGGATGCGCACACGAGTGCGCGCACAGACCTCTATGTAGAGGCCCTCGTATATGTTGCCCTATCCAACAAATTGTCGCGACATCTTTTGGTCACGAAACCGTAACGTTACCTGTGAAGTTGCCGTATTTGTTGGCTGAACCACGTAATTAAGCGTCGACGAACAGGAAAATCTGCAATGCCGCGGCAGGGTATCAGCGCGCCGAGGCGAGAATCCGTTTGGCCGCGTCATCATATTGACGCGAAATCTGCGGTTGTTGTTCCACGTCGACGGTGGTGATGATTTCCAGATCCCAGTTCGGACGGCGACCCGTGAGGAGCTGCGCAGCCTGCGCCGCGGCTCCATTCGCAACATACTCACCCGGGGCTGGCACGATCACGGGAACACCAAAAATCTCACCAGCAATGACCTGCACCGCGGGGTTCTTGCCCGCACCGCCAACGAGAAAGATTCGCTCGCACACGACACCAGCCGCACGAAGTGCGTCAAGTCCCGCATTCAAACCGCAGAGCATCCCTTCGATTGCCGCACGAGCGACGTTGACTCGCGTGTTGTTCGCCAAAGTCAGGCCAGAGATCTGCGCCGTTTCGTTGGGCAGATTCGGCGTACGTTCGCCCTCGAAGTAGGGCACGAGCACCACGCCCTCGGCACCTGGTGGTGCATCAAGAGCGAGTTTCCCCAGCTCGTCGTGCGACACACCGAAAAGAGTTGCCATGGAGTCGAGAACTCGGGCCGCATTGAGAGTGCACACCAAGGGGAGAGCATCACCAGATGCGCTGGCAAATCCGGCAATGATTCCCGTGGCATCGGTTGTCTGCGATGCCGAGACCGCAAAAACGGTCCCGCTCGTTCCGAGGGAGACGACAACGTCACCTTGCGTTGCCCCCACGCCGAGCGCCGCCGCGGCGTTATCCCCGGCACCACACGCAATTCGCATACCGCTCGGGGTCGTGAAGGCAGTTTCCCCGGGCATGACAATACGAGGAACCATGGGCACGTGCCCGAGGGCAAACTCCAACACCTGCGGCAAGTACTCGTTCGTCGTCGGATCGAAGTAACCGGTGCCGCTCGCA
>Ga0209189_1001153_pt1 | contig 20111 bp, 23 predicted proteins | sample C_130820_EF_Meta_FD_187308 | JGI IMG/M metagenome (GOLD analysis project Ga0209189, IMG submission 187308) | Freshwater microbial communities from Lake Croche, Canada to study carbon cycling - C_130820_EF_MetaG (SPAdes) (version 3) | ecosystem: Environmental > Aquatic > Freshwater > Lake... | reverse complement strand
AACAAACAGAAATATTATAAAAAAAACCACTTAAAGACAAAGACCAACAAACAGAAATATTATAAAAAAAACCACTTAAAGACAAAGACCAACAAAACTAAATATTATAAAAAGAAAGGCGGTGCTATTATCGGAAAAGGGAAAGACGGATTTATTATTGATTCTGTTTCATATGATAATTATAATAAAGAGAATGGATTTGTTGCTAAAATATTCAAACAAGGAATTAAAGTTAATATAGATTTGAATAATAAATTGAAAGAAATTGACCCTAATGGAGATAGATTTTTACAATATATTATTCCAGATACTTCTCTCAATAAAGATTTACTGAGAGATAATGAAGATATAAAAGAATATATTCAACAAAATAATTTTTTATTTGATGGTTCTAATGATATCGTATTTATTAAAAAATTTAACCCAATAAATATAACTAAATTAACTAGAAACCAATATCGTTATTTAAGAGATTCTTTAAATTTATTACATAAGAATAATATCTCTCACGGAGATTTACCTGAAAATGTTTTGGTTGACCCTGAAACTGATAATCCAATTATTATTGATTGGGAAAACTCTAAATTAAATGCTGATGAGTTAGATAAAAGAATTGACCTAGATGCTTTTATGAATAATTTCAAGATTTCTAAAACCACGGTTTAAGTTGAAGTTCTTTATCATTATTTTTCGTCATTATGGGATGCGCAATAGGAGTATACATCGTGCTAGCATCTACAATATATTGCTTATACCCTTGAACCTCACCGTATACCTGGGGAATACAATAATCCCAAACTATTTTATTTAAATTCCTTACTTGTTCAGTAATATTATTTTTTTGATTAGCGGCGTGCTGTAAAAAAATACTTCGCATAATAATTTTTAATGTATCTTCATCTTGATTAGAGATAACAAATTGTCCGTTCGACCTCTCATAAACCCCAGCTCTTATTCCGTTTTGAATAATACAAATATTTTTACCTGAGAAAAAAACTTTTGATAAATTCGTTTCGTCCCAAAGTCCTTCGGTTGGATTCCTGAATGTAAGACACTGATTTACGGGGATCTTATCATACATTTGAAAGAGGTCAGTTGTTTTAGGAGAAAAAATATTAACTCGACCATTTGAAATTTTACATTCATTAGAATTATTCATTTATAATAATCTTATAGAAAAAATTATATTTATTTAATTTATACAATGAATGGTTTTCAAAAGATCGTTGTAACAATTGCTATAGTATTCCTGATTATTTGTTTAGTTATAATAGGTATTCTTTTAATTCGTCAAAAATATAATCAAGTATGGCCGCCCCTAGTTGCAGACTGTCCTGATTTCTGGACTGATATGTCTGGTAATGGCGCAAAGTGTGTAAATGTTCAAAATTTAGGAACTTGCAAAACAAAAAATATGAATTTTAGTGTCTCTCCATATAATGGTTCAGGTGGAAATTGTCAAAAATATAACTGGGCATCTAGTTGTGGTGTTAGTTGGGATGGAATAACATATGGAACCAAATATAGTCCGTGTGACCCATCATATAATGATCCATCAAATACAAGTTCATAATTATAATAAAAACACCTAAATATAAAGTATTAATAATTATAAAAATGAGATTGGATGAATTACCAAGTGATATATTAAATATAATAAAGGAATATTTTCCGATAAAGATTACAATAAGATTAAATAAAAAACTCTACATAGAAAATCATAATATAATGAAAAGATACATAAATAAACTAAATTATGATAGATATATAAGAGATATGATAGAGAGAGATAATTCATTTGTGATAGAACAATTATTGAAAGAAAATTTTAATAAATGGTTAAAGAATAATAATTTTTTTAATAAAAACAATTATTATTATAATTATGTATATTTTTTGAAAGAATACTCAATAATAAACAACTCTATAAAATGTATGGAAGTAATAAATTGTTATTTCACAAATTCGGGTTTGAGTAAAAATCAACATAAAAAGAATACTATTAAAAATATAAGATGGATAAATTAAATATAAATAGTATATTAAATAGAAATGATGATGAGGTAAAAATAAAAGAAATATTGATGAATTTTGAATTGAATAAAAATAATTTATCATTTAAAAAAGGAATTTATATATACGGAGAACCAGGTTCTGGAAAAACAACATTTGTGATGAATATATTGAAAGATTTAAATTATGATGTAATAAAATATGATGCAGGAGACATAAGAAATAAATCAATAATAGATACAATAACAAAACACAATATGTCTGACAAAAATATAATGAGCTTGTTTCATAAGAAGATTCAGAAAATCGCATTTGTGATGGATGAAATAGATGGAATGAATAACGGGGATAAAGGTGGAATAAATACATTAATAAAATTAATAAGACCAAAGAAGACGAAAAAACAAAAATTAGAAGAAGTGTCGTTTTGTCCGATAATATGTATTGGAAATTATCATATAGATAAAAAAATAAAAGAATTAATCAAAGTATGTAATACCATAGAATTAAAGAAACCGAATGTAGAACAAATTAAATGTATCTTAAATTCGTTGATGCCTGAATTAGATGAAAATATTAAATGTGTAATAGGAAAATATGTTCAACAAGATTTAAGGAAAATAAATTCAATTTATGAATTGTATAATAATGATAAAAAAATGTTAGATGACAATATAATAAAAAATATCTTTCAAATAAAATCTTATAACGATGATACAAAAAAAATAACACAAAAAATAATAAATACAAATTATTCTATTGACGACCATTTAACAATAATGAATGATACAGATAGAACGATTGTTGGATTATTATGGCACGAAAATATAATAGATGTTTTAGGAAAATATAAAAAAGATATAAGTATCCCATTTTATTTAACTATTTTAGATAATATATGTTTTGCTGATTATATAGATAGAACAACATTTCAGAAACAAATATGGCAGTTTAATGAAATGAGTTCTTTAATAAAGACATTTAAAAATAATAAATTATATAATGATACATTTACTAAAAAAACGAAATTCAATCCTGTAGAAGTGAGATTTACGAAAGTTCTTACAAAATATTCCACGGAATATAATAATTCTATTTTTATTCAAAATTTTTGTCAACAATTGAATATGGACAAAAAGGATTTATTCACTTTTTTCTTAGATTTAAGAAATAAGTATGATGATAATGAAATAATAAATTTATTTGAAAATTATGATATAACAAAATTAGATATAAATCGTATTTATCGATATTTAGATAAATATACAAAAGAAAATTGTGCTGATAATGAAATTGTTGATGATGAGAATTCTGATATTGAAAACATTACATAATCATTAGGTTTACAATTATCTCTTCATAAGATGTCTCAATATATGGAACAATATTTAGTGTATTATTACTATTATTACTATTATTACTATTATTATTATTATTATTATTATTATTATTATTATTATTATTATTATTATTATTATTATTATTATTATTATTATTATTATTATTATTATTATTATTATTTAACAACAACAACTGTATTATAAAATGATATATTATATTCATCTATATCATTTTACATAACTTATTTTTATATCAAAATATATAATAATGAATTGTTGTATATGCGGACCAGTAAAAAATTGTGGTCTTTATATTGAAAAAGTATTAGAAAATATGGAAAAAATAGGACAACTATTCGATGACTATACTATTTTAATTTTTTATGACAATTCTTCTGATGATACACTAGAAAAACTTAAAAACTATCAATCAAAAAACCCCAAAATGAAATTTTATGTGAATAAAAAAAAAGTATCACCTTATAGAACACACAATATAGCGAAAGCTAGAAATTTTTGTTTAAATTACGTGAAGCAAAATAGGGGAACATATCCTTTTTTTATAATGATGGATTGTGATGACGTTAATTGTAAGAATTGTAATCCAGAAATTCTTCAAAAATATTTAGTAAGAGAAGATTGGGACGCACTTTCTTTCAATACTACTCCAAAATATTACGATATTTGGGGATTATCAATTTATCCTTTTTGTTTTAGTTATAATCATTTTGAAAATAATGTGGTTTATTATGACATTATGCAAAAATATATAATGAATTGTTTGAATACTTTACCTGAGGGGAATTTATTATCCTGTATATCATCATTTAACGGATTTTCAATATATAAAACTGAAAAATTTATGAATACTTATTATGACGGAAAAATAAGAATAGACTTGGTTCCTCGTAAAAATTTGAATGCACATAAAGCAATTACAAATTCGGGGGTAATTTATAAAAAGTATTTGACGGCAGATTGTAGGTTTGAAGATTGTGAGCATAGAGCATTTCATATTATGGCTAGACAAAAAAGCGGTGCGAGAATAATGATAAGTCCAGAAATATTATTTAATTGATGTATAATAAAACTTTTCATCATTAAATATATAATGAATTGTATATTTTATTGTATATTTAATGATGAAAAATATATTGATGTTTTTTACCTATTTTTAGAAAGTATATTTATTTATGGAAATTTAGATGACAATACTCATATATGGGTTTATACATCTACGGAATTTATGAATATAATTAAAGAAAGTCATTTGTTTAATGATGAAAAAGTAAAATTTGAAATAAACAATAATAATGAAATATTTGATTTTTATAATTTAAAATTTATATCAAAATATGATAAAATACTTTATTTAGGCAATAATATTTTGATAAAAGATGACATTAATAAAGTATTTGATATTTGTAAAGATGATTTTTTATATTATTTAGAAGAAGATGAAACCAACGTCTTTACAAGTGGAATATTATTATTCAATAATTGTGAAAAAATAAAGGGTTTATTTGAAAACAACACTTATTTTTTTAACGAACAACTATTTATAACATATAATTTTTCAAAAAGTCATTTATATGATAATAAAATATTAAAATCATTAGTTCTCAACAGTAACAATAATATTCCGAATGATGATAAAGTTATATATCAATATACAATCGGCACAACTTTATATGAAAGTAAAATAATAAATATGACTATATTTTTGAATAATATCAAGGATTATAGTATTTCAAATAATATCAATAAAGCAAAGAAATATATTAATGATTATTTAATGCCTATTATTATTAGTAGTGGCGATTTGTTAGAAGGAAATATTTTTATGTCTCATAACACCACTACTTATACAGATTGCTTTTTGAATAAAACAAAAAATATTAGTAACCTATTATTAAATAAAAATATTAAAAATGTTATGGAAATCGGATTTAATGCTGGGTTCTCCACATTATTAATGCTTTTAACTAATCCCACGATGAATATTACTTGTTTTGATTTAGGAGAACATAAATATACTTTACCTTGTTATGAAAAATTAAAAGAAACATTTAGTGATAGAATAAATATAATAATTGGTGATAGTATTGAAACATTAAAAAATATCAATGATGTTTATGATTTAATACATATAGATGGAGGTCATACAACAAAAGTTGCGAGTAGTGATACATATCATTCAATTAGGTTATCTAAAAAAGGAACAATATTAATAATGGATGATTATGATGCTGATAATTTATATAAATTATGGAATTGGTGTATCAAAAAATATAATTTGAAAGAATTGAATATTAATGTATATAAATCGCAACATCACAATATCAAATATTTATTATAAATTTGTCTATTTTCCCATAAATACCCATAATGTTTTACAATACTATATTGTTTTCTCTCTTCACAATATCCATCATATCCTTTCATTATTTGAGTATCTTTATATATCACATAATCTAAATCAAAAATTTCACGTGGTTTAAACATGTCAATATTTAATTTAAAATTATATTTTTTAATAACTTTTCCTAGTAATCCAGGACCAGTTGGGTCTAATGAACCATTACCATAATATGAATTTTTTACATTATCAATAATTTCTTCAATACATTTTAACAAAAAAATACTATCTTTTTTAGAAACCATAATAGAGTTATATATACAATCACGTGGTCTATCATAACAATAATGTTCATTTTCAGTTAAATCTATTAATCTAAAACCATTATAAAAATTATTTCTAATGTCTAAATATATACCACCATTTTTATATAAAACACATAATCTCCATAAGTCAGCTTTATATGCTCCTGGAACAAGAGCATTATATGCATTTAATACATCATCTGAAAAATTATTTTTAATAAATTCACGACAATCATTATCATCATATAAATTAAAATTAAATCTTGGGTTTTCACATTTTAAACGTTCTAAATTACTCCTCATTAATGGAGGTAAATCTTTTGAATGCCAAGTTTGATAAACCTCAAATGGAATTACACTATTATATTCATTCTTAAATATAAATGGTTTATTAAATCTTATTATTCTAATTAATTTTTCTTTTTGTATATATTCATCTTTTTTACTCATTAATATATATTATAAACTTTTTTATTATTCCAATAATAACCGTATGAATGATAATTATTACGTTGTTGTTCTTTTCTATAAGTAAGATACATTCCCAAAATAAAACAATTATTATATTTTAAATAATGAATATTATTTATTAAAACCATATTTATATCTAAATTATCAATTTCATTTTTATCAAAAAAAGTTTCCAACAGTTTTGGTCCAGTAATTTGAAGGTCATTAATTCCATAAAAATTACATTTTACGTTTTCTACAATTTTATTTATTGCTTTTAGTAAAATATCGTTTTGTTGTTTAACACAAATTAAAGCATTATATATACTTACACCATCATTGTCACGGACAAAATGTTCTTTTTCGGTTAAATTTATTAATTTGAAATTATTAATATATCTATATTTAATATCTAAATATATACCACCATTTTTATATAAAATACAATATCTCCATAAATCAGATTTATATGCTGATGGAACAAGGGCATTATATGCGTTTAATACATCATCCGAAAAATTATTTTTAATAAATTCACGACAGTCATCGTCATCAAATAAAAAATAATTAAACGCTGGATTATTTTTTTTAATAAGTTGTGAATGAATACTCATATTATGAGGCAGTTCTTTAGTATGCCAATGTTGATAGATATTTAAGGGTATAATATTAAAATATTTTGTTTTCAAATTATATTTGTTAGTTTTAACAATATAATTATAAATATTAATATTTGTTTTCAAATCTTCATCCATGATATTATTTATAAATATTTTTATTATTCCATAAAAGAGAATAATGTTCTGTTTTTTTGTTATTATTATATTCATATGAAAAGTTGTTATAACTTTCTAATATTAATATAGTATTGAAAAATATATATTTATTACCTAATTTAGTATGATGGTTGTGTTTCATATCAATCATATTACATTTTTCATAATTTGTTATTATTTTATATAACATAATTGGTCCAGTCGGGTCTAAAAAATTATCCCCATAATATTTATTATTAACATTTTCAACAATCTTATTTATAGCTCTTAATAATAACTCATTTCCTGGTAGGCAAACCATAAAAGCATTATATATACCATTATTTCCAATATCCATTACAAGGTGTTCTTTCTCAGTTAAATTAATAAATTTGAAATTATTAACAAAAGTATATTTAATATCCAAATATATACCACCATTTTTATATAAAATACAATATCTCCATAAATCAGCTTTATAAGCTCCTGGTATTAATGAATCAAATGCGTTTAATACATCATCCGAAAAATTATTTTTAATAAATTCACGACAGTCATCGTCATCAAATAAAAAATAATTAAACGCTGGATTATTTTTTTTAATAAGTTGTGAATGAATACTCATATTATGAGGTAGTTCTTTAGTATGCCATGTTTGATAAATATTTAAAGGTATAATACTATTATAAACCTTTTTATTTATATATTTTCTTGATAACCATTTTTTTAATAATAATACTTCTATTAAATACTCATTATCATTATTATTCATATATAATATGAATAATAAAATTTATGGAATGCGTGTTGAGTGATATGTGAAATAAAAATGCTATGCATAAATTCTTCTATTACTCCATAAAGTGCTATAATGCTGTTTTATAGAGTGTTTTTCTCTATCTTGAATATGTCCGTGATAACTTTTAAGAATAGGAATATTGTTATAATATATTATTTTGTAATTACTATCATTATTAATTTCTTCGTGTTTTAAGTCAACTATTTGGTCATTAACAGAAATAAAACTAGTTAACAACTGTGGTCCAGTTGGACATAATGGATTTGAACCATAAAACCTATTCTTTACATTTTCAACAATTCTTCTAATAGCTTTAAATAATAAAAGATTTCCAGGTTTGCAAACCATTAATGCATTATATATACCTACACCATCAGCGTCCATTACTAAGTGTTCGTTTTCACATAAATTAATAAACTTAAAACCATTTAAAGGGGCATATTTAATATCTAAGTAAATACCTCCTTTAATGAAAAGAATACAATAACGCCACAAGTCAGATTTATAAGCACCAGGAATTAACCTATCATATGTTTCTAGAACATCTGGTTTAAAAAATGTTTTAATAAATTCACGAGAATCATTATCATCAAATAAATAATGGTTAAATCTTGGATTAAGTTTTTTAATTTTTTTTACAGCTTCAAACATTAAAAGAGGTAGTGCCTTTGTATGCCATGTTTGAAAAATATTTTGCGGAATAATAAGGTTATAAGATGATTTAATAGGATATGGAACCATTAATGATTTATTTATTTCGATGTATTTGTTAGGTTTTCTTTTTTTTAAGTTAAAATTATGCATAATATATTATAATATTATATTTTAGCAATAAAATATCTTTCATAATCGGTTTTTGTTTCAAAGAAAAATGTTAAGGGACCATCATTATTATTCCCAGTAGAAAGTTTGACCTTGAAATATTTATCTTCATCAATGCTTCCGACTTTATGATTATTATAACAAATTCCATTCAAAGCATTTCTAATACTTGAACCTGTTTGACCTGACGTATAAAACCCTTTTTTAACAATTTTATTATTTTCTCTTAATTTAGTTTTAAATTCATAATATCCAGATGTTTCTTTATTATTATTATATTTTTTAAGTATAACAGGAGTTGTTATTTCATTTTCATTAAACAATTCGTCGTAATACATTTTATATATTTATAAAATGTATCTTTATATTATTTTTTATAACATTTATGTTGAAAAAAATACCCCAAATTTCTAGCAGTTTCTTCGTCTATACCTTCATTAACCCTTAACCTATGAATAATAGGTTGGTTATATAATAAATGCTTATATTTAGGTTGGTCAAATAGAGCTGATAATACGATTTCTTCTGGAAATATTGATAAAAATGGAAGTCCTAATTTAACCATATTATAATATTCTTGAATTAATTCTTGTATAATGCTTGATTTCATATTTAATCCAAAAATAATAGTTTGGATATAATAAGCACTTTCAGTATTAAATTTTGTTAGTTTTTTCAATAAATCGATAGTTTGCGAAAAACACATTTTATAATATTGATTTTCACTATTAACAGTATAAAATAATGTTTCATCATTTTCTAAAACATCAAATAAACTTTGTGGATTATTTAAACAATAACAAGCAGAATCAATCCAAATAACTTTATCAAAACCCAAATTTTGTGCTTCTAACATAGCAAATATTTTAAAACAATATGGAACACCAGCGTATTTCATTTCGGTTCCAGTAGGATTTGGAAACCCGCCATTAATTAAATATAAATAACCATTATATCCAGACTTTTCTAATGAACCAATAATTTTCTGTGATGCTTTATATCTAGTGTCAGAATCACTAATATTGTTTTTTATAATATCGTGAGAGAATGGAGTGCAACAAACAAAACAGTTTTTATTATTTTCACGATTACCAATTTTGTATAATTTTTTATTTGGAATTTTATTAAATGAAATATCTATAATTTTCTGTTTCAACGATTTTGAACATCTATATTTGAAATCATTAAAATCGAAATATTCATCAATTGGTGGAAAATATTCATTTAAAATATTGTCTATATTTTTATTGGATAACTGTTGTTGAATATTTATATAATCGTCAATCGTATATATAAGTTTATCTGGTATATTCAATAAAAAAGGGTTTTCAGTATTTTCCATTCTGAATTATATGAATAAATATATTTAAATATTTTTTCGTTCATTAATTTTATTTTGAATTATTTCAAATATTTTTTTTTCCAAATAATCTATTTTAGATTTCATAATTTCTTTTTCTCTCAATAATTCATTAATCATTCTATATTGTTCTTGAAATTTCATTTCATATCTTCGTATAATAGGACTATTTTGCATTTCTAGCATTTTTGCTTTATGTTCATCTTCCATTTGTTGTTTTTTTTGAATAATTTTTTTAACTTCTTCTAAAACATCAGGTTTATTTTCTAATCTTCCAGGTTCATAGTTGATTAATAATGGTTCTAATCTATTAAATAAAAATTCTTTTATGTCATCTTGTTTTATAAAATCGTCGACTGATTTATCAGATAACTTTACATAAGGATTATTTTCATTATATTTTGGAAGTAGAATTTTTTTGTCTAATGAATTATGAATATGTGAAAAAACCAGAATTGTTTTAGTTGTATCTAATTGAATTAAAGGTTCATTATAGTTATTCAAAAAATGTTTTTCTTCTGCGAGTAAAGCATTTTCATCATATTTATATTTTGTTAAATATTCTTTTTTAAAAGCAAAGGTAGCAGCTGTTGCGTGAAATTCGCCATAAGGACCAAACTTATACATTTTATCTAAATCTTTGAAGTAGATATGCATTACGCTGGAACCCGCAATAAGAAATGATGGATTTTTAGTCAGCATTTCAACAGCGTGAGAGACCCTATTAGGTGGATAGTAATCATCATCATCCATATAAACGATTATATCTCCGTTAGATTTTTCGTGCATTAAATTTCTTTTTTTACCTAAACTCATTTTTTCATCGTATTTGTAATATTTAACTTGTGGAATATTAATTACTAATTCTTCTATTTTGTCTGTTCCGTCATCAATTATAATCCATTCCATTCTATCTTTTGGATAAGTTTGATGGTTAAAACATTTTATAGTCATTTCATAAAATGGTCTTCTATTATAAGTTGGAGTGCATACACTTATAAATGGTAGATTTTTATTTTTATTTTTATTTTTATTTTTATTGGTTTCATTTTTTCCCATTATTATTATTATTATTTTTATTATTATTTTTATATCTTATTTGTATAAAATAGTTATTTTACTGAGTGAAGGCGAAAATGTTCTTTAAGTAGTTTCTTTATATATAAGGTTTAAATTTTGGACACAGAAACCTTATTCTCAGCAACTTTTGGTTCGGAAACCTTGGAGACAGAAACCTTGGACACAGAGTCTATTCTCTTACTTCTTCTTTTTGTAGAATTATTTAATTCATCTAATTCATTCAATATTCCATTATTTATAATCTCAATTTGTGGTTTAATAAAAGACATTATCCATTCAAACCACGTTTGTTTTTTTTCAACACCATATTTGGTTCCGTTGAAATCATTTATTATACATTTCTTTAAAGCTGTATTATATGTAGTTAATCCAGGTGTGCTATTATTGTTTAACAAAACCGTTTTTTTATAAATTTCAGGATAAAACATATAAATAAAAATACAGGCAATTATAGAAATTAATAATCCGTAGTTACCTATACTTATATATGCATCTATTATTACGAAAAAAGATATAATATACATTAAAATATTCATTCTATTTTTCAAAAAATTTGTAATTAAATTATAAAATGTGTATTTTTCTTTATTAGAATTTGAAACTTCCCCAACTAAAAATAAAGGTAAAAAGAATGATTTGAAACTAACTATTAGTAAAAAAAATGGTATTAATGGTATCATAAAAGAAAATAATAACAACAACATAAATGCTATATTTACAAAAAATATGAATAAAAATGGATTATACCAATTTTTAAATATAGCACCTTTTTCATATTCCCATTTAACTAATTTTTCTTTAAGTTCAATATTATTAATAAAAACTTGTTTACCATTTTCATCCATAACATTTTCTATTTTAAATTCTTTTTTACTGCTAAATAACAAATATAGTTCAAAAAAATATAAATAAACAAAGTATACAGAATTAATAATACCTATAATAAATACTATTAAAAGAAAAATTAATGGAAGTAAAAATACGATTACACTATCACTACACGTTTGATTAATTACATTAAAAATATTATTATACATACTAAAAGAATTAGAAAATAATTTGCTTTGTATTGTTGCAATATAAATGTAGAAAGGATTGGTATTTTCCATATATTTCCAAGTTTTCAAATACTTTAATCCTAATGAACTATTATTAATAATATTAATATTTTTAGTATAAGGAAATGTTATTTTTGTTGATTTGACCTCATAATTGCCGTTGTTATTTGATTTCATTACATCAACATTTATATCTATTTTATTTATTTCAGATTTATTAATATCATAAGGTTGACAATTTACATCAGTTGGAATTATATTTGATTGAGAAACTTTGGTATTATAAAGAATAGCTAATCCAATAAAAATTAGTAAGAAAAGATTGAATATTTGAATAAATAAACTTTTAAAAAAAGATGAAGTTGGAAGTTTGTCACTCGATTTATTATCAATAGTTGAATTATCTTGATTTGGTTCTTGTATAGGTTCTTGTGTGGGTTCAGTAGTCATAATATAATAAAATGATATAAAAATTTTTATATAGTCTCGCTAAAAAGTAATGATAAAAAAGTAATGATAAAAAAATAATGATAAAAAAGTAATGATAAAAAAGTAATATTTTCTATTCAAATTATATGAAAGTAATTTTATTATTTATTTCAATAATTTTATTTGTAATAATTATTAATTATGGAGACTATCTGGTTAAAAAGAATTATATCAGAGAATGTTTTGTTGATAATAGTAATAGTAATAGTAATAATTGCGATATATTCAATTCTAATACAATAATAAGTGTAGATGACCAATATAGTAGTTCAGTAGATATGCCTATAAATACAACGTATAGTTGTAAAAATTTTTGTGGTCCCCAAGCTAGATGTTCATTAACAGGACAACAATGCACTAGTGATATTGACTGCTATGGTTGTAAGAATACAAAATCAAAAAAAGGAAAAGTTAGAACAGGAAAGGAAATTTTAGGATGGAATGAAGCAGGTAAATTGACGAATAGTTTTACTCCAAGATATTCTGTTTTGACTACTGATATTGGGTCAAAAGCAAAATTGTATAATGAAAAGAATATAAAACCGCCAGAATATTTCAAAGGTGTAGACCAATGGAAAGATAGTTTTAATACTGGAAACGAATTGTATGATAAACGATATAATCCAAGTATTGGAACTCTGCCTTTTCTACCGAGTTATCCAACGAGATATACGTTAAGTGGTGAATTTGTGGATAATGGTCCATTAGCATCAAATGCTTATTTATAATTATAATTGTTCTTTAAGTAGCATATTGAAGAGCACAATTTCCACCAATAAATGCTATCATATTAATTCGCTCTTCAAATACAATTAGATTGAAATTGTAATCATAAATTCTCCAAGTCGGTTTATTTACTCCTACAATATTTCCAGTTTGTGGGTCGCATATAGATAAAGATTGTGCTAATGGGTCAACTGGCGGTGTAATCGTATTCATTTCAAATTGAATATTTGTAAATCTGCTCATATTCATAGCACCTGTCGGTTGTAAATTGAAAGGGGATGTATCCAAACAAAAGTTATAAATATATAAACCATCAGGTGCGTTTCCAGTTGTTCTTGTGTATTTTTCTATATAATTATATACTCCTGCTGCTTGTTCATTCTCTCTATAAATTCCATCTAAAAGAAAACCCATACTAATTAATATATCTTTCACATTTTCCAGATTATAATTTCCTGTAATCATCCAACCCGTTAATTGTCCGTTTGTATTTACACCAGGACCAATATAAACAGTTGTTCCATCTCTGGTTATAGTATAAGTTCCATCTGTTGGTGCTTGTATCAAATCGTTCGGCATATATCTATAAGGCCAGTTAGTGTAATTACTCCATTCATTTCTTAAATTGACATCACTCCGCTGCATATAAAACATATAACTCGTCACCATACCGATTGAATCTAAATCTATTTTATTTGAACCAGTAACATTATAAAATATTTTCTCTCTGACTTGTTTAAATAGATATTTTTGTTCGTGTAAAGCAAATACTCTGGATTCTTCATTAGATAAAAAACAATAAGTGCAATTTAAATGAATATCCGCATTCCATAAGGTTCTAGTATCAGTATAAGAATTTATTGATAGGTCAACATCTGGTGGTGTTTGTAAAAAACGATAAAATTGCATATAATATTGATTAAAATTTGGACATACATAAGGAAAGTTATTAGTATAATCAAATACATCTCTTATTTGGAACAATTCTTGTATTGGTCTCATAGTTATATTGATATGTAGCTCGTTGTATTGAAGTGAAATAAGTGGAAAAGCCATTTGAGATTTTAAGTTGAACCAAGAATTTAATGGAATATATAGTATTCTACCGCGAATAGATGGTTCAGCACCAGATTGACTTGTAGTATAATATGAGTTTGGATAAGAATTAATGCGTGTTCCAGAGTTTCCAGGATTATATAATTCAGGAACGTGTCCAATCATTTTTTCAAACAATTCTTTCTTTTGATTAGAAAAGTCCCTCTGAACCATCGCAAGTAAATAAGCACCCGAAAACTCTTGTAATATTTGATTTCCACAGGTAACTTCAATTTTTGAAATCATTTGAGCACCAATATATTCAATCCATTTAAATTCATACGGAACCCATTTACCTCCATTATAATAAGTAGATGTAGTATCAGAAACTGGTGGTAAAATACCACTCCAAATATTAGGTAATTCAACGGATAAATAACAATCCATTAAGAGGTCGGCATATCTAGGTATTTTAAATTTAAAATATGATTCTTCTGATAAACGAAGGGTTTTTGAACCTTCAAAATCAATCCTGAATTTTTGCATACCAAAGTTAGTATATTTTGCGTATGTTGATTTAAAAAAAGTTTTTGAAGGATTACCGTTTAATATTATATTTTGTTGTCCTTCTGAAACCAGTTGCATTAACCCACCAGCCATATCTATTATAACTTATACGTATATATTATTTAACTATTAAAATAAAAAAATAATATATTATAATAAAGATATGAAAACAAATGTAAATGATTTAATGGCTAAAACCACAAAATTATTATCATCATCGTATATAAAAGATAATATTATTATATATGGTTTAGCGTGTATTATATTATTAATTTTAATTATAGCAATTTTATATTTATTGTATATGTTAAATTTGAATTCGAGAGAATGTAATTTAATGAATAGTTTGTATTCAGTATTAGATAAAAATATTAAAAACCTGAATGATACAGATGATGACTGTGGTTTAACCTTGAAAGATTATTATATTAATACAGCTTATAATTGTTGTAGTGGTGGTTCTTATAAGAATGACTATGTAAATACTTGTATTCTAAAAAATATCTTAAAACAAGGTGTTCGTGGTTTAGATTTTGAGATTTATTCAATTGATGATAATCCAGTTGTGGCAACTTCTACTGTGGAAAATTATAATGTTAAAGAAACATTTAATTATGTGAATTTTAGTGATGTTATGAATGTAATTGTAAATAATGGATTTAGTCCAAGTTATTCGCCAAATTACGAAGACCCAATATTTTTGCATTTACGAATTATGAGTTCTAATCAACAAATGTATTCAAATTTTGCTCAATTATTTAAACAATATCAAAATCGTTATTTATTAGGACCACAATATAGTTATGAATATAGCACTTGTAATAATAATAATAGTAATTGTGTATCAAATAATTTAGGAAATGTAAAATTAATTTCTTTGAAAGGTAAAGTTATTATTATTGTTGATAAAATAAATAATGATTTTATTGATAATCAAAATTTTTATGAATTTGTAAATATGACAAGTAATTCTATGTTTATGAGAGCGTTAAATTATTATGATGTCAAATTTACACCAGATATGAACGAACTTCAAGAATTTAATAAAAAAAATATGACGATTTGTATGCCCGATAAAGGTATAACACCAGACAATCCGAGTGCTTTAATTTCAAGGGCGTTAGGATGTCAAATGACTGCTATGAGGTATCAATCATTCGATACAAATTTACAAGAAAATATAGCATTTTTTGATAAAACAGGATATGCATTTGCTTTAAAACCAGAAAATTTAAGATATAAAGAAATAACTATTGAAGAAACCCCTCCAAATAATCCATTATTGAATTTTCAAACAAGAACGACATCAAGTGATTTCTACAATTTTTCAACTTAAAGAGTTCCTTGGATTAATATATTTATTTTTTAACTTAAAGAGTTCCTTGGATTAATATATTTATTTTTTAACTTAAAGAACATCATTAAAAATATTTCAATATATATATATATGAAAAACAAAATTTGTGATAGTAAAATGAATTTTGAAGAATGTGAATTAGCAATATTAAGAAGTGCTGTAGATAAAACACAGCAAAACATCGGTGAAAAAACTGTTAATTCGCCTATTGTTATTAAAATAATTCAAATTCTTGAAAATTTTTTAAAAAACAAAAAACTAGTTTGTTATGGAGGAACTGCAATTAACTCTATACTACCAGAAAAAGATAAATTTTATAATAAAAATACTGAATTACCTGATTATGATTTTTTCTCTCAAAATGCTTTAAATGATGCAATAGAATTGTGTGATATTTATTTTAAAGAAGGATTTGACGAGGTTGAAGGAAAATCTGGGGTTCATCACGGAACATATAAAGTTTTTGTAAATTTTATACCAATAGCAGATATTACTTATATTCATAAAGACATATTTAATGCTATCAAAAAAGATAGTATTAATATAGATGGAATATTATTTGCACCACCTAACTATTTACGTATGTCGATGTTTTTAGAATTATCTAGACCACAAGGTGATATAAGTCGTTGGGAAAAAGTATTGAAAAGGTTAATCTTATTAAATAATAATTATCCATTAGTTGGAAACAATTGTAAGACTGTTAATTTCCAGAGAAAATTGTTCAATAATAATATTAATGAAGATTTAATTTTCAATACAGTTAAAAATTCATTAATAAAACAAGGAGTAGTTTTCTTCGGTGGATATGCTTTATCGTTGTATTCACGATATATGCCTACATATTTAAAAACCAAATTGAAGAAATACCCAGATTTTGATGTATTATCAGAAGAACCTCAAAAGGTTTCTCAAATTATTAAACAAAGATTGAAAGATATTGGAGTTAATAATGTAAAAATTATTACAAAACCATCTATTGGAGAGATAATAGCAAAACATTATGAAGTAATGATTGGTGTTGATACAATATTATTTATATATGAACCCTTAGCGTGTCATAGTTATAATACTGTAAAACTAGATTATAATTATATAAAAATCGCCACAATTGATACTATGTTAAGTTTTTATTTGGCGTTTTTATATTCTGGTAGAAATTATTATGATACAAATAGAATACTTTGTATAGCTGAATATTTATTTTTTCTTCAACAACATAACAGATTAAAACAATCTGGATTATTAAAAAGATTTACTGATAGTTGTTTTGGACATCAAGAAACTATTGAAGAAATTAGAGAGAACAAATCTATTAAATTTATGGAACTTAAAACAAAAAAAAATACTAAGGAATATAATGAATATTTTTTCAAATATAGACCAGTTGATAATAAAAAAGAAAAGAAAGAAAAGAAAGAAAATAAAACAAAGAAAACAAATAAAGAAAACCCTAAAACAAGAAAAAGAGGAAGAGGAAGAGGTGGATTGTTTATTTAGTTTTTTTTAATTTAAAAATATATATTTAAATATAATTAATGGAAGAATGCGATTTTTATTGTTTATCATATAAAAATCCAGAGAGAAAACAATCTATGGAAAATAGATTTAAACAGTTAGGAATTAATGCCTTTATATCTGATGGTGTTAGTTTTGATGATCCCAGAATAAAAAATAGTAAAGGTTATAAAAGAACTCTATCTTTTACTTTTGGACATTTAGATTTAATTAAAGATTTTTATTTTTTGTCAGATAAAGAGTATGGCGTAATATGTGAGGACGATATATTTATTAGAAAAGATTTTGTAAAACAATTGCCGATAATTATACAAAATTTCAAAAAAATGAAATTAGATGTTTTACTTCTTGGTTATTTATTGAATTATAATATAAATTTTCAACTTAAAGAAACAGAATTTAACAAAGAAGAACATCCTTTTGATTATTATTCATTTCCTGATAATTTTTGGGGTGCTCAGAGTTATATAATTTCTAAAAAACACGCAAATTATTTAATCAAAAAATTTTCATATCCATATAGTGAGTTAAGTATTGAAAACAAAAAATTAAAACCATTTAATGCGGATTGGTGTTTCACTAAGGAAGGAAATCGGGCTTTAATATATCCACCTATTTGTATTGAAGATGGAAAAACAATTTACGAAGACTCATCTCAACAAATTTTTCACGATAGTTGTCACAAATTTTGTTATAAAGAAAATATATTTTATGACTAAATTAGATTTGTCATAATCTTATATATTAAATAATATAAAACACTAAATAATACACTCATAAAACCATAACCATATATATTTGTATTTCCATCTTTGAAAAATAATATCGGAAAATATTTATATAACATTTTTTTAAATATTGGTAATTGAAATAGAAAAAACAATACTCCTATTAAAAGTGGTATTTGTATCTCATCATACAAATTATCTAAGTTATTTGTTCTATTTACATTTTTATTATATGAATTAATTATATCATTTGTATCTTCATCTGTTTTAATATAATCATTATTTTGTGAAGGTGGAATATAATTTGGTTGAACCTCGGGGTCTTGTGTATATTGATTTGTATTTGTGGGTATATCTCTACTCTGCAATTGTGTAATACCATTTACTGATGCCTGTTGAATTCCTGAAATTATTTGGTTAATCGTCGTTTGGTCTAATGCTAAACCATTTTGTTCTATATTATTTTTTTCATTTATATTTAAATTAACATTACCACCATTATTTGCAGGTTCTGCTGGTAAATCAAAAATTGAAGTAGTATCGCTCATTTTATAATATTATTAAAGAATGTCAAATAATATTATTTACGCAAACAATCTGAAAACGGTTCTTTAAGTTATTTAATCTCTAAACAGATATTATTCTTAAATTTTTATCGCATTTTGTTGGAACTTGATTATATTTATAACATTTATTATCATATTTATAAATTTTACCATTTATTTCATCACTTGGTGGAAGTTTATAAATATAACATTTCTTATCTTTACATACTTCACGAAAAACACACGACAAACCCAATCCTAAAATTATACTCATTACATATTTCCCTGATTGTGAATGGACAAATTTTGAGAGATGCATTTTATATAATATATAAATATTAAATTTGAATTGGAACACTTTTTATTAAAGAACTATCACTTGGACACGAAACCTCTGTTTGTTGATAAATAAAACAATTTTCTGCGTTGTCTTTATACTGAACTTTACCAATTGTTTCTGGTCCTGGATAAACATATATCGTTTTTGTGTCTGGACCAATCATATATACAAAAAATAACCCTACCGCTAAACTAATTAAGAATACCTTGATAGATATATATTGAAGCATCTATATATTTTATATATATATATATATATTTATTCTTCTTCTTCGATATTTTCTTTTTCTTCTTCTTCGATATTTTCTTTTTCTTCTTCTTCAATATTTCCTTTTACCTTTTTCACTGTCTTCTTTCTTTCTTTTTTTTCTTTTGGTTCCTTATCTTTTTTTTCTTTTGGTTCCTTATCTTTTTTTTCTTTTGGTTCCTTATCTTTTTTTTCTTTTGTTCTTTTTTTTTTTTTTTT
>Ga0209189_1001149_pt1 | contig 20137 bp, 33 predicted proteins | sample C_130820_EF_Meta_FD_187308 | JGI IMG/M metagenome (GOLD analysis project Ga0209189, IMG submission 187308) | Freshwater microbial communities from Lake Croche, Canada to study carbon cycling - C_130820_EF_MetaG (SPAdes) (version 3) | ecosystem: Environmental > Aquatic > Freshwater > Lake... | reverse complement strand
AAAAAAATGTACATCATCTGCCAGACCCTTTGCGATCTCATCCATCACATATGTCTGAGTGCCCAGAAGATTATCCATCTTCTTCAGACCATGTTCTTTTGTCTCAATCTTTAATTGAGAACAGAAGTTATAAAACTGTTTGAGATTAAAGTTCATTTCTGCCACGGCATCTTATTGCCGTAATGCTCGCGCATAAGTTTGTTGCCTTGCAGGAAGAAGTCAGCAGTAGACGATCCTTCGTTACCGCCTAGCCTGAAACAGTTCGTGTGATTCTTGCTTCCCCGGAACTTGGGATACATCCGCTTGGCAGTGTCGTAGAACAGTCTGTCCGGCCCCCAGTCACGGCTGTTGTACACAGACGCTATGTTTGCGTACAGGGGCGTCTTCATGGCTATAGAGCCTGTAGGGGCGAAGTTCACCCCAGTGTTGTACGCCGGATGCTCTTCCCCCAGACACTCGCAGATGTCGTCAAACAGGAACTTGCCATCCTTGTCGTACACCTTCATCAAGCTGTACGCCCAGTCGTTACCATCCTCGATGATGCGCGCAAGGTCTTCTACGTGCCTCATCCCAAACCAATCGTCGTCAGGAAGCATGAACAGGATGTCTTCATTCACAAGTCCGGGTGCTGCTGCAAATAGCCGTCGGCCTTCCAGGCCAGCACCACCGATCTTCCCATCCCAGTAACTGACAGAGCAGCTTGCAGAAGCGTAATCATCCCGGAGATCGCAATACTGCCGGAATGACATGATTCCGTCTGTGACGATATACGTCCGGTCTACAGGCCGCGTCTGTTGTCGAACACTCAGCACAGCGTTCTCAAGCTCCGCTCGCCCGCTGGTGACGATCACCACCGCTGTGGTCATGCTCATTTCATCCCCTTACCAATCTCTGCCGCTGCGCGGACGATGGCCCTGCAAACTGCTCTCTCAGGATTATTTCTAGAAAACTCATGCACTTTAATTAAACCGTCTTTGCTACGTACAAACCAAACCCGAACTCCAAGATCTTGCTCGCCGTTTTGAATACTTAAGTTTAATTTAACCGCTAATTGCAACGCATCCCCGTAATCTTTTAGCGGGTTCCATTGCATATCGTTGCCCGATTCTGGACAAATAACATCTATTCCATAACCAAAATCAAACAAAGCATCGCCAATAACTTCAATCCCCGCTGCCTTCGCTGCAAGTTCTAGCTGTTCTTGGTCAGTCATCTGATTCTCCACACACGTACGTACTCGCCCTCTGTACGGGCCATAAACCGTCTTGCCAGACGCTTGCCAGCACGGTGGTTAGCATTCATCACATTCGCTTTGTGCGACACCGGCACCGTGAAGCTGTCCCCGATCTGCATATCGTCGTACGGGTACTTGTACACAACCCGCTCTTTCGGGGTAGGCACTTCCTTCTCTATCTCTAACGCTTGCATCTACACCTCACTAAATCATCTGAGTGTACACACAAAAAAAGACCCGTACACAGACGGGTCAACCCACACAGGGGGAGGAGAGGCAGAGAAACAACAGCATAAATGATTTTTTCTTTGGGGGGGAGCCTGTTGGGGTGCTCGCACACACGCCCCCTCCGTCCCATCGCATAGGGCCATGCCGCCTGCCGTCGCACACCACCCGATCCGTCTACCCTGCCCGTTGCCAATGCCTGTCAGACGCATCAGATCAGCCCAGGATCGACTGCCACATATAGGTATAGCGTAGGGTAGCTAGACCCCAATTGGGTGAGCCCCTAGTAGATAGTCTATCTACTGTCCTCTATACATATATATATAGACCACATATGTAAGGAGCGACGCGCAGCGAGCGGACGGGCGATAGCTTATCTCTCTCGGATCGTCACCTTCGATAGTCCAGGTATTCTGTCGATAGTCTATACATACAACACACTATGTATCATAAATACTACGTTTCATTTTCTACTATATATACATATAGAGGGGTTGCATTCTCATCTTAAGCCTGTATACTTCTAATCACCGCATCACTTGTTGCGGCATCTAACGGGAGTTCTTGCCATGGCTGACTATCTTCCCTTCATCATCAGCGGAATCTACATTGTGGGCATGGTCATACTTGCCTTTTTCACCGCGATTGAAATCTACGAAAACAGCGAACAAGCTGCCCGTCGTCGCAATCGCATCTAACCCACCATTTATCAGGGAGTTCCCTACCATGACTAAGACTATCCCTCTGAGCTTGCACACTCGCCGCGTAGTCGGCGTGCTGGCTATCCAGCTTGTCCTCGACCATGTATCCCGTCTGACGGTCGAGCAGGCTGTCTACCATGCTTTCGACCTACTCGGCTATCCGGAAGGCAATCTCGACACCCACGGCATCCGTGCTCTAGTACTCGCAGACGTACAGAAACAGTTCCCGACTCGCACCATGCAGGTGGCAGCATGAAGGCGACCATTCATTGTCATGACTTCCTGCGAGCGTTCAAGGACGCAGGCCGGGGTACTCAGTTCAGCCGTGTTGCTCTCTCTGAACTGTTCGACTATCTGGAACAGTTGGAATCGGATAGCGGCGTCGAGATCGAGCTGGATGTTGTCGCTATCTGCTGCGACTATACTGAAAGCACATTCGCAGAACTGATCGAGCAGTACGATATCCCAATCGATTTTGACCCCGGCAAATCGGAACTAGATCAGATTGTTGACTGGATGACTGATCGAACTAGTGTCGTCGCGGTACTAGACGACTCCATCGTCTACGCTAACTTCTAATGAGCTGGCCCTACAAAGACGACGCAAGCTGGCCATTCGGTCGGCTGCGCTACCCTGTCCCGACGCAACCCGTGCCCATGCCGGACGATGTTCCGGCCGCACCATTCTAGGAGGTTTCCACATGAAAACCGCAGGTCTGTTTTACTTTGAAGATGAGCCGCAATTCGCAGGCACAGAATCCCGTGCTTGGATTGCACATTATCTTCGCGCCTGCCGCAATTCACGCGGTAATTTGGGCATGAAACGTTATATTGTCACCCGTCACTCATTCGGCAGGTATACCGTGCGTCTGAACACGCAGGGATCGCCCGTGGCCGTTATCGTTACTCACTAGGGGACAACCATGACCAGACCCGTAATCGGCAGCGCATACGATCCCCGAAACCGTCCCCGACTGGACGAGGACGCCCAGAGGGTACAGAAGGCCCTCGTACCTGGAATCGACCGCCAGCCCGGCATCAGGTTCCCCACTATCACAGTCGACGGCCTGATATTCGCGCTGTGCGCGATCATGCTTATCGTCATTTTCTTGATCTGGATTCATTCAATTATTGGAGGCTGATATGCAATTCAATCGCGATATGCTCCCCTGTTTCGGGGTGAGATGGGAGTACTTCCCGACAAAAAAGCAAGCTGTCGAATTTGCGACGTGGGCGGAAAATAAAACCCGCGACGATCATTCTCCCTGTGAGGCTTTCGTCACGCATGACGACGATCGACCGGCTGACGAACAATGGGAGGTTAAGGTCAGGAACTGGTGAGGATTGACACACTCGGCGGGTCTGGTACTATCAGCCCGTCGAGTAGTGTCGATCAAGGGTTTAAGTCTGGCTCCGCCCCTAACTAGGGGACACTACCGGGGTCAGTCTTAAGCCCTTTTTTTATGCCTACTTGATCGTTCCCCTCGCGTTAGCAGTGAGCTTGCATGGGCTGCCAGGGAGAAAACACCGGTCATGGTCACACCCCCATCGATCCGCCTGGCCTGTCTACGAGGGACCAGGTACAGGTCACAGTACAAGCGTGGTACAAGACTGTGACCGAATGAATCGTAGCCTTAGGGTACGCTAGGCAGGGCCGGGATTATGGCCCCTGCGGGGCGAGGTGGAGTGCTAACCACCCTTGGGGCATCTATCGCCTGAATTATCATGAGACGCGGAAACAATACAAATAGCGAGATTCACAAGTTGATGATGCAAGGCATACCGATACCTGCCTGGCGTCCAGATGGTGATTACACTTGGTTCGTTGGGTTTTTGCCTAAACTGCACAAACAACAAAAAAAAGTAGACGATACGCAAAAGTCCCAGATGAGTTTGATATGACTGAAGTCACCCGCGAATGCACCTGTAATCCCGACGATAGGCGCGTCATGCTACTAACAGGCCGACTGGTCTGCGAGCTATGCCCAGAAGCCCGAATAGAGCGGGATGCGGTAGATCTACTCATGCACGATCATCCGGCGAAGATGGCCGGTGCCCTGCTAGGGCTGGCCGCGTCAGCAGGCAAAGCCCATGCGGAGACAGTCCGTCAACGTGCAATTTACTTGTGGCAAAACCGCCACTAGTTGCAGAAAAACAACCACAATCTAATCTGCTAATTGTCTAATTCATTCACGGCAATAACGCCGTGCAAATAGGGAGTTCCTTCAATGTCATCATCACCCATCAAACTGTGCATTCACTGCACGCACTGGAGTCCTCCAGAACAGTCATTCCAGAAACCAGAAGAGTTCAGCCGCTGCGCGGCGGGCGGAAAAGTCAATCTGGTAACGGGCGCACCTATCGCGGGGTTCTGCGATCTCAATCGAGCCAATCACGGCATCTGTGGCCCCGAGGCTCTGTTGTACGTCCCGAAAAAATACATTGCTAAGTCTGTCGGGGTGACCCATGAGTAAGCACACACCGGGACCGTGGGAGGCGCTATGTACAGACCCGCATCATCAGCTTGTGATATTTGCTCGGTCGGTTGAAGAGTTTGTCTGCGGTGTTACCGGACATATGCCCGACGCTGAAGCCAATGCACGATTGATCGCAGCCGCACCCGACCTGTTGGAGGCGCTGAAGCGGGTTTGCTCACACGGGTATCGCTCCAGTCCCGACTGGGATAACGCACGCGCAGCAATCAAAAAAGCGGAGGGTGTATGAGCGACTTCGATCCCGAGATCCGCAATACCGGCCTGTGGGCCACGGATGCAGCCCGCATCAGCAAGGGCGAGGCTGTTAGCGTGGTGTTAGAGCGCCAGGGCAAACTGGCACCGCCTGACTTGTCAGGGATTGAGGCTGTTCAGATGGGGCACACCATGCAGCCCGTTATCGGTCAGTTGGCCGCTAGGGCTCTGGGCATGGAGCTGGAGCCTGAAGACGGTATCGCGGTTCACCCGACCCTGCCTTACATGAAGTCGCATACCGACTTTCGCGGTGATGGCCTGTTAGTTGAATGCAAGAATTTCTCGGCATTCAGCGCAAAGCTGTTCGATAAGGATCAGAACATTGTTCCGCATTACTTGCGGGCACAGTGCATTCATGAGGCTGCCTGCTGGCAGGTTGACCGCGTGGTTCTGGCCGTGTTGTTTGGCGGTCAGACTTTCGAGATGTTCGATCTCAGATTCACGCAGGAAGAGATTGACGCCCACTGCAAGCAGATGGCAGTTATCTGGGGCCATGTCGTCGCAGGCACGATCCCCGAGCCTCGCAGCGTTGAGGATTGCAAACTGGCCTACGCGGTGAGCAATCCGTCCGTCGCAATCGCCACTCAGGCCGTCGAGAGGGCCGTGCAGTCGCTCAAGACCATCAAGGACGACATTAAGCGGCTTGAGTCTGCCGAAGCTGACCTGCAAGCCCAGATTCTTGCATGGATGGGGCGGCACGAAGCCCTGATTACCGTCGGGGATGAAGTGCTGGCAACCTGGAAGTCATCCAAGCCTAGCAAGAAGTTTGATGCCAAGCTGTTTCAAGTGTCTATGCCAGACATTCACGCGCAGTTTGTTGTTGAACAACCCGGCTCACGTCGTTTTCTAATCAAATAAAGAGGTTTCTAATGAGCAATGAATTAGTCCCTATCGGGGATATTGAAAGGATGGCAACCGCCATTGCCAAGTCCGGGCTATTCGGGATGAAGACCGCCGAGCAGGCTGTGGCGCTCATGCTGATTGCACAAGCGGAAGGGATGCACCCGGCTATCGCAGCAAGGGACTATCACGTAATACAAGGCAGGCCCGCCCTCAAGGCGGACGCCATGTTGGCGCGATTCCAGACGGCAGGAGGAAAGGTCAACTGGGAGGCATACACAGACGAAGCGGTCACCGGAGTCTTCAGCCACCCGCAAGGTGGCAGCGTGAAGATCGAGTGGACGATGAAGCAGGCTCGCAGTATCGGTCTGGGCGGCAAGGACAACTGGAAGAATTACCCCAGAGCCATGTTGCGTGCCCGGTGCATCTCAGAGGGCATCCGCACTGTCTACCCGGCCTGCGTGGCCGGTGTATACACCCCCGAGGAGGTACAGGATTTTGAGCCTCAGAAGCCGCCGCAGACTAAAGACATGGGTAAGGTCATTCCAGCTACTAACAGCCCGTTCAACGAGGTTCTGGATGCTCCTGCGCCTGTTGACGAAGACATTCCAGGCATTCCGATCTACGTGCCGGGCATGGAAGAACCGTTCTCGACGCACCCGACCGAGCATGACTGGATCGAAAATTATGCGGCGTTGGTAGTCAGGATTCAGGCCAGCAAAAAATACAGCGACGATCAGAAGGTGGACAAGTTGGGCCACCTGCGTGCCTGTAATGCTGACCAGCTTGCCATCATGTCCAGCATGGATCGGCTGAAGTTGAATGCTGCGATTTCAGCAGCAGGAGGAACGCCTGAGCGGTTCCCAAAGCAAAGCAAGGAGGAATTCGAGGAAATGGAATTCCAACTGATGGAGCAGCAAAACAACACCAGGCACCGCGACGAAGAGTAACATCTGCCCCCGGTATGTCAGTCTACGGATTGCAGCATATCGGGGGTCTAATCCCTAAACTTAGGAAATGAAATGGCAACGCATATTGAACAGCCCGGCAAGGGCGTCCTGTTCTGGGAAAGCCCCGAGAAGCGGAAGAGTGAAAAGGCTCCCGACTGGAAAGGCTTTTTGATTCTAAAGATGGACTATAAGGCGGGCGAGAAGCTGCAAATTAGCGGCTGGCGTAAACAAACCCCATACGGAGACTTGGTGTCTCTGTCTGAGGACACATATTCAAAAGAGAAGCGGGAAGGTGCAGCGCAGGAGAAGGAAGCGGAGCGCCATGTTGTGCGGGAAGTCACGCCTAAGTATGCGAGGGCAGCGTCTACTCGCCCTGATCTGGATGATGACATACCTTTTTGAGGTGAAATATGAAGTCTTGCTGGGAATGCAAATACTGTGTAATGGAGGTTATAGATGAGCAGACAGATGATGAAGAAAAGATTGGAAGCTGCCGCTACGGCCCTCCTCAGGTCGAGCAATCCTTCCTTTGTGCCGTCTTCCCCTACGTCACCGCCAAGCACTGGTGTTTCAAGTGGGAGCCTCAAGATAACTGAGGTGCCGATTCCGACAGATAATCTGTTTGATCAACGCATTTCAGATTTTACTAAAACCGTCGAGCGTATGCGCTGTATTGCAGCATTTGAGCGTGCGTTAGACATTTTTAAGGAGCAAGTGCTTTTAAATGTAAGGCATGAATTAGACCGTGCCGAGAAAAAAGAAAGAGAAATCCCCCCGTCTTCACTTTACGATTGACGACAAACCCGAATGCGAAAAGTGTGTGTGGCATCTGTGGTGGCGACCGGACTTCCTGCAAAAAAGTCCCTACGCTGGATGCTGCTCACACGAATCCGCGCTCAAGTACAACCAAGGCGTTATCTGGCTCGCAACATTGGCCAGAGAAGTCTGCCGAGGCCGTAAATTTACCTACAAGGAACAACCTCATGATTCAAGACCTTCTGAAACAAAAAGCCGATCTGGAAGCACAAATCGAAGCACTCAAAAAAGAACACCAGGCTGACGCTATCAAGCAGGTGAAAGATCTTATCGCTGCACACGATCTGACTGCTGACCAGATTTTTGGCAAGAAAGTCAAACAGGAAAAACCTGCTGGTATTCCGAAATACACTGACCCGGCTACCGGCAAGACCTGGACGGGCCGTGGCCGTCAGCCGAATTGGTTCAAGACCAACGATATGCAGGCTCTGTCTAACGGTAACGCCAGCTACTAATGGCAACGTCGCCTACTCAGAGATCCCTCGCATACCTGCGCGAGCTGGGCTACTACTGCGAGGTAGTCGAACACTGGAACAGCTTTACGGCCCAGCGTAAGGATCTCTGGGGATGGTGCGACATTCTTGCTTTGCGTCGGGATGAGGTGCTGGCGGTACAAACTACTTCCAGCGCCGTCTCTGCTCGCGTAAACAAGATTTTGGCGGCTCCTAACTTGAATTCAGTACGGGAAGCCGGGATCAAGATCCACGTACACGGCTGGATACGTCAGCCTATAAACAAGACCCGTAAAAAGGTCACCTACAAACTCCGAATCGAGGATTTATCGTGAAAGGTGGATTTGCTTTGAAAAAACAGGCTCACGTAATGATTGCAACGCCTATGTACGGCGGTATGTGCAGCGGCTACTACACGCAATCCTTGATTCAAACGGCAATGATGTGCGCTAACAAGGGCATCAAGATGTCGTTTGCCGCCATGTTTAATGAGAGTTTGATCCAGCGCGGCAGAAACGCACTTGCACGCCAATTCATGCAGTCAGACGCGACTCACCTGTTCTTTGTTGACGCAGACATCCGCTGGAACTTTGATGATGTCCGCACAATGATTGAAGCCGACAAAGACATCATCTGCGGTATCTATCCCAAGAAAGAAATCAACTGGGAAGGCGTCAGCAGGGCTGCGAAAGATGGCGTTGAGACTCAGAACCTGCGAGGCTACAGCGGCGCACTGGTTGTCAATTTGGTGGACTACAAGGGCACTACTACGGTAGCCAGAGATGTACCTGTCGAGATCTGGAACGGTGGCACAGGCTTTATGTGCATCAAACGCGATGTGATGGAAAAACTCGCAGAGTTGGTACCCGTCTACAACAACGATGTGGTGGACTTGTCAGGTCAGATGGCAGCAGGCGACAAGATCACCGAATACTTCGCTTGCAGCATCGAGGAAGGTACGAACCGCCTGCTATCTGAGGATTACCACTTCTGCATGGTCGCCAGGAAGCACGGATTCAAGGTATATGCCGCTCCGTGGGTTCATCTGGGGCATATGGGCAGCTATCTCTTTGAAGGCGGGCTGCTGCCTGCTAAATGATGGGCGAACTACTAGATGCGATCCTGAACGTAGTCAGCTGCCTAGTCATATTGTGGGCTGTCTACGTGCTGGGATCAGACAAGAAGTAAGTATTCACTCACAACATAAACAAAGCGGAGGGGAAATGACCCTCGGCCAGCAGGTAGCACTTGCAGTCGTCGTGAAGGCGCTGCTGGTCGTATCTCCCGACAAAGAAAGAATCGTGGCGGTGATAAAACAGATATCGGACTCAGGATTCAAATACGCAGATGCGCGTCTTCAAGCCGATATTGATGAGTCATTAACAAATTGGATCAATTCGATATGACTGACGACATTATTGTTGGCGAGATTGTTCAAGTCAGACCAGAGAAGGAGATGTTTGGTGCCTGCATGGTCACTGTCACCGAGGTCAAGGATTGGGGTATTCAAGGCTACGTCCAGTCGGCAGGCGTGTCGGGTCAGCAGTACATCCGACTCAAGACGGAAGACTTTGAGCGCACTGGAGGAATGGCGATCTGGGTAGCGGGGGATACAGAATGAGCGACATCCATTCATGCAGTTATTACTGCACCCGCCCCGAGTGCGTGCTTGCACAAAGGGATGAACTAAGGAACAGGCTGGAAAAACAGGCCGAGCCGGTGGGGTGGTTGCGAGACTTACTGATTAACACAGCGGCCACCGCTGTTGCCGCAGAACGACAAGGCAGATATCCCGGCGCGGCGTGGGTTGCTGATTGGTTGCTGGAAGAACATCCGCAGCAGTCTGCTGATCAGCCGGCGAAATTGGATCTCGAAATCAAACCGATTAAAACGGAGGGAAAATGAGCGACAGAGAAGTTATGCAGCAGGCACTGGATGCGCTTGAAAACTTAGGCAAGCACACATCTGAGCGTAAGTGTGACGAAGCAATCACCGCACTCCGCGCCGCGCTGGAGCAGCAGGACGAGCCGGTGGTTGAGCCGGAAGAAACTTACAAAGCCGTGCCCATGAAGACCGTTCGCACGGGGGTTGTCACATGGGATAAGCAGGCCGAGCCGGTGGCGGTTAGGACGCCGGGGCAGACGCGGACGCAAGCATTTGTGCTGGCAGAACGTGAGGCGTGCGCTCAGTTATGCGATAGGTTTGCAAATCGAATGATGAGCGCAGAAGAATGCGCTGATGCCATCCGAGCAAGAGGACAACAGGCCGAGCCGGTTGACAAAGCGTTGACAAATGCCGAGCCGCAAGTTGACAAAGAGCAGGCCGAGTCGGGGCTGGATGCGGTGCTGGCAGAGCGTGAGGCGTGTGCTCAACTGTGCGAGGAAGTTGGTCGGCACCACGATTCGCAACGTGCCGATCTTGCTTTTGATCTTGCACAAGCCATCCGATGGCGTCGAGTGTTGCGGCATCCGCAGCAGGCCGAGCCGGTGTGGGAATTAGGGGTTGCTGGCAGGCTCAGCGCCGAGGCCTCGGCTCTTGCTGGTTGTGAAAGAAGATCCGAGCCAGAAGCCAATCACGCCACCCAGAATTGCAGTAACGACACTGCTAACGACGGAGGCGCGTAGTTCACCTGAGAAATCTTCCGGGTTTGTCAGCACCAGATACACCGTGCCGTACAAGAGCGGCATCAGGATTAACGACATCCAGAATGCAGGCATCTTCCAGAAGGCGTTCGTGCTGGCTTCGATGTTGTACTGCCTGGCACCCGTAATACCACCACCACCGGCTTCTATAAGGCTGTAGAACTCTGTCTCTACGGCCTTCTTAGCGGCCTCTAGAACGCTCGGATCAGCTTGCATGGACTCTACAGCGCCTTGCAGGTTCGGAGCCTGTGTAACCTGCACCAGCAGGTCTCCCACCTTTTGTGCCACCGCGATATTGCGGTCTTGCACGCTGGTTCCGTCTGTAAACACTTTTGCAAGTGACGGGATCATCCCGACAATCGTCGGCAGCAAAGCGGTCAATACTGGAAGCACGGGTTTCTCCTCTACAGACATCTCTGCAAGTTTATGTTGCGGTGCAGCAATAGGTTTTTCTTGGGTGGTGGCAACGGGCGTAAGAAACATGGCGCGTTCAGCCCTGCGTCTTATCACCAGTCCCGGTAACTGTTCATGCCCGGCGTATGTCCACTTCAGAAACTGATCTGCCGCACCCTTGTAGTCGCGGCTGTTTAACAGTTTCAGCAGGGTGGATCTACCAAGAGATCCCAAACCAAGATTAAATGCGAACGAAACCAGAGCATCGAACTGGTTCTGGTTTATAGGCACACGCACAAGCTGGCTTACGCCTTGTTCAAACTTGTATAGGTCAGCCAACAGAAGTTGATCTGCTTGTGCCTGTGTGATAGTCAGTCCTGCGTGGACATCAGGCCCGGTGTGACCGTACCCGATAGTCCAGACGCCTACTGAATCCTGGTATGCAGTAAGTCTGCACCCTTCGTACCCTTCTATCGCCTTCCTGCCGACAGAAGAGACTTGCATCACATCTTCCCGCCGTTGAACTTACGAACTTTGTTCTTCGTAGTGTTGGCAGTGGTCGGGGCGTCCTTGCTGTTGCCACCTTGGAACGTCCAGATCGGCTGGTACCCGCCTTGCGGAAGCTCACCCGGCGACCATGTAGGTCTGCCATCCCGAGTCCGATCTTGCGGAAGCGCCGGGCGAACAACAGTCGCTTTTTGATGGGTGTTTTCTACATCCCATTGGAACTTTTTGATAGCCATTATGCTTGCGCCTCCGTCCAGGAAAGTTTCGCTGCAATGTTTGCGTTAACGCCGCTGATGTTGGTAGCGGTGATGATGAATACGTCCGGGCCGTCCGGGTAAAGGTTAACGGTGCTGGTAGGAACGTTATTGTTAGTTCCACCAGACAGAATTGACGTACCCATATCGCGCACAGTCGTCAGGTCATACGTAGTCAACGTGTAGTTAGTACCGCCTGCCGTATTCGTGAAGTCAGACCAGATCGACTCACCGCCTGCAAGAGTCGGGGTAAGGTTTGAGGTATACACAGACGTTTGTGCAAGGCTAGAACCGCCTGCCGCTGCAAACGTACCGCTTGCCACCGTCGAATTCAGATACCCGTTTACCCGGAAGATGCCGGTCGACAAAATCGACAAGTTCAGCATCTTCAACTGCATCCTGTTGATAATTTCTTTTGCTCCCAGCACCCCTGTAAAACCAGAGTCCACAGAAGGAGCAAGACGAATTGCAATCAGCGCAACGGTGACGTTGGAGGCCACGTTAGCAATAGGCGCAGCGTGAGCAGCCGTAAACTGGAAAGACAAATCGTTGTCGTAACGTCCGTCCATCGTGACTGCGCTACCCCAGTGCATAAGAGCGGGAGCAGACATATTGCTTGCGTACTCCACCGAGATGGGCGCAGTCGCTGAGTACGTGAATGCAGTCGCAGCAGATCCACCAGTAGCACCGCGAGTCAAGCCGGTAAAGCTGGTCGCGGTCTTGCTGGTATAGGTGATGTACTCGATGGTGCCGTTCTGGCCCGTTGCACGCACCCGAATCGTTCCGGTAGGCGGGAATGCGGTGGTATCTACAACAGCAATTGACAAATCACCGCTTGCAATACTTGCGGTAATCGTAGTCTGCGGCGGGATGTTGATGGTTTCGTAGCGTGCAGGCAGGTTGCCCGAGCGCATATACGCCAGCGTGTTAACGTTATTGTTAACGCTCTTGTTGGCATACTTGATGTTGCCCTGCACATCCCTGAAACCCCAGCGGATAAAACCAGCGCCGTACCAAGTGTAGTCCATGACCACCATCTGCATCTTGGTCAGATCAAGGTTGTAGCCACTTGCACCCGTGCCATCCATCTTGTCCAAATTCCACTGCGATTGCGGGATTTTGGAATCAATGGTTTTAGATCCGATAGCCGCAGCAACAGTACCACCACGGTATTCGGGATAAACCAGCATCGAGGTCTGGCTAAGAATTGACCACACGCGATACGACATACCGCGAATGACCACATAATCGCCAATTGACAGTTGATCTACAAACTGGGTATTGGTTCCGGTAACGGTATTGTTGCCGTTAGCGATAGCCAGCGTGCCAGAGATCTGCGTGGTGCTATTACGGCGCACAACAGAAGTTGTCTGGCCGTCAAACTCATAAAACGTACCGTTTTGATTATCAAACAAGCCGACACGGTTGCTGGTGCCATACCAATTCTGCGGGCTGACGATAATCGGGAAGCCGGTAGCAGGACTGACCCATGTAGGATTACCAGGCACGTTGTAGGTCAGGGTTGTGGGGTTGGCAACCGTCGCAACAGCATAAGTGCCGTTGTAGTTGGCTTGCGTGGCACCCGAAACCGTGATGTTTGAACCTACCGCCGCATAGTGCGGGTACTTGGTGGTGAGCGTGACCGTCTGACCAGTCGCGGTCAGCGTGTCAATCATCAGCGCAGGCTTGAACGTCGTGCCTGTTGAGAACTGGATGCCCTTACCCGACTGATACCGGAAGTACCGGCGGGTCTGGCGAACCAGCGAGCTGTTAGGTGAGCCACCATTGCTGAACTGCACGCCACCGTCAAACGAACGATGGTTGCTGATGCCCGTAGGACGAATATAGAGCGTGGCAGTAGCGCCACCAGCAGCAGTAATAGCGCCTACAGAGGCGGTCGCAATCGTGATCGTGGCGGTGTTGGCAGTCGGGGTGGTCACAACCTGCCATGTGCCGTTAGGCGGGCCGCTGGTGGCCGCTGTAGTGCCTACCACGTACACCCAGTCGCCTACCGCCAGACCGTGTGCGTAGACCGTGGTGACAGTAACGGTGGTTGATCCGGTGGTGAACGCAGCACCCGAGCCTGTCGCAACCGGGATACCTGCACCGCTGTAAAAACTACCGGCGAAGACGTAAGTTTTGTTGGCGTCGTAGATGCCGCCTGTTCCCACAACTTGGCTTACATATACCGTGAAGCTGACGTTCGTGCTGTAGCTGGTTGTATCCACAATCCACCAGCCGTTGATAGCTTGGTTGGTGGTGTCTTGCAAGTAAACCGGGGTGCCGATAGCCGGGGTCGGGTTGGCAGTCACCGTGATAAAGCTGGTGCCGTTACCCGCAATGTTGCTGACTGCCACGCTGACAGCCGGGGTGTAGAAGCAAGTCGGCCTGTTGTTCACTATGTTCAGGAACTCCCACTTAGTGGGTTGCAGGCCATACTCAAAGTCAGTGTCGATAAGCGACTGAGGCGTAGATACCCGAGCCTTGTTTACCGCATCAAAGTATTCCTCTGTGGGAATGGTTCTTACAAGATCAGGCATCGTTAACCTCTTTAGGTCGGAATCTTATAGTGATAACAAAACTGAAGATAGTGTAAACAACAAGTGCTAAAAGTCTATACATTTCAGGCGCGTGCATGACCCACGCAGCTAACGTAAACCCGGTCAGCAAGGCCAGTACAGACACTACTTTCTCAGACAACACATCCAGCGCCAGACGGATAACTTTTACTGCGTCCATGATTTCTCCTAAAGGGGATCGTCATGGTAACAGTACTACTCATCATCATCCGTGTTCATAAAACCACTGCCCCACTCATCATCAGACATCTTCGCTTTCAAGGCTTCCAGCTTGAGCGCACGGTCAATCACCCGCGTCTTGTCTGTGATCGTCGCAGTCGAGTCGGTCATCACCTGCTTCAGAAGGTCGCTGATCGCTTCTTCCAGATCCGGGTTGATGCCCTTGTCTTTTTTCTTAACCACGGGTCGGTTTCCTGGTGACCCGCGTCTTGGTACGCATAGGCTTGCGACCCAGCGCCTTCATAGCGTCCATGCTTCCGCGCAGTTCGTTTTGACCACCTTCACGGGTGGACTTTTGCTCTAGTGATTCACGTTGAGTTTTCATCATTCTTCCTTTTGAAATTGTCCAGCGGCAGTACCGGCACCAGCCGCCATGCCTGCTTTTTCTAACGCCTTAGTCAATACTGGCGGGTCGTTAACACCATACGCACGCTGCAATGCTCTTGCAGGTCTGGTTCTGGTTCCAGTCAACGTTGATGCAAAATCAATTGGAGTACCTAACAGTTTTCCAAGAGCATCTTCGCCTGCTGTCGCCGCACGTCCAGACGTTTCCCACCTTGCCCGCAATCCAAGTTCACGGCCCATTTCTCCAAGCGTGTCGATGTCTTGCCCAGTACGCCGCAAAGCATCCCGCTTACCTTCAGTAAGGTTGCCAAGTCTTTCAAGGCTAATATTTCCTTGTTTAATTCCACCCTGACGGTACAAATCTTCAAGAATAATAGTATTGCGGTATTGCGGCCTTAACACATCTAGGGTTTCTTTAAAAGCAGAATTGTTTACTCCAACAGAATAGTCAATTGTGTCAACCAAATTGTATATTTCGTGTGAGTCACCACGGCTTGATGTGCTTCTGGCGCGTTGCGTCAACGCATTACGAAGTCTTTGCAAATCTTCGCCATAAACTCTCAATCCAGTACGTTGAATTTTTTCTAGGATTGTCTGTGCGGCTTGTTTGACAGTAGAAACACCTGCAACGCCTAATTCTTGTTCTCTTTGCAAAATAGTGCCAAGAACGCCAACAACACTTTGGTCTACTTTAAAAATTTGGCCTTTGTACAACTTGTCGTATTCAGATCCAAGGTCTTCTAACCTGCGGCCAATAAAATTAGGATCAATTTCTTTAACTTCTTTTCCGGTGCCTTTGCTTGCAAGTTGGTTTGCAAGTGTTTGGTTTTGTTCTGACCAGCCAGTAGCACCTTTTCCGGGGGTTGGGACATCTCCACGAACTTGGGAAGGAGATAATTTAAAGCCTATTTTTTCTGCTGCTTCTGCAAATTTAGAACTTGTTGCGGTGGGTGTACCAAGAAGCGTTCTCACGCCTCCTCGCAATAACCCTGGAATTGCAGTGCCAAACCCGCCAATAATTTCACCGGCAGTCTGATAACCGCTAACTTCTTCTCTAGGCTTTTTAATGCCAACCTTGCCAAGAACTTTTTGTGTTTCTTCAATAGTCGGGAAAACAGTTTCTCGGCCAAACAGCTTTTCTCTTTTGTCTTTTTCTTTTAAGCCAAGAAATTCAGGAAGAACATTTGCGCCAAGCTGCTCTAACTCCCCGGCGCTTCCAACCAAACCAGTAGCAGCACCATACAATCCCGCACCAACCTTTTCACCAAAAGTAGGATCTTGAGGAGGCGGGGCAGGTTTGCGTCGTTCTGTTGGAGTAGCAACAGGGGGAGGCGTCAAGCCGGGAGCCAATCCTTCTGTAGCGGCTTTAGGAGGAACCGAGCCATCGATAGCCGCATCTCCACCTTGAGCCTTGGCTTTTGACTTTCGAAGTCGAAGAAGCTCAAGTTCTTCTTGGTCACTTAGCGCCAAGTTTTTTCTCCAATTCTTGTAATCTGCTTTCGTCAGATTCAGTCCATGCCGGGGCAGAAGGAGACACTACTTTTGTAGTTGATTGTCCAATAGTTGGTTTGGGGCTTCTTGATTGGTTATATGCTTTTGCTACATCAATAGTTGAATAAGGAATTACTTCTTCAATTCGTTTTACAAGTTTTCTTGCGGTTTCTGCTTGTTGCTCTGGCATCAAACCGGAATCAATTGCAGGCTGAATGTTCTCAACAGCAACTCGCCTAATGTCGGCAAGTTTCATAGCAACTTTATACGGATCATCAACGCCAGCATTAATGTAAACACCACTTTCTAATTGATTGGCAAGAGTGGCAAGCCCTGTTGCAAGACCTGATGATTCAATTGTTGCCAAGTTTCTTCCAAGACCTTTGAATAGAGTGTTCATAAATTCAGCGTCAACTTTTGATATTTTTCTTCCTAAGGAGTTTCTGACTGCGTTAATCATTCCGTCTTTGGTTTGAAGGTTTGGCAGCCATCCGGTTGTAGCTCCTTCTGGAAGTTCAACAATAGTTTCTACTGCTGAAGCTACGCCACCCAAAGCATTAACTGCTCTTTGTGCAATTGCGGTTTGTTGAGTAACACCTTTTGGTACTGTGCCAAGAGTTGTAGCACCAACCAAATCTTCAACATCTCCACCTTCAACTTCTCCGGTTGCGGAGTTGTATCTAATAATTTGCCCTGATTTTGTTTGATATGCTTTCCATCCTTTATTTGAAGCAGATCCAGCAGCACGTTGTTGAGCAACGTTTACTGCTCCTTGCGCTTTAATCCGAGCCACTTCCAAATCATTTTCTCTTTTCAGAGCATCTGCCAATTGTTTGCCAACAGTCTTTTTCATATCTGCTACAAGTTTGTCCATAGCTTTTACGGACTCAATTGCAGCTTTAAAGTTACCTTCGTTGACTTGGTGCATCACAATAGGGCTATGAAGTTTGACGGCAGCTTCGTGTGCCTGTGCGATTGCACGCTCTTTGTCTGTTGATGCCAGCTTGATTGCGTCTTCCATCTCCTGACGGAACTCACCGTGGATCTTCAGCATCCGGTTGTAGTTTTTGGTGAACTCATCCGATTCTTTCTTGTACAGATCTTGGCGGCCTTCTTGCCATCCTTCCATCATGCCTTTCATGGAAGCCATAGCGTTGATAGCGGATTGTCCACCACCGCTGCGGCCCATCAGGGTGCCCATAACGGCCATAGACGACATCAGCTTGGCTAGATCCATCCCAGAGTCTTTGGTAGGAACAAACGCTGGTAGCGGGTTCTGATCCAGCAACTGTTTGTATTCTTGCTGTGCGGCCTGCTGTTGCTGGTATTGTTGATCCAGTGCTTGAGTTTGACCTTGTGCTTCGCGCTCTGCTTGCTTCTGTTTGCCTTCTGCAATTGCACCTTGCTCTTTTGCCAAGCCTACATTCATAGAACCAAGACCACTTACCAACGCTTCTTGTTTCTTATTTAATTGGTCTAATTGATTTGCAAGTAATTTAATATCACTAAAATCTTTAGTCTGATTGTTAGCCACAGGCGGTTGTGCAACGCCTAGTACTTGACCTGCTTGTGCGTTGATATCTGCCATGTTTAGCCTACAGTCGGAACAGTGCCGTCAGTTGTGGCGGTATCTTCTGTAGCAACGTCTGTCGTGCCGGTGTTCTGGGTGTTGCTGCCAGTCTGCGGCTTGTTCTCGTTACCCAAAATTTCTGAACTACCGCCCGTAGCCCTAGCAATAATTTTCATCACATCCGACAACAGGCTTGTTATTTGCTGATCTGCTTGCATACCAGCGGAAATGCCTTTTGCAGCAAAAGCATCGCCAATTGCAGCGATCTTCAAACCCATGTTCATCTGGTTTTCGATCAACTGTTGTTCCAGTCTAGCAATCTGCGCTTCCGCTTGTTCTGCGCCTACACCGCCTCTTGCAGACGCTCCTTGCGCCAGTTGTGCGCGAGCTGCATCCAAAGCCTGTTGGTTGGCGGGCGTGAGTTGTCCGCTCATCAGCGCCTGTGCAGACGATTTGTACGGGGCTGCTAAGTTTTGGTAGTCCTGCTTGTATTGCTGGCCTTGTTGCCCGGCCCTAGCGGCTTGGTTGCGCGTTACAGCGGCAGCGGCTCCTGCTCCGACCAACGGTGCGGCAGTTCTCAATGCCTGCTGCAAGTTAAATGACGGGGTGCTGGGCGTGAGATTCCTAGCCTGCTGTGCGGCAGACGGGATGTTTAAAAGCGGGCTTGCAAATGAACCAAGACTACCTTGACCTGTGCCCATCCCAAGACTGGGAAAGTTATACCCGGCAGGTGCGTTTGCCATGGTCACGCTGTCCTGCCCTTGATTACCACCGCCGATCATACCGGCTTGAGTTCCGAGGTCTGCGTTAACCGGAGTAGGGGCAGGCTGATTGGGATCAACGGTAAAAGACGTTGGCGGGGGTTCTATATAGCCGGGAGTTTCCAATTGCCCAAACGAATAACCCATGTCTACAGGGTCACTGAATTCATCAAAAAACTCAGGAAGCCCGGTCGCAGGATTGCGCGTACCCGAGCCACCACGGGCTTTTAGAAGTGCTGCCTCACGCGGGTTGATGTGAGCAAGGATGGTGTCGCCCTTACGCCCCTTGGACTGCAACAGTGCTGCGAGCCTTTGCAGGTCGCCGCCCATGCCGGTAAGTTTCTTAGTTGCAGACATATCAAAGTCCTAAAAGGTAACGCAGGGATTTCTCGTTCCACCCGGCTTTCTGCGGGCCTCCTGTCGGATCTGTAGAAACATCACCAGGAGCGCGGGCCGTACTCAGAGACCCGCCAAGAGTTGTTGAGACGCCCGGAATTGTGGACGTACTTGTGCCTAATCCGTCAGCCAGATTGCCTGCTGCGCCGACATCTATTGTGCCAACAGTCTGGGTCTGAGTTCCAGTGCTAGTGTCAGTGCCAGTGTCAGTAGGAGCAGAAGTAACGTTGTCAGCGCCTGCGGGCTGCTGTGCAGGTGCAGTCGTGCGCTCAGGTGTTGCCCGAGGCTTGGGCGCTCTAGCAGTAAACGTTACCGGGCTGGTAGGCGCTGGTGCCGGTTCCCCGCCATACCCTTCGTTAGAATACAGCGCAGCTTTCTCAGGACTGCCGCCCGGCAAGTCGGGTTGGTTAGCATAGTTCTGAGCGTTTTGATCATTTCTGTAATCTTGCCCTGCGCCCTGCAAGGTTGAAGTTACCAGCTTGCCAACGTTACCCGGCGTGGCAATCTCCTGGCCCGCCAACCGTCCCAGAGACTGACTGCCGCTCAATTCCGCAATACCTGTACCTGCTGCACTGGCTATCGAGTTTCTGATAATGGTGTTGAGATCACCACCCTGTAGCGCAGTGCCGGTAGCAGAGCGTGCAGCAGCCCCGGCAACCGAACCTGCCTCAGCGCCTACTGCACCGCCCACCGCCCCCGACGTAATCCCGATAGCGGTGTTTTTGGCTAGGTTTGTAGCAATTTCCTGAGGTGAACCGCCTTCTATCAGCGACACAGTAGCGCCTACCGTCGCAGATCCGATAGCAGCAGCCGTGGCTGTGCTTACCGTGGCAGTCACCCCGCCAGCAGTCAGCACAAAGTTGCCGATCAACGGCATCAGTTCCGGCTGAACAATAGCTGCCACTGCCAGAACAATTGGAGCGAGTTTTCTGAAGACGCTTCTGAAACTCATTTGCTTACCAGCTTGCCCATAGTGGCAAAAATCGCCAGCACAGACGGATTAGGGTTAGGAGGAA
>Ga0209189_1001147_pt1 | contig 20144 bp, 23 predicted proteins | sample C_130820_EF_Meta_FD_187308 | JGI IMG/M metagenome (GOLD analysis project Ga0209189, IMG submission 187308) | Freshwater microbial communities from Lake Croche, Canada to study carbon cycling - C_130820_EF_MetaG (SPAdes) (version 3) | ecosystem: Environmental > Aquatic > Freshwater > Lake... | reverse complement strand
CACATCGTGACTCCAACCAGGGAGCTTGTACTAATGCCTGCCGTTGGGACTACAAAGTAAAGCCTGGCCAACAGAACACGAGTGGTGACGTTGTCCTTCTTCAAGAGGCACGTCGTCCAGATGATTTAATGCCCATGGAAGAAGATGAGCATGGCACCTACATCATGAACTCCAAAGATCTACGTGCCGTTGAGCATATTGAACGACTCACCAAAATGGGTGTTGACTCCTTTAAGATTGAAGGCCGCACCAAGTCACCCTATTACGTTTCTCGCACCGTTCAATCCTACAGAGCAGCCATCAATGATGCTGTTGAAGGTAGACCCTTCAATACTGCTTTATTAGGACAACTAGAGGGCTTGGCTAATCGTGGCTATACAGACGGTTTCTATGAGCGCCATCACGATAAGGAATATCAGTTGTATATGAGGGGCTACTCTCTTTCAGGCAGAAGTTTGTATGTTGCTGAAACTTTGGAGGTCGACCCAGCCTCTGGTCGTGTCAAGGTAGATGTCAAAAACCGTTTTTCTGTTGGTGACAGGCTAGAAATCATTGAGCCTAAAGGCAATACTGATATTGTGCTTTCTGAAATGTGGAATATGACTGGTGAACCTATTACTGTAGCTCCTGGCTCTGGTCACTTTGTCTGGATCAAAGCTCCGATAGCTAGCAAACATGCCTTTATTGCCCGCTATACACAAGAACCGGCTCCAGCTGAAGTAGCTAGCTCTAGTTCTTGCTCCACTTGTGGCGATTAGCCTTGAGCACTCTTATTTCCGATCGATCACCCAAATGACGAATACTGCAATGAGCTCCCCAGTCCATCTCAGCTGGAAAACTAAGCTCAAAGAGGAGGTGAAGAAAGCATTTGCTTTATCGCTTTATTTTGGTATTTGGTTTTGCGCAATCGCCTTTATGGCCGCAACCGCACATGAAGAACGCCCTATACCGCTTTCCATCTTTGGTTTTGCATGGATAAAAGCTGCTTTATCAGCTAAATTTATGTTGATTGCCCAGGCTGCCTATCCCATTACGATTGATAAACGGCATGGGATTGTGAAATCTCTCTTGCTGGAATCATTAGTCTATTTAGTGGTTGTTCTGGGATTAAATTACCTTGAAGCCGGCATTCACGGCTTAATTGACGGCAAAGAATTTATTCCCTCTTTGGCGACATTTGGCAATGGCGATCCTCTCAGAGTTTTCGCCATGTCAATCGTGTATTGGCTCATTGTTTGGCCCTACTTGATTTTTGTGGGATTCAAAATTGTCATTGGCAATACCGAAACACTTACAGTCTTATTTGGCTCGAAAAAGTAATTGCCTTACTTGTATCACGTGAGAATTTTTTGGCTGTGCATCCTTGGACTTTTTTGCCATCAGGTTCAGGCCCAAGAAATCGAGGCCCGCGCCTATTCCAATGCACCCATTGGAATTAACTTTATAAGTGGTGGTATTGCCCAAGCTAGAAGTGGCTCCTATAAGCTTGTTACCGAAGCAGCAAATGTGACCCGTATCATCGATGTGTTTGGGCAATCAGGCAAGATCAGTCTTTTATTACCCTATGCTCAACTCTCGGGAGCCGGTAAAGCAGGAGTCTCGAATATGAATGCCTCTGCAGAGGGTTTATCCGACCCCGTTGTTAAGATCTCTGCCAATCTTTACGGGGCACCTGCGCTTTCTTTAGATGAATTTAAATACTATCAACAAGATTTGATCATCGGCGCTAGCCTTGCTGCATCCATCCCATGGGGTAAGTACAACAGCGATCAAATGCTCAACGTAGGAGCTAATCGCTCCCTTTTTCAGCCTGCTATTGGGGTATCTCAAGCGATCGGCCCTTGGCGTTTAGAGCTTGCTGGTATGGCAACTATCTACACTAGTAATACCAACTTTTTAGGTGGCAATACGCTCTCACAAAACCCCATTTATTCCACTGAAGGCCATGTGATTTATTATTTTCCGAACACAGCCTACATATCCGCTGATGCTACTTACTTTATGGGTGGGCAGAAGTATGTCAACGGTACCGCAATTAATGGCTCACAAGAAAATTGGCGCTTTGGTAGCACTCTATCCTACCCCATCAATAAGCAAAACTCGATACGCTTAACCGGTAGCAAAGGAGTCTATTCGAGCACCAATACAAGCTATAACGCTATGGGCATTTCTTGGCAGTACCGCTGGGGTGGTGGTCTATAGTTAAATAGACCATTCCATCGCTACAATGAGATTAAAGATGATGATTTACCCAATAAAACCAATTACAAAGAGTTGAGACATTGATGAGCAATAAGCCAAAAGATCCGACAGAGAGCGGTTTACGCAAAGGCCTCACTAGCTATGGAGATAAAGGCTTCTCTTTATTTCTCCGTAAAGCATTTATTAAGGGCGCTGGCTATACCAATAGCGCGCTTGATCGCCCTGTGATTGGCATCATCAATACGGGTAGCGCATATAACCCATGCCATGGCAATATGCCTCAATTATTAGAAGCGGTAAAACGGGGTGTGATGTTAGCGGGTGGACTACCCATGGAATTTCCGACGATCTCGATTCATGAGAGTTTTGCTGCGCCGACGAGCATGTACTTGCGTAACTTGATGTCGATGGACACCGAAGAAATGCTGCGTGCACAGCCCATGGATGCAGTCGTGATGATTGGTGGCTGCGATAAAACCGTTCCCGCACAGATGATGGGGGCAGCCTCTGCCGGTTTACCAGCAATTCAATTGATTACCGGCTCCATGTTGACCGGCTCTCATCGTAGCGAACGTGTTGGTGCTTGTACTGACTGTCGTCGTTATTGGGGCAAGTTCCGTGCAGGTGAGATTGATGAAATTGAAAAAGATGAAGTCAATGATCAATTAGTCGCTAGTGTTGGCACCTGCTCTGTGATGGGTACGGCCAGCACCATGGCTTGTATCTCGGAAGCACTCGGCATGACTGTCCCAGGCGGCGCAACCCCTCCTGCAGTGACTGCAGATCGTATCCGTGTTGCAGAAGAAACTGGCACATGCGCAGTAAAAATAGCAAAAGAAGGCTTAACCATTGACAAAGTTCTCACTGCTGATGCCTTTGAAAATGCCATGCGTGTTTTACTTGCCATTGGTGGCTCAACCAATGGCATTGTTCACTTAGCTGCCATTGCTGGACGCATGGGTTTGGAAATCGATTTGGATGCGCTCGATAAGATGGGTGATGAGACTCCTGTCCTGGTGGATTTGAAACCATCGGGCGATCACTATATGGAGAACTTTCATGATGCTGGTGGTATGACCACCCTACTTCGCGAACTGAAGCCATTGCTCAAGTTAGATGCCATGACGGTTTCTGGCAGAACACTCGGCGAGGAAATCGATGCAGCTCCTCCAAGCTTTAAGCAAGATGTCGTGCGTCCTTTTGATAAGCCGATTTATCCCCGTGGCAGTATTGCAGTCTTGCACGGCAATTTAGCCCCCGGCGGCGCCATCATTAAGCAATCTGCTGCTAATGAAAAACTCATGGAGCATGAAGGGCGTGCAGTTGTTTTTGAAGATGCTGCCGATTTAGCGACTCGCATTGACAGCCCAGACCTAGATGTCACTGCTGATGATATTTTGGTCTTAAAGAATATTGGGCCTAAAGGCGCTCCTGGCATGCCAGAGGCTGGTTATATCCCTATTCCCATGAAATTAGCGCGCGTAGGAGTTAAAGATATTGTCCGCATCTCTGATGGCCGCATGAGTGGCACCGCCTTTGGCACAATCGTTTTGCACGTCACGCCCGAGTCTGCGATTGGCGGGCCTTTAGCGCAGGTTCGCAATGGTGACCGTATTCGTTTGAGTGTGCAGAATCGTGAAATTAGTCTTTTAATTTCTGATGAAGAACTTGCTCAGCGCATGAAAGACAACCCTATCACTTCACCAAGCGCTGAGCGTGGCTACAAAAAGCTATTCCTCGATACCGTTACTCAAGCAGATCAAGGTGTAGACTTTGATTTCTTGAGAGCAGCCAAGATGGTTGGCAAGACACCAAGAAAGTAACGCGTCTAGAGATCTCGTAGCTCCCGTCGCAATATCTTACCGACATTCGACTTAGGAAGCTCGTTGACAAACACAATCTTCCTGGGTCGCTTGTAACTCGTCAGTTGCTCTTTGGAATATTGCAAGACATCAGCTTCTGTGATGTGATGGTCTGTCCTGACCACAAAGGCTTTCACAGTCTCACCTAATTTGCGATGAGGCACCCCAATCACAGCAGACTCTTTGATGCCCGGCATTTGCGATAAAACATCTTCAACGTCATTGGGGAAGACTTTAAAACCTGCAACCACAATCATGTCTTTTTTGCGATCAACAATCTGAACGAATCCTTCGGCAGTAATCAGACCGATATCTCCAGACTTGAAATATCCATCCGCGGTCATGCAATGACTGGTTTCTTGTGGATTATTCCAATACCCCGCCATGACCTGTGGCCCCCGAATACAGATTTCCCCAGGAGTTCCATGGGGAAGCGTTACCCCGTCATCATCTAATATCGCCACCTCAGTTCCCGTAATCGGTGATCCTATGTGACCAGTGAAATGCTTCTCTAAGGGGCTATTTACACATACGACAGGGGATGTTTCTGAGAGCCCATACCCCTGAGCTATTGGAACGCCAGTAATTGCTTGCCAATGATCCGCAGTCTTTTTGTGAACTGCCATACCGCCACCAATCGTCACCAATAAATTAGGCAACTTCACCTGTTTGAATTCTGGTCGGTGAATCAGCGCATGAAACAAAGTATTCACGCCTGGGAAAATATTGATATTGGGATGCTTTGCCAGCATTTTGATAAAGCCGGTGATATCCCGTGGGTTAGCAACCATCACCAATAGTCCACCCTTGGCAAGACCTAGCATGGCGCAAGCAGTTAATGCAAAGATATGCGTTAAAGGTAAGGCGCATAAAAAAACCAACTGCTGGTCAGGTCTACTTTTGAGACCTGGATTAAGCCAAGATTCTATTTGCATCAAGTTGGAAAGAATATTGCGATGCAGTAATACAGCCCCTTTAGAAACGCCGGTGGTACCGCCGGTATATTGCAAGAAGGCAATGTCATCTGGGCCAATCTGAGGGTGGACAAAAGTTTTTCCACCACCAATAGTTAGAGCCTTCTTAAATTCAATGTGTGGAAATTCCCAAGGGGGGATCATTTTTTTGATATGGCGTGCCACCCAATTAATCACATGCCCCTTGATGCCGAGTAATTCTCCTGGGCTACTGACGATGACCTGCTGAATAGAGGATGGCGTCTTTATCTGCTGATAGGTGGATGCGAAGTTTTCCATCATCACCAAAACAGCAGCGCCACTATCTTGCAATTGGGCCTCTAGTTCTCTGGCGGTGTAGAGAGGGTTGATATTCACCACCACATAACCTGCGCGCAGCGTCCCTATCATGGCTATGACATACTCAACAACATTGGGATACATCAAAGCTACACGGGCACCCTTTTCTAATTGGAGGCTCTGGAGATAAGATGCAAAATCTTTTGAAAGTCGATTTATTTCGCGATAAGTAAAAAATGCTCCCATCGACTCTATTAGTTGACGGCTAGCAAAACGCTCTAAACATTCCTCGATAAATTCACTCAAGGAGGAGTGACTTAAGGGTCCTAACTCATGAGGAACCTCTTCAGGGTAATTTTTTAGCCAGGGTCTTGACGCATTCACAGAAGTATCTCGTCACTCAATCAATGATTTGCTGTAGCTTTTCTAAGAATAACGCTTGGCCATGGTGCACTTTTGATTGCCAATCATCGCCAGAGTTTTCATTAGCATCGTCAGTGATGTATTTGAATGACTGCCAAGGTATTTGGTGATCATGTGCAATCGCGGCTATCGCATATAACTCCATATCCACTACATCCACACCTTGACTATGTAACCAAGGGTCGGGTGCAGTGACAAAGCTATCACCAGAACCACATAAAAATTGTCCGGTAGAAAGATATTCTTGGGGGCGAACACAAAATGGTGTGCTGCCACGCGGCGCCAATGGCTCAGCATCCATATCGCGTTGAATCACTTTGCCAATTTCTAGTAGCCCCTGCAGTTCTGTGTTGATTTTTCCAGCAGTCCCAAAATTGATGATTCTCTTTGGCGAGTATTGCTGGATCGCATTCAGGGAGGCAATAGTTGCATTGATTTTACCAATGCCGGAGTACACAATCTCGACGCCAGTCGGTAATGATGCCCGCTTGAGCTCGGACTCTAATGCGGTAATAATGAGGAGTTCTGTTTTCATAATGGTCGGCAATGAATTTATTAGATTATCTACCCGGAGTTCCTGATTTTCCAAAACCCGGCGTACTTTTTAGGGATGTCTCTCCGCTACTTGCCAATCCAGAGGCTTTTAAAGAGGCTATTCGTCAATTAGATGATCTTGCTCAGCAGTTTGATTACACCCACATCCTAGGGATTGAGTCGAGGGGCTTTATTTTTGGTTCCGCTTTAGCCCATCATTCTCATAAAGGCTTGGTATTAGCCAGAAAGCCCAACAAACTCCCTTTAGCGAGTCATCGTGAATCATATGGCTTGGAATATGGCAATGACTCTTTAGAAATACAGCAATCGTCCCTACCCAAAGATGCCAAAGTATTGCTACTGGATGATGTTCTGGCTACTGGAGGCACCTTAGTTGCGGCTGATAAATTAATTCGCAGTGCAGGCTTTGAAGTTGCTGGCGCCATTTCCTTACTAGAAATTACTTTCTTGAGTGGTAATACGCTCTTGAATCAACATGGCATCACCCATCGATCGGTCTTAAAAAGCTAGAGCAGTTTTTTTGCGCCCTTGACTATTTTCATGGCACCCCAACCTACTGCTAGAAGCTTGCTGGCTAGCTTGGGTTTGAAATGCGCTAGAGCAGCAAACGCGCTAGTCCACAGAAAGGAGTTATTTTTCACAAAGCTGATTGCGTCGATGCCTTTGTCCGCCCAGGAGAGCGGCTTTTCTAGGACCTCAAAATGCTCTGCAAAAGCTTTGCGCTCTAGATCCGCCTGCAGCTTTAGCTGATGCTGGCGAGATTCTAAAGCTTCTAACTGAGCGCTCATTTTGATAGGGCTTCGCGGTCTTTTGCTAACTCGGTAATGGAAGCCTCAAATAATCTCGGCATCTTACGCAAAGACTGGGTAATGAGTAGCGCCAAAATCACGCCAACTGATAAGAAGGCACCAGTCAGCAAACCCAAGGCCAGCATTCTGTCGGTCTCCCAGCTATAGATCACAATGAATAGTGCGAGCATGACTAAGCCAAAGAATAAAAAGAATAAGGCGCTAATAATCATGACCAGCAAACAAATAAACTTGCTTCTAGCGATTTGTACATCGACTGACAAAAGCTCTAGACGGGTTTGTGCAATCGATGCTCCTGTAGAAGCAAGACCTTTAATAGAGGATAGTAAGTTTTCTTGAGACACAGAGATCTAGCGACGTCCCATAAATAGACCAATCAACAAACCAAAACCTGCTGCGACACCTACGGCTTCCCAAGGATTGCGATGGACAAAATCATCCGCGCCTTCAGCGGCTGCTTTTGCTTTATCCACCAACTTGCCCTCAAAAATAGAGAGGCTCTCTTTGGCGCCTGCTAGTGTTTCTAGGGCCTTATGGCGAATAGAATTGATCGTCTCACTTGGATGATCTTCTGTTGCCTTAATTAAAGCTTCAGCATCCGCCATTAAGGATTTAAATTCCCCAATTAACTGATCTGCGCCTATTAACTTCTCTTCGTGCTCTACGTATTGGTCTAGTTTCTTGGATTTCATAGCGGTGTATTCCTTAAGGTTAGATGAACTAAAGGTATTGATTTCAGAGTCATCCCCATTCTAAGTACTCTATATTACAGTTTTTAGTAATAAAACGGTCATCCCTGCATTCCCCTCTTTAAACCGCTTGAGGTAAGGTTTTAGACCAGGACGGCGTTTGAGTAAGGCGTGATAGGACTGGCTACCAAAGGCGACATTCTCACCAAAATGGTACTCATCCACTCTATCGGAATAGCGATTATTCTCCAGCGCATCATGAATCGCCCATTTGATCCGACCACCCTCTCCACTTGAACCATAGCCATGAATCAACACAATCACTTTAATGCCGACTTCTAGGGATTTTCGCAAGTAGTCCGTTAGCCGCTCTAAGGCTTCATCAACATAAGGCCCATCCTGCTTAATATTGAGCTCAATCGTGTCTGAGCTCAGCACCGGTAAAAGATCAGAGCCACAATGCGGACATTGATTAAACAATGCCCGCATATTTCCACAGTCAGGACATTGCGCGTGATTTGCCAACGAATTCAATCGAACCGCACTCTTTAAGAGCAGTACTTTCCTTCTAAGCTTCTGACATCACTCGTTTTCTCATCCACCATGAGGTTTAAAGTCTTTTGCGCCAGATCCCGATTCTCCGAAGTCTTCAGGCTGGCGTTGATCAGCGTGGATACGTCTTTGCGGATGGAGGTATTACCATAACGCAAGCCTTTCAAAGTAGATACCGCTTCAGCAGAAATCTTGCATTGCTGATGAATTAACTCGGAAGAATCTGACGGCTTCGTATTTGCATACGCAAATGCCGCTACAGAAATTGATACGACTGCTAATAGAGTCTTTTTCATCTCAGTTCCTTATTTTGTGACCACAGGTTGGACAACAGCCCACTTCTTTAGCCTTTGTCTTTCTCAAGGCGGCATACACACTGGATTCTGAGATTTGCATCTTCCTAGCTGCTTGCGCAGCAGTCAAACCTTTTCCTACCCACTCCAAGGCTTTATGTGTTTTCGGTATCTGTCTCTTCATTTTCTCTCCCAGTTCTCACACTATATCACAATATGTGAACTTGTGAAGTTGTGAACTATAGTAAATGACTAGTGACATACCCTAATAGGCAGTAGTGAATGGGTTTTGAGGTTTAAATGCCTAAAACGCCTCTAGGCAACTTTGGTGTTATAAATACTGAATAAATACAAATGGGGCTAAAAAGATCGTCTTACAGCACCCAATACATTGGAGGAGAACGATGTCTTTTCATTTCACACCTAAAAAAGGTTTATTAAGCCTATTTGCCTTACTCATCACAGCAACATCCATGGGCGCTACGGCGCAATCATCTTCTGCGTGGCCGACTAAGCCCATCAAGATCATTGTTGGTTATTCAGCTGGTGGAGCGACAGATGTGTTGACACGTTTAGTCTCAGTCAATATGGGTACGACTTTGGGTCAATCCATCTTGGTTGAAAACAAACCTGGCGCCAACAGTAACGTAGGCGCAGAAATCGTGGCTCGCTCACCTGCCGATGGCTACACGCTTTATGCCTTCTCGATTGCCAACACCATTAACGCTACGCTCTACCCTAATCTGAGCTACGACCCTATTAAGGATTTTGAGCCAATTGGGATGATTGCCAAGATTCCGAATATTCTGGTTGTGAATCCAAGTCTTCCAGTAAAAACTGTTGCAGACTATGTACGCTATGCCAAAAGCGCAAAAGATGGTGTGACATTTGCCTCTTCTGGTAGCGGCTCATCTATTCATCTCTCTGGTGAAATGTTTAAGATGCAAGCAAAAATCCAAATGCTGCACATCCCATATAAAGGTAGCGCACCAGCAGTAACCGATTTGCTGGGTGGCCAGGTTGAATCCATGTTTGATAACGCCCCTTCTGCTTTACCCCATATTAAAGCTGGAAAATTGCGCCCAATTGCAGTCACTAGTGCTCAGCGCTCACCTTTCTTGCCAGAGGTTCCAACCATTGCCGAATCAGGCTATCCCGGTTTTGATGTGCAATCGTGGTTTGCGCTGGTTGCTCCTGCAGGAACACCAAAACCCATCATTTCTCAGTTAAATGCCGCCTTAAACAAAGCGCTGAACTCACCTGAAGTTCGTCAGCGCATGCAAGAATTGGCTGCAACACCAGAACCTGGCTCACCAGAAAAAATGGCTGCTTTTGAGGCATCTGAAGTCAAACGCTGGCGTGAAGTCGTTAAGGAATCTGGTGCCAAGGCGGAATAAACGCAATCACTAGCTTTAGCCAATGAGCTTAACCAACCATGTATTGAGTTATGTACCCCATTGATTTTTTCTGGAGGGCTGCACAGCGTTGGCCTGATCGTGTTGCGATTGACACGCCTAGCGGACCGATTCATTACGCTACCCTAGCGCATCGAGTGAAGGCTCTGGCGGCTGGACTGACGGCACTAGATCCAGAGCTCCAAAGTCGCGTTGCCATTTGCGCTGGCAATAGTGCTGATCACATCACTGCATTACTGGCCATATTGGCTTGCGGTAAGGTGTGGGTTCCACTTAATCCAAAGAGTACCCACCCAGAGATTCAGCGCATCATCAAGGCCACCGAACCTTCCATTGTGATTTTGGATACGAGTAAGCAAGAATTGCTCAAGGGCGCACCAGGTGCCTGGGTTTATACCGGCACTGATTCTGATGCATCTGCTCGCAGTATTGCTGAGTTAATGCACTTACATGACGATGCCCCTCAGCCTGCTTTTGAATTACCTTTAGATGCGATCCAGGCAATCAAATTTACTGGTGGCACCACAGGCGCTCCTAAAGGCGTGATGCAACCCTACCGCGCTTGGATGGCCAATATTAGTAACCAAATCCAGGTCTGGGGTTTTGATGAGCATGAACGTTATGTTGTTGCAGCACCAATTACCCATGGCACATCGACTTATATCGTCCCCATATTGGCGCAAGGTGGCTGCCATGTGATTTTGGATGGCGCTGGCGCCGAGGTAGTCAGAGCAGCATTTCGTGATCGTCGCGGCACTGTGTGTTTTATGCCACCAACCCTCGTGTATATGTTGATGGCCCTGCCGAATGCTTCTAGAGATGATTTTCCAAAGCTACGTCGACTCATTTATGGTGGCGCACCGATGCCACCAGAGCAAGTTCGCAAGGTACGTGATTTTTTTGGTCCAGTCCTTGGAACCACCTACGGCCAAACTGAGGCGCCGCAAATTTTGACAGTGATGCGTCCAGAAGATTTTGAAGATCCTCAAAATTGGGCGGCCGTTGGCAGGCCCACTTGGTTTAGTGATGTTGCCATCATGTCTCCTGAGGGCGAGCTCCTACCTACAGGTGAAATTGGTGAAGTTGTTGCGCGCGGTGATCTATTAATGAATGGCTATTGGCGTATGCCAGAGAAAACCGCCGAGACCATCATTGATGGCTGGCTTCATACGGGTGATCGCGGTTTGATTGATGAACGTGGATTTTTATACCTCAAGGATCGCTTAAAAGATATCGTCATTACTGGCGGCTTTAATGTCTATCCGGTAGATGTAGAAAATGCTTTAAGTCAACACCCTGCCGTACATGAGAGTCTCGTCTTTGGACTTCCCGATGAAAAATGGGGTGAAACTGTCCAAGCTGCAGTCCAATTACACCCCGGTAAATCAGCAGATGAAGCAGAACTTATTGCTTTTGTCCGAAATTTACTAGGGCCCGTACAAACTCCTAAGCAAGTTCACTTTTACGAGAGCTTGCCACGCTCTAATGTAGGTAAATTACTCAAGAGCGCTGTGATTGAAAAACTAAAAACCTCTATCTAGATTATCTTAAGTTTGCACACACTATGACTACCAAAAAAACGCCTGTTACTAGCCTTTGCACTCATACCTTAACTAGCCTGCATTACCGTGATGCCGATTTAGTTGAAGACTTAATGGGTAAAAAGACTTTTACCGAAGTAATGTTGATGCAGATTTTGGGTAGAGAGCCGCGCGGTGTCGATATTCGAATGACTGATGTGGTACTCATCGTTTTGATGGAGCACGGCTTAACCCCCAGTGCAATTGCCACTCGCCTCATTTACATGAGTGCCCCAGAAAATCTCCAAGGTGCAGTGTCGGCAGGTTTGTTGGCTGTTGGCAGCTCTTTTATTGGCACGATGGAAAACTGCTCTGCTCTGCTAGATCGCATCATTGCTGCACAAGACCAGTATGCAGAGGCCCTTTTGATTGCACAACACTTTAAGAGCATTAAAGGCGCAGTGCCCGGTTTTGGTCATCACCTGCATAAGCCGGTAGATCCCCGTGCTTACAAGCTATTGGAGATGGGGCGTGCCGAGAAAGAACTCAAAGGAGATCACATTCGCGCACTGGAGACACTATCAAAAGCGGTAGATGAGGTTGCGGGTCGCCCTATCACGATCAATGCCACTGGTGCAGTTGCCGCCCTCCTCGGTGAGATCGGCATTCCTACGGCAGTGATGCGCGGCTTTGCGGTAATCTCCCGCTCGGCTGGCTTAGTAGCCCATATTGTTGAAGAACAACAAAGCCCATCAGGGCGTTTTATTTGGGATACTGTTGAGCATGCCATTCCCTTTGTGGATGGCGCCAATAAGATTGGGTAGTTATTAATGGTGAATCATGGGCTCTGAACTCAATATCTCTAGAGAATGTGTATTAGTTACCGGTGCTAGTCGTGGTATTGGACGAGCCATTGCAGAACGCCTGATTGCAGATGGTATGTATGTTATTAATCTTGACAAAACAGAACCTGCAGAAATTTCTACTCATGAATGCTTTTACGAAGTGGATGTCTCTGATGAAAAACGATTACGTGCTGTACTTGCTGAGGTAATAGCTGGTTATGTAATCACCCGCTTAGTGAATAATGCCGGTATCGTGCGTCCTGCCACGATTGAAAAGACGACGCTTGAAGATTTTCATGCGGTGATGAATGTCAATGTGGCTGCAGCCATTATTTGTGTTCAAGCCCTTCTACCCACCATGCAAGCTGCTCATTTTGGACGGATTGTGAATATCGCTAGTCGTGCTGCTTTAGGCAAGGAAGAGCGTATTTCTTATGCCACTTCCAAAGCAGGCTTATTGGGTTTGACTCGCACATTGGCTTTAGAGCTCGCTAGCGATGGCATTACAGTCAATGCAATTGGACCGGGCCCTATTGCTACCGAACTCTTCCAGAGTGCTAATCCTCCAGGTGCGCCCGCCACCCAACGCATCCTAGATAGCATTCCCTTGGGTCGTATTGGGCAACCAGAGGAAGTAGCGCATATCGTTGCCTCCTTGCTAGATCAGCGCGCTGGCTTTACTACTGGTCAAGTGGTTTATGTATGCGGTGGCATGACTGTTGGGCTTAGCCAATAAATCACCTATTCAATGGAAAACAAACATCCTCCTGGTTTACCTACTGACCTCAGTGGTCGCGTGATTTTTGTATCCGGTGGTGGCTCGGCCGGTCCTGGCTGGAGTATTGGTAGAGCATCTTGCGTTACTTATGCCCGCTTAGGAGCTAAAGTCTGCGTAGTCGATCGAGACCAAGCCTCTGCGCAAGAAACTACCCAGATAATTTTGGATGAAGGCGGTATTGCACACACATTTGTAGGTGATGTTTCTGAAGAGAACGATGTGAAGAGACTCTTTAGTGAAGCCCGTACACAGTTTGGTCCAATTGATGTTCTGCATCACAATGTTGGCATTGGCAAAGTTGGCGGCCCCATGGATACCAGTGCGGATGACTTAGATCGTATACATAAAGTGAATGTACGTAGCTTATTGCTAGCAGCCCAAGAGGTCCTCCCTGAAATGGTAGCGCGCGGTAGCGGGAACATCATTGCCATCTCATCAGTTGCCGGAATGCGCTATTTAGGCTACCCTCACCTGGCCTATAGCGTGACTAAGGCAGCCAATACCCAATTTATTCGCATGATTGCTCAGCAATATGCTGGCCAAGGTATTCGGGCTAATACTGTGGTGCCCGGCCTCATAGATACTCCCCGTATTGCCCATACGGTTGCCAAGATGTTCTCTGAAAATGGTCTCGATGAGGCTCGCGCTTCGAGGGATAAGCAAGTCCCTTTGGGCAGATCTGGCACAGCCTGGGATGTAGCCCATGCCTGCGCCTTTTTGGTATCGGAAGCCGCCTCCTATATCACTGGCACCGAACTGGTAGTGGATGGTGGGCTAACCGGAAAATACGTCTAAGCCCCTGAATTAGCGCTCCCAGTCCAAGGGATAGTATGATTTGGCAATCTTAAGGAGCTTTATATGCATCGCATCATCTCTCGAGCAGTTGTATTGCTAGTAGTTAGTATTGGTCTAGTCGCCTGCAATCAAAATGATAGAAAAGTGAGTGGCTGGGAAATTAATGACATCTATCACTCGACCATCATTACGCCTAACTCAGCAACCGGTGGAAAAACCTATCAAGGCCCTCCCATCAATTCGATGGATGAAACGAATACCTATCAAATGTTTAGTCTCAGGACTGAGCAGCCAAAGCAAGGCGCAAAGACTTATGAACTCATTGCCCAGCTGACGTATTTTTCCCAATGGCGTTACTACGATTCAGCCTTTCAAGAAGGCGTGCCTGCCAGCACATTTAAAGTAGTTGGTAGAGAAGCAGGCGCATGCGGCGACAGAGGTTGCATCTTCAGAGAAGTGCTCTCAGTGCAATTGACTGAAGCTTTCCTAAAAGAGCGTTTGAAGAAAGGTTTCATCTTGACCGTTTCTTCGAAGTCTGGAATCAAGACAGAATTGTTTGTACCGCCGCAATATATCCAAGGCTATATGCAGGCAGTGAATGGATCTAACTAATAGATTAGTTGCTTGCAGAAATAAATGATGGCTTGATGAGCACTTCAGGATCTAGCACCTCTAGTTCAAGTACTTCGGGGGTCACTTCAAATGTTAGAGACTCTCAGGTCTGCACTTTGTTCGTAGATCGAACTGGAGTTTTAATTAATAACTGCGCAGGACCCAAAAGGTAAGCTATTCAGGGCATGAAATAGTGTGTTTTATAAACATGTTTTCTTGGCTAAAGAAAAGCCACTCCCACAAGATGGCTTTGGTAACGATGTTGGTAAAAAGGCTTTTGCTTTGCCGCCAACGCTGTAATACCTATTAATACAATTATTACAGATTACTTCTGTAGCAACTTAATACAAGCCTCAACTGCTATTTTGCGATGCTCTGCAGTCCCTGCAATAGGATTGCCTTCTGCAAAGGGCCGTGATTTGTAATTGATTTTTTATCAGTCAATTGGTTATGTTAGTCAATTTGGCTGCTTTTGCTGAAGAATGCTTTAAAGCTTACCGATGCATCATCTGAAATAGTTTAAATGCAGGATAACTTTGAGCAGCTATGGATAAAACTGGGTACATTGGGTAGCTCTATCGGTGTTTATTAATAAACTCCCGATGATGCCTGCTCATGCCGATCGAGACAGCAGTTGCCCAAGCAAATGAAAAAAATCCAGAAAAAGCAACAATCGATGGAATCAATCGCCAACCATATGGAAAGGACATATCAAAATTCCCCACAGAGGTGAAATAAGCAGCTGTAAATACTAATGCGGTGGGCCAATCGGGAATTAATCCAGACCAACCAAATGCGACCACCCATATCGAAAGTGAAAAAAGCATAACTACTACCAGAAGCATAATAAATAGAGAAAGCCTCATCATTTCAATATGCTTGTTACGAAATACTGATCGATCCAGCATCTGCTGGTAAGCGGATGATATCCACCCAAAAGTATAAATATTAAAAATTACCACCGCACTCATCACTGAGAGGCCAAAAAAAGATTCCTGAAATACATGTTCTAGGCTTATGTTAGTCGAATTCATATCAATCCATATATAAGAAAACGGCACGAATAAACCGACTTGGGCTTAATAAATCTCCAAGAAGGCCATATAAGCCGCTTATAGTGCTTAATAGTCTATCGGGGTAAAGATTGCGAAATTTCAGCCCCTACTTTGGCAAATGCACGGCTTTGGGCAGCAAGCAGAGCATCAAACCCAGGACCATTTGTCGGCTCACGGACTAAAGAGCGACCCATCATCATGCGTGACTTCACCGCCGCATCTCCATTAGAATTAGGATTTTTAACCACCGCCACATTTTTATCGCCTGTAGGTTTGATGGTCCACAGTACATCAACCACGATTCCAGAATCAGAGCTACTCTCTACATTTTGTACATCAAGCAGGATTTGATAATCAAAATTGGTTTGAGTACTTTCCGCAAAGTTCCATACATTAGGGGTAGCTAAATCGCGCGCTAAACTTGCCCCAACTACACGACCAATATCACTTTTTAGTGATCCAGCCCAACGCTGGTATTCATAAACCTGTACCTCATTACTGCTGGTTTGCACCACTAATTGAGGGCGATCCATTTTCACTGGGATTCTAACTGGGCCAACCATGACCCTTATTTTGGCGCTAGCGTCCGCCATCATCGGAATGGGGTCGGAGTTAAGCTTGTAATAGGTTGTTTTCGGGGAACTACACCCTAGCAATACCAAAGCGACTAGTAAAGTAGTAACAAACGATCTCATTTCTTAGTTTCCTCTGCAGGTTTACCAAATATCAGGGATTGCGGCTGCTGATCCAACATGTCTGTTAACGTTTTAATTGAGGTTGCCGCTTTGGTTAGCTCTCGCATGGAATCACGCATATCCGTTATCAAAGGTGAATTGCTATCGGTAAGCGCATTGACATTTTTTAATGTTTTATCAAGCTCGGGAATAGTTTGTTCATCCAGTTTTTTTACAATACGATCGGTATTTTTGAGCACATTGCCGATGGTCTTTTCTGCATCTTCAAGGCCACCCGCAATAACCGGTAACTCAAGGGGGTACTTAGAGGGATTAAAAGTATATTTTGGTGCGTTTGGGAAAAGATCCAAGGCAATATACTGTTGGCCGGATAAAAAGCTAAGCGTGCGCATTTCAGCACGAAAGCCCCTCTTAATTAGCTCCCTCAATCGAGCTATCTCATTCTCTGGAGGGGGTAATAAAACGCCTGTTTTTATGTCACGTACTTTAAGACGATCGGGAAATACAAAGATTTCAACGGGTTGAACCACTTCAAAGGTCTTTGGATCCATAGCAGTTTCAATGCTAACGACCTCTCCAATCGTGACGCCCCTAAACTCTACTGGAGCACCCACCGATAATCCGCGCACCGATTGTTTGAAGTTCAGTACAAAGCGCTGAGAGCGGGTGTCTGGTTGCTTCATCGCAGCCATCCGTGTCGGCGCAATCATAAATACCGTATCTGTTTTGGCACGTTCAGAACCAAAGGAGATAGCCTGCTCAATTTCAGTTTTAGCGCTTGGAGAGGGAGTGATATCTGTACGATTCGGTTTGGAATCCGAATGATGCGGTGACTCAAAAGCAATGCCGCCCGCGATGACCGCCACTAATGACTCTGTTTGTACGTTAATGCCCGATGCATTGATGTTCACATCAATACCGCTGGCATTCCAAAAGCGTGTGTCGTTGGTCACATATTGATCATAAGGTGCATTAATAAAGATTCGAATCGAGATATTCTTACCATCCTTATCTAGATCATAAGCAACCACTTGACCAACAGTGAGACGACGAAAATAGACTGGTGTACCCACACCATGAGACCCTAAAGTAGGAGCTCTTAATATGAACTGTCTACCAGGAGTATCGCCCGTTAAGATAGGGGGAACTTCTAGTGCTATAAATTTGTCGTTTTTATCGTCTGATTTCCCTAAATCAGCGGCAATAAAAGGACCATCTAACAAAGTACTCAAGCCGGAGACTCCGGCAGCAGTAATACGCGGACGCACAATCCAAAAGCGGGTATCTTTTCTGGCAAAGTCAGCTGCATCTTTATCCAACGCAATCGTTGCAAGCACTTGCTGATGATCTTCAGACAACATCACTGTCTTCACTAAACCAATATTGACATCTTTAAATTTGACGAGGGTTTTACCCGCTACCAAACCATCGCCCGAATTAAATGACACAGTAATGGTTGGCCCGCGGTCTACTATCGACTTGTACAGCAAGCCCAACCCAACCAAAACAGCAATAATGGGAATAATCCAAATGATTTGCAGTGTCCAAGATCGCTTAGCCTGCGCAACTGCGGAGGGCAAATCAGAGGGTGTAGGCCCTGGTGATAAATCAGACATGTAATTCCTCAGCTAAATGGTCATCATTCTTTTGACGATCCGCAGCATCCCAAATGAGCCGAGGATCAAAACTTTTTGCAGCAAAAATAGTTAACACCACTACAGTAGCAAAAGCAATGGCACCAGCGCCTGCTCGAATGGACATAAGGCTACCAAATTGTACGAGAGCAGTCAGCATGGTCGCAACATAAACGTCAATCATGGACCAGCGACCAATGGCCTCGACTGCCCGATAGAGTTTTGCCCGTAGCTTGGGCTTCCAAGTTGACCGGATTTGTACAGAAATCAACAAAAAACTTAGACTAAATAGCTTTGCAAAGGGAATAATAATGCTGGCACAAAATAAGATGATCGCCAATACTTCCGAGTCTGAGGTCCACAGGTAAACAACTCCACCAAAAATCGTATCTTTTTCAGTGCCAAAGAGTGAGCCCGTTGCCATTACCGGCATTAAATTGGCAGGAATAATTAATACATAGGCGGCAATCACGAGGGCCCAAGTTCGGCTAATGCTATTAGTCTTTCGAGCATGCATAGTGGCCGCACAGCGAGAACACTTTAAGTGTGTCGAGTTCAATGGGATGTGCTGCACAAAACCACAGTCATCACAGCCAATAATCCCTTTTGAGGCTGCAGTTAACATATTTTCACCTGCAGCTCTTGTATTTCATCTACCTGCTTCCAAAAACTCCGGGCATCAAAGTTGGCTGACGCAACAGTGACAACAAACATGAGTAAAACAAAAGAAAATAAACCAATATCCGGCTGCACTGTGGCCAAGGCGTTGAGCTTAGAAATCGTTACCAGAAGGCCCAGCATAAATACCTCAATCATCGCCCATGGCTTGACAAGATGTACCAATCTGAAAGCTAAAGGAAGTCCAGGTGGGAGGCGCCCAAAATGTAATGGCAAGAGCAAATAGATCAATGCCATAATTTCCAGCGCGGGCATTAAAAAGGTAGTTGCAAATACGAGTACTGCAATACTAGGAATGCCATCCTTAATCAGCCGATCCGCTGCTTCGAGTAAGGTAGTTGAATTGCTTAGACCCTGCGAATCAATAGTGACAATCTGAAAAGAATTCGAGATCAAAAACAATGCGGCTGCAGTCAGCGAAAATATCAAACTGCGTCTCAGACCATCTGGTTGAAGACGATATAAAACATTGCCGCAACGACTACAAAATGCCTTGCCGCCAGGCTCTAAGGGAGTCTCTACCTGCGGTAAATCGCATTGTTCACAGACAATGAGCTCATTTATTGCCATACACCACATGACCAGTCAAAAAAGTAGTTTTATAGAAAAAGTAGCCTTTGACGCTAATACCACTGCATATTAGGGCTACCCCAATATCTATAAGGGATTATCACCGATTTCTGAGGGCAGTTTATCGGCCAACATAATGACTAAGGGGCGACAAATGGCTGTCTAGGGATGGGGCACCGCTCATTCTCACGCACCAAAAATGCGGACACGACTTTACTCCCCTGGTAATGTGTGATTTTTGTAAAAACGAGATTCATGCCAAGGATATGCTCTATGACACTATTTATGCGGATCCAAAGGTGTCCGTAAAAAACGAACATCTATAAGTAAAACACTCAAGGTTATTCTTTGGTAACGATTTTGGTAACAAGGGTGTTGTATCTCTACAAACCCTTGTCCCGCCTATTGACTTGGCGGAGACGAGATCTAGATTTTGACCCTCCAGTGAAGTCTACCAATGTCCATTAAACCCTTTACGTATATGCCTCTGAAGGTAGACCCTACTCCTAAGTAATCCATTCAAACTTACTAAAATCTAAGTTTCATTGGTAAGCGAGATGGTTAGAAACGATGGGTATAAATAGTGGTCGAGTTACATTAAAAGAACTGAAACTCAATAAATTTACTGCGAGGGGGATTCTCGCTATGAACCAACCTGGATGGTACGCCGATCCTGAGACCAGAGGTTTATATTTGCGGGTTTTTGAAGGGGCTGATGGTCCATCCCGAAGCTGGCTCTATAGATTTACCAGTCCGGTTAGCGGTAAAAGACGGGCAATGGGACTTGGATCCGTAGAAATTTGTTCATTAGCCAATGCCAGACAAAAGTCTCTAGGCCTCAGAAGAGCCATTTTTGATGGGATTGATCCCATTGACCAGCGCCAACAAAAGAAATTGGGCGCAAAGGAA
>Ga0209189_1001143_pt1 | contig 20230 bp, 25 predicted proteins | sample C_130820_EF_Meta_FD_187308 | JGI IMG/M metagenome (GOLD analysis project Ga0209189, IMG submission 187308) | Freshwater microbial communities from Lake Croche, Canada to study carbon cycling - C_130820_EF_MetaG (SPAdes) (version 3) | ecosystem: Environmental > Aquatic > Freshwater > Lake... | reverse complement strand
TCCTCCGGTATGTGACGGGTTCTGGAGTATCCAAAAATCATCGAAAGAACTCTGTGATCGGAACAACACGCCGGATCAGTGCATCCGTACATTTCAAAATCTGCTGACAAAAATTCCGGACTGGTCAGATGCGACTGTCTCTACGGAAGTAGAACGTATTCAGAAAGTTTCAAAGTGTAATTACCTTGATGATCTAGTCATGGGTATCTTTATTGCATACATGAAATCATTTGCGAATCTCCATTTTTCAGAGCGGTCCAAAGAGATTGAACTTGATTTCGAAAAACCAACTCTTGCGAAATTCGTGCATGAAATGTATATTCATTCTGCTCGTAAATTATGGCAGGTCGCATACCTTTTCAAGACGCAAGGAGTTTCGTCGGAAACGCAAGCACGTTCGAGACAGGAGATCGAGACGATTCTGAACCAGTCTCTTGAGCAAGTGATTCGTAGTTTCCTTCCATGGGAAACGATTACCAAAAAGTACTTTTCATCTCAATCAGCACCCCCTCCTCTCGATTCAGAGGATGAGGAGGATGAGGAGGAAGAAGAGGAGGAAGAGGAGGAAAAAGAAGTACGATTTGAAGATCCACCTCCTAAACTTGAGCTTTCGGATGAAGATGCCACACTCGATATTGCAGAGGCTCCGGCTCGAGAGGAAACAGATCCTCTTAAAGAAATTGAAGGAAAAGTACAAGATACTCTCGTTCTAAATCTATAAAGAATTACGAATTTGGACAATAAATGATGATACTGTATGCTGGAATTGGAATCGCTCTCGCATGTTTTATCATCTACGTCTTGGATCGTAAATCAAAAAGCGAGCCTTTGCAGTGGGATGTAGCCGGAAAACTGTCTACGATCGGAGGTCTGATTGCATCAGGTATTGCATTCGTAACATCCGGAGATATTCCAATTGCTGAAACGGTCGCCGAGGTTGCAAAGTCTGTTCCGGAGGAAATGTTTGTAGGAACTCCAACGTTTTAATCAATAACTAATACAGGTCCTTCTACAGTATTCACTTTATACTGGTGTAGGGCACTGATTTCTTGTCGTGGGACTGCATGTTTGCAGTATCGCACAATTGCTTTATATAAATCAAATCCATGGTAACGATCATGTTTTGGGTTCTTTTTTCCAAAGAGTACGTTTCCTTTTTCGCCAACCATCCATTTCTCAAACAGTTTGGAAACAGGAGATTCAGGATCAAAATCCCAGTACATGGATGTCGCAAGACGAACTAGATCGCACGATGGATTCGGTTTAATTTCTGTATATTTGGGATTGTAAAACTCTCCATAATTAAACATTCCACTTGCTTCTTCATCGACATGATAGTGATCACTCATAAATACTTTTGGTTCACGCATTCCATTCAAACGAATCGACGCAATTCCTCGTTCGAAATCAATAATTTTAATCAAGAATCCATACGTCGGTACTTTATAGAATTGAGAATTGCAATTATAGTACAAAAATTCTTTATTGTATGGAACGTACATGATATTGTTGGCATGCAGGTCATTGTGCGTGAAACTAAATGTTCTCTGAGCAAATGCAAGAGCAAACATTACCTGTGCAATCCAAGCCATATGTTTTTCAGGCTCTGAGTGAAGCATACATAGTTCATACAGTGTTCCCACACATCGTTCCATCAATGTTGTTTGAACCGGTACGTTCTTAAACACAGCCCACGCAAAAGGTTCTCCTTCGTCATCCTCGTCTTCATCCTCCACATCTTCACATGCACAAGACTCAATATCAAAGATTTCTTCTGTGGATACAGACTCGGAATCGGAATCATGCATGCCGACGGCATGTTGCTGGAAAATAGGATGAATGGTTGCCATTGTATCGTTGCACACGATTGTATCCAGTTCATCAATCGTTCCTAAAGGAGTATCGTCTCCAATTGCCAGCGTATCCCTTGCAGAACGAGTATGTCGGAACCCAGAGGAATCGGATATGGTTTCCGACAAGTGAATATCAAAGAGTGTCCCAATATTTTTGGAGAACCAATGTTTTTCGGAAAGGCTTCCATAGTCATCCGAAATATTTATATCATGGGATGCTGCAAATCCAGTAAAGACTCCATACACTTTTGGAAAATGTATACATCCTGACTCAGACAATGCGGCAGACACAATGGCTCCAACATATCCTGCATTGTTTGAACTTTGAAGTTTTGAATTGAGTTGTTCTGCGTGTTCAGACGTGTTTGGCAGACCAATCGCAGACCCATACGATCCACTCATCCATTTGTATGGCGATACAAGCATAGTTGTTTTCCGATGAATCTCTAGTTCATTTCCTAGTTTTGTTCGGATTCGTGTAGGGCTGAGAATCGATTTCACTTCTTCCAAGAAATGGATTCCATATTCTTGTGCAAGTTCCAGAGATTCAGTTTTAAAAAGCTTTTCAATCGATGGAAAAAATGGTTGAATGTTTGAAATATTCCAATGAAGCTTGGATGCTGTTTGTAGACCGGACAGATCATATTTGTGGAGGTGCATTCGAGACTGCGAACTTTTTAGTTCGTTACGTTTCACCATATTATAGACAGTGGGTCAAAGCATAATGAAAATCTTTGCGCGATATATACTAAGATGAATTTTAATATAAAAAAATTCGACATGAATATGATTGTAGAACGTTGTTCTATTGATTCACATAAATCTCCAATGATTGTACTGATTGGGAAAAAAGATACTGGAAAGTCATTTTTAGTGAAAGATATTCTTGCACACACACATGACTGTTTTCCAGTCGGAACAGTTATTTCTGGAACAGAAGTTGCAAATCCTTTCTTTCAGGATATTGTTCCATCGAAGCTTATTCATGATAAGTATCGTCCAGAAATTGTCATGAATTCAATTCGAAGACAGTTGTCCATTAAGCAAGCACGAGAGCACGAGAAACGGTCTTCGGGAGGTCATTCGAATATTGATCCACGTGCATTTTTAATTCTGGATGATTGTTTGTATGATTCATCATGGATTCGCGAAGAGTCTACACGATACGTATTTATGAATGGTCGTCATATTGATATGGTCACAATGATTACGATGCAGTACCCCCTAGGTGTGACTCCCAACTTGCGAACAAATATTGATTTTGTGTTTATTTTGCGTGAAACAGGAATCGGGAACCGAAAGCGTATTTATGAGAACTTTGCAAGTATGTTTCCAACATTTTCTATGTTTTGTCAGTTTATGGATCAGTGCACTGAAAACTATGAATGTCTAGTTGTGTGCAATGGTGTCCAGTCGAATCGTCTTGAAGATCAAGTATTTTGGTATAAAGCAAAAGAAGCGCCTCCATTTAAAATGTGTGATGATTCACTGTGGCTCGACAACAAACCATTCACAAGTTCAATGCTTGCAGTGGATGACTATGCTCCTGAAAAAGTTCGCAAAAAGAACGATCCATGGGTGAAAGTCAAGAAATCAGACCGTTAAAAACGGATTTGAGACCGATAGACAGGACGGACTCAACGCACACATCGAATGGGGAATATATTCTCTGTTCCGATTCCGGACACACCGAAGCCTACGCTCGTGATTCCGGAGTTTGTGAAAGTAGAGGAACTCGTCACGCGACGAAAGGACTCAGTGGACTCCAAGGTCTCTGACCGGTCCTTCTTTGACGATGTGTAGGAAAACGAATTTTTTTTTCGAATACGTCTTGACATCATCGAAGAAGAATGCAGACCGACTTCCGCGCGATTCAGATTGCGCAGATGGTCGATTTCTACAAACACCAAGGACTGATGCAGCACGAAACGGATGCTCGGTTCATTGTCACGAACATTATCAAGTTCTACATACCGACACTCACAGATTTCACTATCGAGTGTTTGGTGGACATGTATGTGCGGTAATGTTGCGTATTTTTTATTAAAAACGGATTTGAGATGCTCTAGGATAGATATATTACGATCTCTATCATGGAGAACCATTACATTAAAGTCATGGAGAACTTGGATTCAACCAAGGAAGTCTTTGGAGGACTTGTGAACGAGAAGTATACGTATGCCCAAGTGGTGATCGTTGTCTCAGACTACTGTTCTCTACTTCCAGAGAATATCCGAGTGGATGTTCTTGATTACGCATGCACACGTCTGTGCAACGAAGGCAAAGTTCACTTGGTGAGAACTGAGACACAGCCGGCGATTGATCTCAAGAAGGTATTTGACCTTCTCAAGAACTAGACAGACTGTGTTCATACAAAAAAAATTAAAAACTAGATTTTTTTCTTTTTAATTGTTCGTCGTCGTTTCACTCGTTTTCGAGGCGTTTGTCTCCGTTTACCACCTTTTTTCTTTGATGTCATAGGTTTCTTTAATTTCTCTAACTTTGCTGCTGCTTCTCCTGCTGCCGGTGCTGCTGCTGCTGCTCCTGCTGCTGCCGGTGCTGCTGCTGCTGCTCTTACTGCTGCTGCTGCTGCTGCTGCTCTTACTGCTGCTGCTGCTGCTCTTGCTGCTGCTGCTGCTGCTCTATCTGCTGAGTTTGCTGCTTTTTCTATTTCGTCTGGTCTTGCTGCTGCTGCTGTTGCTGCTTCTTCTGCTGCTTCTGCTGCTGCTGCTGCTGCTTCTGCTGCTGCTGTTGTTGCTGCTGTTGCTGCTGTTGCTGCTGATTCTGCTTTTGCTGATGCTGCTGCTGATGCTGCTGCTGATGCTACTGCTGGTGCTGCCCTTGCTTTCTTTGCTTCTGCTGATGCTGCTTCTGCTGATGCTTGTGCTGCTGCTGCTGATGCTTGTGCTGCTTTTGCTGATGCTGCTGCTCTTTCTGCTGCTCCTGGTGGTTGATTCCCATCAATATTAATTTGAAATGAACGAGTTGCATCCTTAGAGTTAACAAACTCATTAACAGCCTCTACCATATAGTTACCTGTAACTGGAGTACCTCCATATAAGCCTCCAGGGATTTGCGCTAAGTGAATAACCTCTTCTGTTCTAGTACTAAAGTTAATTAATATTTGTTTATAATACTCTTTGACAATTCTCTTATAGAGAGGAGATGTTTCAAACTCAGGATATTCGGCACGTAACCTATTTAAATCTAATCCTTTAATATGGTACACACCCTTTACTTTTGTAGAAATATCGTTGGAGGGGTTAGGGTCTTTGGATTCATTGAAGAATACGGTACCTGCTGGTCTTGTGGCACCATCCTTAGTTACTACTTTTTGTGTAGCATTATTAAAAGTTTCATTAAATATTCCTTCTAGCGCTCCGCTTTCAGGAGTATAAATAGCGATTTTATCGATATTTTTATTATCCAAATGTGGAAATAAATCTGGGTTTATTTTTTGAATTGCTGCAGTAGTTCCCCCACCGTTTTCATCCACGCGTTCATTCGCACCATTTGTTAGAATAAAAGTCTTCTTATCTTTATTTTCAGCTCGATCGTAATATTCTTTTTCATCAAAATGTGTGGAATTATCACTCTTATCAAACTTTATATACTTTACAGTTATTAGTTTCTTACCCTCGCTCAAGGCTGAAAGTCTCTCTGCTTCATCACTAGGTATAGTGTATGATTTTTTGTTTCTATTGTACACTGTTTCAAAATGTCTTTGTGTAACATTGAACATCATATAATAATAATCTTCATGACTTGTATTATCAAGATTATGTTTAAATTTAGCAATTTGAAATTTTTCATCGTCATACTCAGCACGTCTAAATACAAGTATATTTATTTCTAAAATTTGTGTTATCAAAATAATATCGTCGTCTTCGAGGAACGAATTTTGTTTTTTTAAGTTATTAACTTTTTCAAGTTTTTTCTCATCACTTAAAGGATTATCTTCCTTATACTTGTCTGTATACTTTTCTACAAGCCACTCTCTTCTGAAGTAACTTGCAAATTCATTTTTTTGGTCTAGATTTAATTTATCTCTAAATAATCCAGATACTCCACCTAGAATCGCATGAATTAAACAATCGTAGTTTTCTCCAGATGTAAATAAAATATCAAATTGTTCAAAGTTTTCTTTTTCTGTTGCAAAATTGCCAGTAATAAACCCATTGTCACTTCTGGTATTTTTTGCAATGGTTCCATGATTGTGTGGAGTTTTGTCAGATTTTAGATTTTGTATATCTTCATCAGACCACTTAAATTTTTCTTGAATCAATTTATCTATTAATTTTTCTGCAGATGATATTGGTTCCGTTGTGTCCGTTGTGTCCGTTGTGTCCGTTGGGTTCGTTACTTTCTCTTTGCTTGTTGCACATAACTCTATAAATTTTGTATCATCAATAACTTCAGATGGACTGAATTCTCGAAATTGTGAACGATTTTCAATATAGTCTTTTACTTGATTTATTTGGGTTTCTCCTTTATTAACAATTTCACGAATTTCATCCAGCATTTTTTTACAAGATGGTCCAAACTTTGTTTTATTAAGTTCGTCTTTATTAACTAAAAATTTTAGTCTTTTTTGAATTGCATCCAGATATTTAATTACAGGAACACCTGCAGGACCCGTAGGACCCGAAGAACTACCCGCAGGACCCGAAGAACTACCCGCAGGACCACCCTTAGAACCCTTAAGACCCGAAGAACTACCCGCAGGACCCGAAGAACTATCCGCAGGACCACCCTTAGAACCTTTGCGATCTTTCACAGACAAGACAACTTTAGTTATTTTCCTTTGTTTCCTTATTGGAGAACTATCCGCAGGACCACCCTTAGAACCCTTAAGACCCGAAGAACTATCCGCAGGACCACCCTTAGAACCTTTGCGATCTTTCACAGACAAGTCAACTTTAGTTATTTTCCTTTGTTTCCTTATTGGTGTAGTTCTTAATGTTCGTTTTAGTTTTACTACTCCTCCTACTGTAGGTTCAGATATTCCAAGGAAGTTCAGAATATGAATTGGGTGACGAATGATGTACATCTTCAAGATTTTCTTGTCTTGAATGTACGTACTTGCCGGTTGAGGAACACTTTCACTTAACTCAGTACATCCATCCACTAAATCTTCTTCTGAAATTGGATTTTTTGGCAACAAAAGTTTTTTGTCAGGGCGCGATTTCTGATACTTAATCAAACGTTTGTATCGTGTATCATCCGAAATACCGGATGCAATTTTCTTTGCATCGTTCAGAATTGCTTCACATATACTGATATATGAGGTTCCTTCAAGTGTAAACAACTCTGATGTCTTTGTTTTCTTATCTTTTAAACATCGTTCTAAAAATGCACGCGAAAAATCAGGATGAGCATTGAGAAATTTGGATACATCCTCATTGGAAATTTTCTTATTACTGTCCGCTTTCTGTTCTGCCCATTCTTTTACTAATTTACATTTTTCGTTACTTACTTTTTCATCTTTAATTACAAATTTAGTGCTGTTTTTTCGATTAAAAAATCCAACACATTCAATAACTGCTGCAGCACCTATATCTTTTTCGGGAGGGTTTTTCTCTTTATTTTCTTTATTTGTATCTCTAACAAACTCGTCAATCTGTTCCTTTGTGATCTCAGAATCCACCAACCCACCTAACCATTCAAAAACTTTATCGCATTGCTCGAACGGAGCAGAGAGTTGTTGTTTATTCATCTGCTCTTGAACACACTTCTTATACTCCTCAGTACCTTCTGAATGAAGAGCTCCGCAGGTAGCCTTTGCATTTTCGGCTCTCTTATTTGCGTCTTCTCCTTTACCTTTACCACCTACTTTTGAATTCTTTAATTTATCAATTGCAAGGATTCGTTCTTTGACACGAACCTTAAATTCTTTGAATGTCACATTCAATGTTTCAAATCCTAGAAACTTAAAGACATCAATGTGTTCGGTCAGAATGTACATACTTTTCATGTCGTCAGGGATGTAGCTTGGGAGATCTGTAAATTCTACTGTGTCTCCCAACCTAACTTTACTTTGCCATATACCCATTGTATTACTCATTCAAAAGATTACAAATCCCGAATTGCTCCCTCGGACGGATGAACCGGTGGATTCTCGAGGACTTGTTGATGTTTCCGTCTCTCTGCATTCTCCTTTTTCTGTGCCTCCAGCTTCTGTCTCTTCTCTTCCTCGAAGAACATATCACGGTTTGCTTCGTTCTCTTTGTACTTGCGCATAAGTTCATTGAGTTCTTTCTCGGCATACTCGACTTCAGGAAGAAGATGCTCGGAGGGATCCCATGGCAGCCAACATCCGACTTTGCCAATATAGAGATTGTCGCGGGGATACTTTCGCTGCATAACTTTCGTATAATTCTGGCACTCCTCGAGATTGGCAAACACACGACGAACCTTGACACCACGTACATTCGTACGAAATCCAACAGTTTCCGAAAATAGATTCTCCAGTTCCTTCTCGTTTTTCAGAAGAAATACCTCCCATGATTCCTGAACATCCGTCTTCCGAATGTCTTCATTGTGGACTTTCGTGAACTCCTGCATATCATTCATAAGATCATCGACTTTGATCGAGTACTTTTTCGAAATGAATGCCATCAGATGCTCCATTCCCTTCACTTTCCAATCATACTCAAGCCACTCAATGAATTTCCGAACGTAAAACTTCTCTTTCTGCTGAATAACTTTTTCAGGAGACAAAAATGAAATGATTGCGTACCTCTGCGTAGGAATTTCAGGATCTTCCTCGAGGTAATCAATAACATCTCCCATTTCATCCTTGGCCGGCATCTCTTCGCGTGACATTTGTTGTAGTATAGTGTGTTTTGTGAAAGTCTTATTTGAACGTAAACACTATACTTAGCGAATCCGGTATAAAGAATACCCATCTATACGCGTCGAGCTTGCGAATAGGTTCCCACCATTGAACAATGCCATCCGATACAAAGAATCCATCTATCATTTACTTACTTACGTCGGCGTCCTCCTAAAATGGTAGATGCAATCTGAGACACAGCGGTGGGCATATCTTGAACTTTACATACTCCAAATCCTAGCAAGATACACAAGAACTCTAAACACACTTCCAAAATAAGTAAGATTATAACTGTCCATTGAGATGTTACACCCATCTTATCAAACACGCTCAAGTAGAGAGAAATAAATAAAGTCATAATCATCACGAGTCCAATGGGACCAATCAAAAACGTATTCTGTGATTGAGATAGGAAATATAGTGATCCAAGAAGTGCAGGGATTGCACATATACTCCCTCCCAACACAAGATGATCGCTACTAAAATACTGGTCATCCGCAATTCCATTTAAATTTCGAACGACACCAAAGAACGTCCATCCAAATCCAAAACAAATAAATAGAATCACTACCATACCTATTGCGACATCACTCCAAGAACGTGTGCACAGCATTATTTTTTAAGCAGGTAAAAATAATGGTGACGTACAGATTCAATGCGCACACAAAAGAAATTGATGACGAGATTCAAGCACTCTTTCGAAGTCGCGTTCCTTCTTCATGGAAACAAGTGAAAGGGGATGCAGATATTGAACTGCTTATGGCGATTCCAATTGTTCCACTAAAAACAAATCCGAATGTGAAACTTCTAAATGTTCTTACAGGACCATCCAAATATATATTGACTGTAAAATCAAGATTGTACGAACGGTTCTCAAATTATTCATGGGTTCCACCATCTGTAACAATTACCGACACAATTCCATCGTTTCGTTCATTAAAGATCCTAAAACCAACGGAGGGGTATCGCGGTATGGGAATCAGTCTTGTACATAACAAGAAAGAAGTGGAAGAATGGATCGCTCAAAATACAGAATATAAAGAGTGGGTGTTACAATCCTATATTCAACCTTGCACATTTCGAAAACACAAGTTTCACTTACGTGTCTACTTATTGATTAATTGTTCTCAAAAAGGGATTCGAAGTGCGTGGCTTGCAAATACATGGTTTTTAGTCCAAGCAATTAAACCATACCAGAATTCTGATTATAAAAATAAAGAAATTCACGATACACATATGAAACACGGTCACTTGTTTCATTTTCCACAGGATAAACCGGATGGATGGGATGATGGAGATGTGCGTACAGGCTACCGGAAAGTCGTAAAAATAATGCAGACATTGTTGACGGAAGAACACCGATATAAACCGGATTGGCGTGCTCAGAACGGATTTCAAGTATTTGGAGCCGATATCATGTTTCAAGAAGGAACGCACAAACCATTTATTTTGGAATTCAATACGAAAGCCGAACTAGGACTCAAAGAAGTTCTAATGTATTACCCGTCATTTTATCAACATTCTGTAGGAGATATGTACGGTATCGATTTCTTGCAAGGGTCGCCAGATTTATTTGATCGAATTATGTAAGATCTACTCGACGGAAGTATTTGGTCTACATTTTCCAATTCCTTTCGTTTGTTGCATCATGATTGGAGCCAAACACCCTGCACATGGGCACCCTGTATGATCATACCCTAAAATATGGCCAATTTCATGAGACACCATATATTGTCTGTATTTTTTAAGAGGTAGTTTGGATGCCGGCGATCCGTGCATCCAACGGTCTGCATTCAAATACATATTTCGTCCATCTAATTCAGCACATGATAACGAACCGTCCCCGCATATCGCTTGAATTGTTGCAGGAGACGAGAGCCGAATGCGAACGTTCGGTTTGGATCCTAGAGAAAAACGGTAACCAAACTTGGTCCAACCATGGGGGTCGTTCAGTAACGTATGAACTTGCTGCCTGAAGTCGGATGTACCTAAAGAGTACCTTGTATCGACATCTCTGTCCACTGTGAGAGAATATCGAATATGTTTCATAGAGAATAATTATCTACTTTCTTGTATAAAATGCACAAGCAGTCAAAAACAGCAGGTGGTCTCATGAATGTTGACTTTGGAGAAATGATCAGCCGTCTTGTGAAGTATTCGTTGGAGGGTCTCGTTGTGGCTGTCGCTGCATTCTGGATTCCAAAATTCTTTAAAGGTGCATCCCCGCCATTGTCTCAAATCGGCATGATCGGTCTCGTAGCCCTTGCTACGTTTGCAATTCTGGACACCTATGCCCCCTCTGTAGGTTCATCTGCACGAACAGGCGCAGGCTTCGGTATCGGTGCAAGTCTCGTTGGATTCCCAGGAGGCATCCCTCCTGTTTAAAGTTTTGAAATCACATAATCCATAACGCGTGTCATCATCGTGCGTGGAACATTTCCAAAACGCAGAACAGACCCTGCACACTCCGAGTCATCATACACCATAAATTCGATCTTTGCTCGATTCCTCTCGGAATGAGATACGAAGTCCATGTAGATAAACCACTGATCATGTCTTGGGTGTTTTACTTCAAATATTATTTCCTTGTTTGGATACAGTTCATTCTGAGCGTCGGTAATGATATTCAGAATGTTCTTCATTTGTCCTTTCAATATAGAATTGAAAGAATTTAAATCCATTTTGCATAACACTGTATGGAGAAGAAAAATATTCCAAAAGCATTACGTGAACAGGTTTGGATTCAATCCAAAGGCAAAGTGTTTGAGACGAAATGTAGTACTGTATGGTGCAGAAATACAATGAGTGTATTTGATTTCCACGCAGGACACAATATTCCAGAATCGAAAGGGGGATCTACAACCATTGAAAATTTGGTTCCTATTTGTGCACGATGTAACTTATCGATGGGAAATACGTATACAATGGATGAGTGGAATCGTTTACAACAAGGCGGAGTGTTTCGATGTATATGGAGTTGCTTCGGTACAAAGGCAAATGGTACCGCATCTCCCCCAAACCTTACGAACCAGAACGCCAAACCTCCCAAATTGCATGGGCCCAAATCCGAACTCCGAGTCTAACGCCTGCACAAAGTTATCTACAGTTTTTTGAGACTCAACGAAAAGAAGCTCGAATTTTATATCCTTCGTTTCGTAAAGATGCTCGTTGAAGCAATTGTTGCATGTATTGTTGTGAGCTTTTTCATTGTTGGATACTATATTTGGACAGGAATTCCACCGGGAGCACGATTGGTAGAACAAGTTCGTCCAATTGACACAGGATTAGAAGACCATCAATCAACATGTATGTTTTTCTATGTTCCATGGTGTCCTCATTGTAAGACTGCAAAAGCAGCGTGGGCATCCTTGAAACAAGTTGTAAAGAATGAGAATTTACAGTATGGCGGAAAAACTGTATCGTTTCAAGATGTGAATGGAGATGTAGACAAAGGAAAAACTGCATTGTATGCTATTCGCGCATACCCAACCTTCAAACTTCAAACCAAAGATAAATTATACGAGATGGTTGGTCCCCCGACTGTCACCAATTTCCGTTCGTTCCTGAAACAAGCTCTTGGAGACGAGAAATCCTCTCATTAATGCAGCAGAATATTCAAGAATAGATTCTGCGTTGAAATCATCGAGATCGGAATGTGAATGTAGATTCGGATAGGATAAGTGAACAATATATTCTTTTGGAATCTTATCCACAGAATTTCGAATTGAAATGTCGTGCAAGTACGTTACAAAATCAATTGGTGATAAGTTGTCTATGTCTTTTCTCACATGATCTCTGCCTCGTAAAGAAAGAATAAGTGCGTCCGGCTGAAGAATCGATATGCACGGACACGCAACGATTCCATCGACATAATGTTGTCCGTACAGTTCTTGTGGAGTGAATATACCGGGTATGCAGCATGAACATTTGAGAGCATCCAAAATACGTACATCTTTCGTAAACACTGTTGGAACACCTTTTGTAAGATTGGATGCCACAATGAATAAAGGTTGTGGAGCATCTCCAATCGTTTTGTTGGAGATATCGATACCCATATCTGAAAAATACGCAAGAACAGTGGATTCAAATGCGTCCATAGTGAATAATCCTTTGCTAGTCAAACAATCCTTGAGTATTTGAAATGTAAGTTTCTGAATGATATTCTCGAATCGAAGATGTTTTTGAAGAGCAGGAACACAATGATTCACGGGTATCTGAAACGCAATATGTGTTGCAACAATCGCTCCAATCGAGCATCCGTAAATACCATCCGGAAACGACAAGTCTTGATACTTGGATAATTCTTGAAGAGCTCCTATATGCAAAATACCTTTCATGCCTCCTCCACCCAGTGCAAGTTTACGAAATGGAAGAGACATTCTTATATCATAATAAATGAGTATGCTGAAAGCTCGTGAAGTTTGGAATCAGCAAGAAGAACGACGATTGAATCGTATGGCTGCAATGAGTCCAGTGATGGCACAAATACAGGCAAAAATACGTCAACAAGCAGTTCATCAAGCGAATGCTCCCTATATTGTGTATGAAGTTCCAACGTATGTATTTGGATACCCGCTCTTCTCTGTATCGGAAGCAATGGAGTTTTTAGTGAAAGAGTATACGGCTGCAGGATACTGGGTGTGGATTGTCGATCAAAAGTATCTTTTAATTTCATGGGTAAAACCAGTCAAAACAAAAGATATTGGTCGACCAATGCTGGCTACAAATTATCGCCCACAAGTCTATGATCCATCTATGATGTCTTTCACTGCAAAAGATCCTAGTGAATAATAAATGATACGCATGAACTGGCAGGAAAAATTGAGTATCACAGGAAATTCAATTCTTCTATCTATTTTTTATGTACTTCTTGGAGCATTCGTATCCTATGTTCTTTATCATCTTTTCGATGAATATGATGAGAATTGGATCTCGAAATCACTACCCTATCAAATATTGGATGTGACAGTAGAAATTGGAATTCTGGCAATTGTGTCATTTTGGGCCTCGTACTTTATCGAGCTAGCGCCACCTATATTTCCTGTACGCAAACAACTTGATTTACTTGTAGATAACAATATTTCATCTGTGTTTTACTTGTTTGGACTCTACTTGTTCCTTGATCAGTCATTTTCGAATAAACTCGTATACTTGTTCACAACCTATTTTGGACCCACATTTGGACACATATTTCCAGCATATGGATCTATTCTTGACTTTAGTTTAACATATACACACCCGCGCAAAAACGGACTACAATAAAATGAAGAGAGAATGCACCAATGGATTGTCAACATATATTGGTAATTGATGATGGAGAACATGTGTGCAATAAATGCGGAACAATAATGAATCGAGTCATCGATGAAGGAGCAGAATGGAGACATTATGAAGATGGAAAAGGTGATGAGCAGTGTCGTACTGGATTTGTAACATCTGAATTATTACCAGAGTCATCGTATGGATCTATGATGTCGTACAAAGGTGTTCAAACTGCATCCATGAAATCACTGCAACGATTATCGTCATGGTCATTATCTTCAAATTCACAGCGATCATGGATGTCTATATTTGATGCCATTCAGTTGTCGTGTACACATGCAGGACTCCCCAAATCAATTATGATGGACGCATGTGCAATGTATAAACAACTTGAAGATGCACAAAAAGTACGTGGAGAATCCCGACGATCGTTAATGAGTGCAGCTATCTTTGTTGCATGTAGAAACAATGGAGTTCCTCGATCTCACGAAGAAATTTCAAAAATGATGTCTGTGAATATACGTTCACTCTGTAAAGCAATTACGTTCTTTTCTCCAACAGACAATACTGTGCTTCAAACGGAACTAGGAATTGCAGAACGTATTTGTGCATCCCTCGAAATACGAGATGAACATCGTGAAAAAATTATGGACTTGTTGTACCAAATTTCAATGAAGTCTGAAGATGAATTTGAACACACGCCAAAAACAATTGTTGCAGGAGTGGTTGCCTTTGTTCTTGGAATGAAAACAAAGGCATCTATGAAACCTGTATCCGATGTTTCAGGAGTATCTACATTATCCATCTACAAAATTGTAGGAAAACTTTAATCAACTGCAGTCACATTTGTTGAGATCAGAGTGAATGAAATAGATGAGTTATCATATGCTGTAATAATACCAGTAAATGCTCCTCGTATCTGATAGCTTACACCCCCTGTAAGAATCGCTGACATGGACGTTGCAGGTTGGTTAGTAAAGATGATGGTACGTGTATTTGACAGAGGTACAAACGCGTAATACCCGTTTCCAGAATAAATTAAACATATATTTATTTGATACAGACCAGTGACGGTAGGAACAAATTTATTCGTATCTGTAACACCAACAATAGATCCACCGACGTATACACTTCGACTATTTATACCCGGAGCCGGAATTATTGCAGGTGGATTTATAGTCCAATTCGAAATAATGTCTCCAGAAGGAATACCATTCACATCAGACGAGCAATTTGTAGTTATACCCGATTGGTTTCCCGAAGACATACATATACTTGCATATGGATTCAAAGGTGTATTGGGCCCTGTAGGTCCTGTGGGTCCTGTATCTCCTGTAGAACCTGTGGGTCCTGTAGGTCCTGTGGGTCCTGTGGGTCCTGTGGGTCCTGTGGGTCCTGTGGGTCCTGTATCTCCTGTAGGCCCTGTAGGTCCTGTAGATCCTGTAGATCCTGTATCTCCTGTAGATCCTGTAGAACCTGTAGGTCCTGTAGGTCCTGTAGGGCCAATCCCTCCCTGTCCTGATAAAAGAGAAGCTCCGGTAGGACCTAGAATGTCTCCGGACATGACTTGCAATGTCTCGGTGACAGTCCCTGAAGGATACATTCGATCCACATTCAAAAGATCTATTTTTACATCATATCCACCACCAACAGCATTCACAATTTTTGGAACAAAAACATGCTGTAATAGATTCCTTGTATTTGTGCCTGAAAACGGATCATTTCCTGCCGTTGCCATTGTTATTAAGCATGAATAAACAGTTTAATTCCTTTTCTTTGGATATGGAACCTCTCTTTGATGCGTCTACAGGAACAAGGTATACTCTATTTCCAATCTTACCTATTGAAGAAGACCTCTTCAAGTTCTATAAGAAAGCAGTCGCGACATTCTGGACTGTCGAGGAAATTGATTTCAGCAAAGATAAAGATGACTGGAATAAACTGACTGAGTCAGATCAGTACTTTATTAAACATATTCTAGCATTCTTTGCTGGATCGGATGGAATTGTTCAAGAAAATCTTGCATCTCGATTTCAAAAAGATATTCAGTCTCCTGCAGCTCGGTTATTCTATGGATTTCAGAATGCAATGGAAGGAATTCATTCCGAGACGTATTCTTTGCTTATTGACCAGTATGTCAAGGACAAGTCGGAGCAGACAAAGTACCTAGAGGCAATCGATACGATTCCATGTATTCGAAAGAAGGCGTTGTGGGCAAAGCAATGGATTGAATCATCGGAAGGGTATGCAACCCGTCTTGTTGCATTTGCATGCGTTGAAGGAATCTTCTTCAGCGGATCATTCTGTGCTATTTATTGGCTTAAGAAACGAGGACTTCTTCCTGGACTCACATTTTCGAATGAACTAATTTCTCGTGATGAAAGTCTCCATACTGAATTTGCAGTGGCAGTATACTCCAAATTGCAGAATAAACTTCCCAAAGATGTAGTGAAACAAATTATTCAAGATGCCGTGAGTATTGAAACCGAGTTTATTTGCGAGGCACTTCCATGTGCACTCATTGGAATGAATGCATCGGATATGTCCCAGTATATCCAGTTTGTTGCAGACCGACTCGCTATTCAACTTGGTATTGGAAAGCTTTACAACGTTTCCAATCCATTCGACTTTATGGACTTGATTTCTCTCGAAGGAAAAACAAATTTCTTTGAAAAGAAAGTCTCAGAGTACTCAAAGCCTATGGATCAAGACGCTACCAAAATTGTATTTGATGAAGACTTCTAACCGGTCGTTGGAGATACATTGCATGACAAGTTTGTTGTCACGAATGTATTATGTAACTTTGTGTCTGTTCGACACGAATCATTTCCAATTCCAGATCCACCTACGCACGTTTGTCCAATAATGTATGGACTGTATTGCGATACATCATTCGTTGGGGCCCGAAATTTCCTAGATTCTGCAGCTGCATTTGCATTTCGAATCGCTGTAATTTTTTTCAATAGAATGTAATCGGATGAATCAACCCGCTGCATTTATGGATTAGCCACAAAATCTATTGACTGCAGAAATCTTCGCTAGAAATGTTGGGAAGTTAAACGGGTATTGTACTTGTGGTTGCTTTGACTTTACAGACGGGGTCGGTAAGAACCCAGTCAGCGAGGATACGTTCGATACAGGAGCAATATATTGAAACGTATGAACCGTAATCGGTGCTTGTGTTCCACGTGCGCTCGTTCCAACCCGTTTGAATTGAGTGAATTGGGATGCGTCCACCGACATTTGTCTTAGAGGTACGTTTAAAGATTCAACGTATCTTCTTTCCAAAGAACCAAATATGGAGCTCACTCATGTAACGATCATCATTCTTGCATCGATGACGTTTGTTCTAGCAGGAATGATTGGATACTTGTACTGGCAGCAGACACACATTATTCAGCATGTACAGTCACTGGCACTCGCTCTTGCTGCAGTCGTAGATCAGCTCCCACAATCGTCTCCTCAGGAAGAGGAAGATGATCGTGTATCTGTACACGAAGATGTAGAAGTTGTGTCCGGCCCGCCTGCTCCGCCTGCTCCTGAGGCTCCTGAGGCTCCTGAGGCTCCTGAGGCAGAGGAAGACGACGTGGATGATATGCAGACCAAAACTAGTTCTGAGCTTCGTGAACTTCTGACGAAGAAAGGTATTCCATTCGGAAAACGAGACTCGAAATCCGTACTTATCCAACTTCTAAAAGCCACGAGTTAAATATAATGCAGAATCATTCACTCGATCGACTTGCACAAGGACATACCAAACTTCTTGCGTTTGACTGTGAGTTTTGGCATGTTCTCCATAGTCAAGGATTTATTGAACGAGAACATTATCCGAATGAATTCTTTCTTCCACGAGAGATTGGCGGAATGTTTGTGTTGAAAAAGAAAGGAACATGGGTATATCATGATCCTTTTTTTGTTACATTTTCAAAACCGAAATCAAAAGATGTTTCATTTGTTATTTCCAAATATATGTCTGCAACAGAAGCAACCAAAGGAACCATTGATGATCTTGAGTCTCAATTAACGAAAGAATGGGTACGTGTATTTCACTCCAATTCAACGGACGATGATCAACGTCTTTTAAAGAATGGATTGGATGTGTATGAACATGACACAACAATCAAAAAAGCACATAAACCTCCATCATGGCTAAAAATATTCTTGAAGCATTATTCACAATCACTCATACTAGTGAAAAATAATGCAGATATTGAATCCCTGAAAAATATGTGTACATTGTATGGAATAGAGTATGTGGATCCACTTGGAGTATTTGATATTGCAACATGGAACAAAATGAGTTACAAACGTTGTCGGTCTGCGAAACTTTATGATACGTATATGTGTATTCAGAAATGGTTGAATTCAGAAAACAGACAGCTCAATAAATATATTCCAAAAGGAAAATCACACGATCCAAGTGTGGATGCAGGAATGACTTTAATTATTGCAGCATTTATTCATCAATCATGAATACACCATGTATCCGATCGAATATATTCCAAGCATCAACAAGAATGCCAGCATAGTCTTCGTGTATTTTCGAATAGTGAAGATAATTCCCATCATAGTTGCCATCATAATTGAATCTCCAACAAGAGTGGCAACCCCTCCTCGTCCTACATATTTCTTGAACAAATCAATAATTGCATTCTCTCCTTGTGGAAGAGGGATCACAACACATACATAGAGCAAGATATCATGTAGAATTTGATAGACGATTGCTAAACAGCTAATTGCCATTGGGGATCCATTAGGAAGTGTAAAGAATGCCAGCATGATCACTAAGATAAACACCAAGCAATCTAAGAGAGATCCTGTGAGTTTATATGTATCATACCATTCATTCAAAAAAGTATTTAGAACAAATACTTTTTTGGTGATAAGAATGACTAAGAAATCTACCCAAACAACTGCAGTTGAAATTGCAAGTATGTTCATATTATACAAATGGGTCTAGGATTATTTGGAACACCTTTGTACTTGAATGAGAAATGTCTGGTGTTTTCTGCATTTGTTCTTGCAATTTATTGGTTGCCACATCCTTCTAATTACCAGCACAAGATTGTCACAGCATTTGTTCTTGCATCGCTTGCATATATATTGATGGCATGGTATGACTATTTGTATGATTGTACAGACAGATTTGGTCCTACGTTTCTAGGATGGTTGACAATGTGGTTCAAACCTGCAGAATATCGCAAAAAATGGAACAGTCTCCCTACCAAGTACAAGAAAATCGTTCGAGGATTTGATATTGTTATACTTATGACTATTCTTGGTCTAACGTTTTACCCATATATTTTGTGACAAAAGACTAAGAATGTGGTATGATACTTTACCAGAAAAGAAACAACATGAAATTAAAACATTTATTACAAAATCTAAGAATCCAGACCATGATCCAGAGTATACAAAAAAATTTTTAGGTGTAATTCTCAAACACTCCGCAATATTTTCAAAAAGTGGTACATATATTCAATTACATTCTCATACTCGTGAGAATGAACATAAAGAAATTCGAAAATATTTAACGCAATCAAAAGCTAAGAAAACACTAGAAGTTGGATTTGCATTTGGTCCTTCTGCGTTAATTTTTGCCGAACATCACCAACGACAAAAAAATACTGGAATATGTCATACAATTATTGATCCAAATCAATCAGGTAGTGGAAGTGGACATTGGGATAATATTGGTGTAGAAAATTTGAAACGAGTTGGATTCATGAAAGGAAAACACTATCGACTAGTAGAAGAAACATCTGTTCTAGCATTGCCTGAGCTGTTTAAGAAAAAAGGTAGATGGTTGGATCTTGCATTAATTGATGGATGGCATTTATTTGATTATACTTTAATGGATGTGTTTTATTGCTTAGAAATGTTAAATGTAGGTGGTATTTTGATCATTGATGATAAACGTATGAAAGCGGTTCACGCAGTCTATAAATATGTTACACGTGCGTACAAACACATTATAGATGTATGTCCGTCATGCAAATCTATTCTTGTTCTGAAAAAGAAAGCAAAAGATACCCGTGATTGGAACTCGGATGAAAAAATAAACTTCGATTTACGTTAATATTTTGTAAAAAAGTGGACCATCCGGCCCCAACCTCCAACAGCAGGTCACCACAGCTTGCGCCGTGTGTTCCCCCACTCTACGACAGCAACCGGCTTGGCAGGCTTCGACGGAGCGTCCGGAACGGACACAGTCTTGGGCTTGCGCGGCGGGGTGCGAGGAGCAGGAATCATTCTTGCTTGCCTAGGTATACACCACTGA
>Ga0209189_1001142_pt1 | contig 20242 bp, 17 predicted proteins | sample C_130820_EF_Meta_FD_187308 | JGI IMG/M metagenome (GOLD analysis project Ga0209189, IMG submission 187308) | Freshwater microbial communities from Lake Croche, Canada to study carbon cycling - C_130820_EF_MetaG (SPAdes) (version 3) | ecosystem: Environmental > Aquatic > Freshwater > Lake... | reverse complement strand
AGGGGGTCAAAAGCCGTTAAATTGTCTAAATAGGCCTTTTTATGTATTTTTGCTAATTTTGTGAGTTTTTCAATAACTACTATAAACAGAGAGACCGTCTGACGCGTCAACGCCATCACCCTGGCGCAGACCATCGCAACACTGCATATGCCCCAATTACTAGATAAATCCATTGAGATTCTGAGCGTTAAACATCTCCGTGGCCCCAATATGTGGACTTACCACCCTGTAATAGAGGTTTGGCTCGACATTGGCGATTTAGAGGACTACCCCTCCAATCTCATTCCCGGCTTTTATGACCGCCTTGTAAAAGCGCTGCCAAGCCTGGTTGAGCATCGTTGTAGCTATGGCGAAACTGGTGGATTTTTAAAACGCGTTGAAGAAGGTACTTGGCCAGCCCATATTTTGGAGCACCTCACTTTAGAGTTACAAAACTTGGCAGGCATTCCTGGTGGCTTTGGCAAGGCCCGCGATGGTGACAGGCGCAGCGTTTACAAAGTCATGGTAAGTGCCATCAACGAGGAAGTGACTCTCACTGCCCTCAAATACGCTCGTGATCTGTATCTTGCTTTGGCACAAGACAACAAGGATTGTGTAGCTGAAGCTCAAATCATTATTGAGAATCTACGCGAACTCGGTGATGATCTTTTACTCGGTCCAAGCACCGCATGTATTGTGAATGCAGCTGAAGAGCGCGGCATTCCATCGATTCGTTTATCAGAAGGCAACTTAGTTCAACTCGGTTATGGCGCCAAGCAGCGTCGTATTTGGACTGCTGAGACAGATCAAACGAGTGCAATTGCTGAAACTATTTCTCGTGATAAAGATTTAACCAAGAGCTTATTGCGCAGCGCAGGTGTTCCAACGCCTGAAGGCAGAACCGTTACTAGCCCAGATGACGCTTGGGAAGCCGCTCAAGATATTGGCTTACCAGTGGTAGTCAAGCCAATCGATGGCAATCATGGTCGCGGTGTCTTTATTAATCTGTATACCCAACAAGAGATTGAAGCTGCTTATGCGGTGGCGATTGATGAAGGCAGTGAAGTATTGGTTGAGCGCCATATTGTGGGCGATGAACATCGCTTACTGGTTGTTGGTAATAAAGTGGTTGCCGCCGCAAAAGGTGAAACTGTTTGGGTGACTGGTGATGGTAAACATACCGTTTACGAACTGATTCAGATTCAGATTAATTCCGATCCACGTCGCGGTACCGCAGAAGAGCACCCTCTAAATCCAGTTCGCATTGACTCAGCAGTTGAGTTGGAGCTAGCACGCCAAAAGCTCACTGGTGATAGCGTTCCTGCGGCAGATCACAAAGTACTAATACAAAGTAACGGTAACGTTGCCTTTGATGTTACTGACTTAATTCATCCGGATGTAGCCAGTCAAGTTGCCTTAGCTGCCCGCGTGGTTGGCTTAGAGATTGCAGGCGTTGACTTGGTAGCTCAAGATATTAGCCAACCACTAGCCGCACAAAATGCTGCCATTGTTGAAGTCAATGCCGGCCCAGGTTTATTAATGCACTTAAAACCTGCTAGTGGCAAACCACAACCCGTTGGCAAAGAGATTGCTAATCACCTCTTCCCTCCGGGCGCAGACTTCCGCATCCCCGTGGTTGGTGTTTGTGGTGAAAAGGGTAAAACCCCCGTAGCTGAAATGATTGCCCATTTCCTTCGTCTAACCAATCTTTATGTTGGCCTGTCTTGCAGTAAAGGCTTGTTTTTTGGTAACCGTGCCATTCCTAACTCCAACGCATCCAATTGGGAAAACGCCCGTCGCACCCTACTCAACCGCGCAGTAGAAGCTGTCGTGATTGAGAATAATCATTTGTCCATGTTGATTGAAGGCTTAGCCTACGATCGCTGCCAAGTTGGCGTAGTACTCAATGTCGACCCAAAGGCCAACTTTCCAAAATATGCAATTTACGATGAGGATCAAGTCTTTAGTGTTGTGCGTACGCAAGTCGATGTCGTACTGCCAACAGGCGTAGCAGTCCTAAATGCTGATGATCCAATGTGTGTACAAATGGCTGAGCTTTGTGATGGCCAAGTGATCTTCTTTAGCGAAAATCCTGACTCTGAAATTATCAAGAACCATTTACTCAATGATGGTCGTGCAGTTGTCATAGGCAAACAACAAATTACACTGAAGTCTGGCAAGTTGGATCAGAAATCCATTCCTGTGCCAAGCCACTCTGAAGCAAGCAGCAGCTCTCCTTGGAAGACTATGAATTTAGGAGCAGCACTTGCTGCAGCCTGGGCCTTAGAGATTCCGTTTAATGTTATTGAAGCAGGTGCAGAAACATTTGTGCCTGACGCCACCACTGCTACAGGGGCTTAATTGGAAATCACCCGTATTCGTATGCTGCGCGGTCCAAATTTATGGAGCCGCCACACTGCCTTAGAAGCGATTGTTTCTTGTGACGAGTCAGAACGTTCTATCGACTCCATTCCACAATTTGAAACCAAGATTCGGGAGCGTTTTCCGCAACTCGGCAGTATGCGTCGTGGCGGCCATAATGAAGTACTCTCTCTCGCTCATGCTCTTGAGCATGCAGCACTCGGGCTCCAAGCCCAAGCAGGCTGTCCAGTAACTTTTAGTCGTACGGTACCAACGATTGATGTTGGCGTCTATCAAGTGGTCGTGGAATACACTGAAGAGGTTGTGGGTCGCATGGCCTTTGACTTTGCCTTTGCTTTAATTCAGTCAACTCTCAATGACGCCCCATTTGATCTTGCCGCCGCCCTCTCTGAATTAGAAGCGCTCTACGAAGATGTGCGTCTTGGTCCCAGTACAGGCTCAATCGTTGATGCCGCTGTTCAGCGCAACATCCCTTATCGCCGCATGACCGAAGGCAGCATGGTGCAATTTGGCTGGGGTAGTAAACAGAAGCGCATTCAGGCAGCTGAAACCAGCAATACTAGTGCGATTGCTGAAGCGATTGCCCAGGATAAAGAACTCACTAAGAACTTGCTCGCTGCCGCTGGCGTATCGGTCCCCATTGGCGAAGTAGTTACTACCGCTGATGATGCTTGGCGCGCCGCTCAAAAAATTGGCGGGCCCATTGTGCTTAAACCCAAAGACGGTAATCAGGGTAAAGGGGTTGTAGCCAATATTCAAACCGAAGAAGAAGTGCGTGCAGGTTTTATCGTGACTCAAACTTTTGGTCGTGAAACCATTGTTGAGCGCTACCTTCCTGGTGCAGATTACCGCTTACTTGTTGTTGGCAATCGCCTTTCAGCAGCGGCACGTCGTGAACCTGCACAAGTAGTTGGTGATGGCACCCACTCTGTTGCTGAGTTAGTAGAAATGGAGAATAAAAATCCACTGCGCGGCGATGGGCATGCCACTGCCCTTACCAAGATTCGTTTTGATGACATCGCGCTAGCTCACCTCGCTGGTAATGGCCTCACTCCACAATATGTGCCAAAGACTGGTGAACGCGTGCTCTTGCGCAATAATGCCAACCTCAGCACTGGCGGTACCGCAACTGACGTAACGGATGATGTTCATCCAGATGTAGCAGCAAGTGCTGTAGCAGCTGCTCAAATGATTGGTCTTGATATTGCCGGTGTAGATATCCTCTGTGAATCCATCTACAAACCTTTAGAACAACAAGGTGGCGGTATTGTGGAAGTCAATGCAGCGCCAGGGTTGCGCATGCATTTAAAACCTTCCTATGGCAAAGGCCGTCCTGTTGGCGAAGACATCATCAACATGATGTTCCCCCTAGGCGAGGATGGCAGAATTCCAGTAGTTGCAGTTACAGGTACCAATGGCAAGACTACTACCGTACGGCTGATTGCTCATCTATTAAATGAAACCGGTCTTCGGGTTGGCATGACAGGGACAGATGGTGTTTATATCAACCATCGCTTAATCGATACTGGTGATTGCAGTGGTCCCAAGAGTGCCCGTAACGTATTAATGCATCCTGATGTGGATGCGGCTGTTCTTGAAACAGCACGCGGCGGCATGCTGCGAGAAGGTCTTGGTTTTGATCGCTGCGAAGTCGCTGTTGTAACCAATATTGGCGAAGGTGATCATCTAGGTCTAAATTACATCACTAGCGTTGAAGACTTAGCAATCCTTAAACGCGTCATCGTACAAAACGTTGCCCCCACTGGTGCTGCAGTATTAAACGCAGCAGACCCTATGGTGGTAAAGATGGGTGACAAATGCTCTGGTCGGGTCATCTTTTTTGCCCAGAACCAACATCACCCAGTGATTGCCGCCCATCGCGCCAAGAATAAAAAAGTCATTTACTTTGACGGCACTTACATCGTTGCATCCAAGGGCTCACGCGTTATGTACCGCTTCCCGGTCAGCGAGATTCCCTTGACGCAAAATGGGGTTCTTGGCTTCCAAATAGAAAATGCCATGGCCGCTATTGGCGCAGCCTGGGCATTAGGTCTTGATGCTGAAAAGATCGCTCGTGGTTTGCATAGCTTTGAAAGTGATGCGAATTCAGTTCCGGGCCGCTTTAATCAGTTTCAACATCAGGGCGCGACGGTCATTGCAGACTATGGTCACAATCCTGATGCGATGCGTGCACTAGCAAGCGCAATAGAAGCGATGAAGCCAAGTAAGAGCCATGTAGTGATTAGTGGTGCAGGTGATCGTCGTGATGAAGACATCCGTGATCTGACTCGGATCTTAGGCAACTCCTTCGACAATGTCATTCTCTATCAGGATGCCTGTCAACGCGGCCGCGAAGACGGTGAAGTCTTAAAACTCTTGCAAGAGGGTTTAGTTGGGGCCACCAAGGCTAAGGAAGTGAAAGAGATTCATGGGGAGTTCAAAGCGATTGATACTGCCTTGAGTGAACTCTCTCCAGGTGATATTTGCTTAATCCTGATCGATCAAGTGGAAGAATCACTGGCCTATCTGAAAGAAAAGGTAAAACCGTAATCGGAATATCCTACTCACTTCTGAATGATCTTCAGGACAATAAAAAACCCAATCGCTTGATTGGGTTCTTTATTTGGGTGAATTGATCTAGCTGAACTAAACGGACTTAGCGTGATAGTGCTGAAGAAGATCAATCTCTTCCCTAGAGCCTAGCATCACCGAAACGCGCTCATGCAAGTCGGTTGGTTGCAAGTCCATAATTAAATCATTGCCGTTAGTTGATGCGCCACCTGCCTGCTCTACCAAGAAGCTCATGGGGTTGGCCTCATACATCAAACGCAACTTACCTGGCTTGTGTGGCTCTCGCTGATCCCATGGATACATAAAAACTCCACCGCGAGATAAAACACGATGTACATCAGCCACCATGGAGGCGATCCAACGCATATTGAAATCCTTGTCGCGCGCACCACTCACTCCAGCCAAACATTCTTCAACATAGCGACGCACTGGTTCCGCCCAGTGGCGCATATTGGACATATTGATTGCAAACTCTTTAGTCGTATGAGATATCTTGACTGAATCTTTAATCATTAAGAACTCGCCGGTGACCTTATTGAGAGTAAACATCACTACGCCATCACCCAAGGTCAAGGCCATGGTGGTTTGCGGACCATATACCACATAACCTGCGGCAACTTGATGACGTCCGGATAACAAGAAGTCTGAAGTCTGCAAAGGCGCATTGGGATCCTGCTTCTTCAAAATAGAAAAAATGGTTCCGATAGAAACATTCACATCAATATTGGAAGAACCATCGAGTGGATCAAATAAGAGGAGGTAATCACCAGTACCCTGGACTGGCAATGGCAGCTCCATTTCTTCAGAAGCTAAACCTGCTAGTGAATGACAAGTCTGAACACCCTCAATCAATAAATCGTTAGCAATGATATCGAGCTTTTGTTGCACTTCACCCTGTACGTTGCCAGTGCCCGCAGATCCTAATAAGCCAATCAGAGCACCCTGCGCTACTTCATGACTTAAAGTGGAGCAGGTATTGACGACAGAAGTTAATAGCTCTTGCAAACCAGTGGGAATGGGGGCACCCGCAGGCTTTGCAGACGCTAAGTATTGCTTGAAATTGATATGAGTACTTGAGGACAAAGGTAATTCTCCAAAGCTCTATTGATATTGGAGTCTATTTTGCCCTGTTCTTACGCGTAATTAGAAAAAAGTGGGCATTTCTCATGAAATTTAAGGACTAAACATAACCCCTGTCATTATGATGATAATATAGATGCTATAATGCATCAATATTGATGAGGAATAAATATGAGAACTACTGTCACCATAGATGATGATTTGTACCAAAGGGGTTTGGATCTTGCTGACCCTGAAATGGATAAGGCAGACCTCTTTAGAGAGGCTATCAATGTATTTATACGCGTTCAGGTGGCGAAACGGTTGGCAGCACTTGGTGGCAAATCACCTCAAATGAAGCCTATTCCACGCCGCAAGCCAAAGGATGGTCAGTGATTATGACGATGGTTTTAGTTGATACATCAATTTGGGTAGCTCATTTCAGGAAATCAAATCCATCCTTTGAGTCTCTATTAATCAATGACCAAATACTATGCCACCCATTAGTCATCATAGAATTAGCATGTGGATCACCTCCGTCACCCCGCTCTAAAACTCTGAGCTATCTTAAAAAATTACGGCAAGCGACCATAGCAACCACCAGCGAAACATTGAATTTTATAGAAAAGCATCAATTACAAGAGTCTAGCTGTGGCGCAATAGATGTTTCACTTCTAGCATCTACTTTGCTTTCAGAAAATGCACAACTCTGGACCTTAGATAAAAGTCTAGAAAAGCTAGCAATTCGCTTAGGCGTTTCTTACAGCAATAAGCTCCATTAATTTCCTAGTTACCGAGCGCTTTTCCAATCACTTCCCTGACATCCGGGGAGAGCGTTTGGCAAGCAGAAACCCGCTCCAGAGCAGCTTTCATGAGATCTTGATAGGGCTGAGCAAACAAGCGCCAGCGGTCTAAGGCTCTAGCCAGGCGTGCCGCTACCTGGGGGTTGATTGGGTCAAGCGCTAATACGCTATCAGCCCAGAATTCATAACCACTGCCATCGGCCTGATGAAAGCTCGCTGGATTATTGGCACAGAAAGCATGAATCACGCTGCGCACTCGATTTGGGTTATTCAATTTGAACGCTGGGTGTTCACGCAGTTTCTTTACCTCAGCTAGCGTAGATTCCAAACCTTCTACCGGTGGACGACTCGATTGCAAGCCAAACCACTTATCGATTACCAAGGCGTCATTTGCGAAGCGATTGTAAAAGTCAATCAAACAATCTGAAGCCTGTTTTGAACCATGCACTACCAATGCAGATAAAGCTGCATAGCGATCAGTCATATTGTCAGCAATTTGGTATTGATTGGCAGCCATTGGTGCCCATACTGCTGGAGCAGCTTCAAGCAACATGCTTAAGGCCAAGTTCTTGAGAGCCCGCTTACCGGCATCTACCCCATCAGACTTAAATGGACCAGGCGTTTGCATTTGCTGATACAAGGCTGCCCACTCCAACTGCAGCTGCCGAGCAATTTCTCTGCAGAATGCACGACGCGCTGTGAAAATTTGCTGTGGATCAACACTCTTACATTGTTCGTATAAATAAGACTCTGCCGGCAGTGTTAAGGCTAGATCCTTAAATGCAGGATCTAAGTCAGGGTCTAGCAAGATATTGCGATAGGCCTCAATTAATTGGGCATCAGGCAAGCGATTATTCAGAATCATTTGCATTGCTAATTTCTGGCCAGCTTCCCAACGATTAAAAGCGTCGTCGTCGCTGGAGAATAAAATCAGGAGATCCGCTTCAGACTGCGCGAAATCTAAATGGATTGGCGCAGAGAAGTTTCGATTGATTGAAAGCACTGGGCGCTCTTCAATATTGTCAAAAGTCCAAGTTTGACTTGCTTGCGCCAACTCTAATAACTGTTCTTTCTGGTCATTTGCTTTCGTTAGCAAACGCATTTTCAGTGGAATATGGAAAGGCTTTTTCTCTGACTGACCAGGGCTTGGTGCGCAACTCTGGGTAAGCGTGAGTTGATACTGTTTTTTAGCTGCATCGTAACTCTCTTGTACCTTCACCCTGGGGGTGCCTGCTTGGCTATACCAATTTTTAAACTGGGTCAGATCTTTACCATTGGCATCGGCCATCGCCGCTAAGAAGTCATCGCAAGTAACCGCTTGACCATCATGGCGCTTGAAATACAGATCCATACCCTTGCGGAAGCCATCCTTACCCAAAAGGGTTTGATACATCCTGACAACTTCAGAGCCCTTCTCATAGACTGTAACGGTATAGAAGTTATTAATTTCCTGGTATTCATCTGGACGAATCGGGTGCGCCATGGGACCTGCATCCTCGGGGAACTGAAGTTGGCGCAATAATCGAACATCTTCAATACGCTTTACCGCTCTTCCAGATTCGCTGCCCATTTGATCGGCCGAGAACTCTTGGTCTCTAAATACAGTTAAGCCCTCTTTAAGCGATAACTGAAACCAATCCTGACAGGTCACGCGATTACCAGTCCAATTGTGGAAGTATTCATGCGCGACGACACTTTCAATATTGGCAAAATCTGCGTCAGTTGCAGTTTCCGGTTGAGCAAGAACAAATTTGGTATTGAAAATATTTAAGCCCTTGTTCTCCATCGCCCCCATATTGAAATCACTCACGGCCACAATCATGAAACGCTCAAGATCCAATTCCAGTCCAAAACGCTTTTCATCCCAATGAATCGAGGCAATCAGGGAATCCATAGCATGACGGGTCTTTTTCAGATCATGCGGCTCAACCCAGATCTGCAAAAGCTTCTTAGCACCACTGCTCGTTGTAATGGTCTCTTCAATGCATTCCAACTTACCTGCCACCAGAGCAAACAAGTAGGATGGCTTCGGAAAGGGGTCTTCCCATGTAGCGCTATGCCAGCCATTTGGAAGCTTTTCAGTATTTAAGAGATTGCCATTAGACAGCAACACCGGGCACTCTGCTTCACGGGCCCGCAATATCACTCGATAGCGCGCCATGACATCCGGGCGATCTAAGAAATAAGTAATCTTTCTAAAGCCTTCTGCTTCACATTGAGTAAAGAAGTTTCCATTGGAAACATATAAACCCATCAAAGTAGTATTTTTCTCGGGTACACAAACACAAATAATTTCTACGACAAATTTTTCTTTACCCTCATTTGGTAAAGAATGAATCGTGAGTGTTTCTGGAGTTAATTCAAATTCACGATGTGCCTGACCGTTGACTCGCAAACTAATAAACTCGAGCTCGTGCCCCACCAAAACCAAGGATGCTCCTGGTACAAAACTTTTCCCCGGCAAAACATCAATGCGACTCTTGATAATCGTGCGCGCTGGATCTAAAGCAATATCCAGCTCGACTTGATCAAAGGTGTAGACAGGCGGGAGGTATTCGAGCCGACGAAAGCTCTGGGGGAGATCAGTTTTCATGATCTTATTTTAAGACTTGACCGGCAGACTTGCTTCCCTGCGAACTTAGGCCCAAATTAAAGTAGCCAAGCCAATGGCTATAAAGGTCACGGCAGCGACTGCATGAACCCACTTTATTGGCATACGTTGAGTAAACTTCTGGCCAATCCAGACCGCTGGGGCATTCGCTAGCATCATCCCCAATGTGGTGCCAATCGTTACCGAAACCACATCGTCGTAGCGGGCGCCTAAAGCAATGGTCGCAATTTGGGTCTTATCGCCCATCTCAGCTAGAAAGAACAGGCCAACGGTCAACATAAATACCTGAAATGCCTTATCGGCCACCTTCGATCCTGCAGCATCATCAATATGATCAGGCACTAAAAGCCATAAACCTATCCCCAGGAAACTCAAGCCCAAGATCCAGCGCATCACATCAGGCGAAACCAATGTTGTTAACCAATGCCCCAAGAAGGCAGCGCATGCATGATTCGCAATCGTGGCAATAAAAATACCAGCAATGATCGCTAATGCTTGCTTGGGGTAGCGAGCTGCGAGCATCAATGAGAGTAGCTGAGTTTTGTCGCCCATCTCCGCTAAGGCAACTACCCCGGCAGAGAGGGTTAAAGCGGAAAAATCCATTGATTGAAATCCGGTAGGTTGAGCAATACCTTGCTAAATAGAGCTAGTGTATATCCCCACAACTACCGGACTAATGAAGTGCTAAATTGCTTGAGCAGCCTAACTACGCCACCAACAGCTCCTCAGCTAACGCGAAGTCTAGTCCCTGCGCCACTGCAACCGGCTTTGAGGTCAGCACTCCTTTATGCACACTTAAGCCATTGCGCAAATGATGGTCAATCGAAAGCGCCTTCATCACCCCACGATTTGCCAATGCCTCCACAAAGGGGTAGGTCGCATTAGTTAAGGCAAAGGTCGATGTTCGCGCTACCGCTCCAGGCATATTGGCAACACAGTAATGCAGAACACCATCTACTAGAAAGGTTGGATCCGCATGCGTTGTTGGCTTAGAAGTTTCAAAACAGCCACCTTGATCAATGGCTACATCCACTACCACCGAACCCGGCTTCATTTTTTTAATCATGTCATGGGTTACCAATTTTGGAGCAGCGCCACCTGGCAGTAAAACTGCACCAATCACCACATCAGCCTCACATACCTCTTGCTCAATCAGCAAGTTATCCGAGTAAAACGTCCTGACTCGATTACCGTAGAACATATCTATTTGACGTAAGCGCTCGATATCCCGATCAAAGATACAAACATCTGCACCCATGCCCACCGCAATCTGCAAAGCATTGCGCCCGACCACACCACCTCCCAAAATGACAATCTTTGCCGGAGAAACTCCAGGTACGCCAGCCATCAGAACCCCTAAACCGCCATTCGTCTTCTCTAAATGCGATGCGGCAGCCTGAATGGACATGCGACCTGCAACCTCACTCATGGGAGCTAACAGTGGTAGAGCACCATTCATAGCGGTGACTGTTTCATAAGCGATACAAGTCGCACCCGATTGCAGTAAGGCTTTAGTCTGCTTTGGGTCTGGCGCCAAATGAAGATACGTAAACAGAATTTGATCCTCGCGCAACATGGCGCACTCTTGCGCCTGAGGCTCTTTTACTTTCACAATCATCTCTGCTTTATGAAATACTTCCGCAGCACTATTAATCAAGCTCGCACCGGCAAGCCGATATGACTCATCGCTTAAACCAATCTGTTCGCCTGCGCCCCGCTGCACTAGAACAGAATGTCCTTGCTTGCACAGTTCGCTGACATTACCCGGTGTTAAACCTACCCGGAACTCGTTATTTTTTACTTCTTGAGGTACACCAATAATCATTGCTATCTCCTATTATTTAAATTCACGCTGGATTGCGGTTTTGCGATGTAGCCCCGCAACATAGAACATCACGAGATACACGCCCAATAAACACGGCCCCACTATTAATGCGACCTGTGCATCCTCATGAAAGCCCATCAGCACGACGACTAAGCCAATAAACGCCAAAGCAAACCACGAGGAATAAGGCCACCAAGGAGTGCGATATGCCAACTCAGCTACTTGGGATTTTGATAAGGAGTGACGGAATTTAAGCTGCGTAATTAAGATAGCAATCCACACCATCAAACCAATAAAAGTCACTGCAGCCATCATGTATTGGAAGGCTTTATCTGGCACAAAATAGTTCAGTACGACGCCTAACATACAGACCCCAACCGTACTCATCACAGCTCGGTGAGGAACGCCATATTTAGACAACTTCGAAAAAGACCGCGGGGCGTAGCCATTAGAAGATAAGGAATACAACAAGCGTCCACCACTAAAGATGCCCGCGTTACAAGAGGACAGCGCTGCAGTAATCACTACAAAGTTGATCAAACCTGCTGCTTCACGTAAACCCAATCGCTCGAACATCACCACAAATGGGCTGCCATGCTGACCCACTTGATTCCAGGGAAAGATGGCCAAGATCACCAGAATTGCACCCATGTAAAAAATCAGAATGCGCCAAGCCAAAGAATCAATCGCCATCGGAATTGTTTTTTGAGGGTTCTCTGCCTCTCCAGCAGAAAGACCAATCATCTCTATACCGACATAGGCAAATAAAACCATCTGCAATGACAGCAACATGCCACTAATTCCATTTGGAAAGAAGCCGCCGTGTTGCCATAAATTACTTAGGCCAATCGGCTGCCAGTCATTGGTGAAGCCAAATAAAATGACAGAGCCTCCCAGTGCAATCATCGCAACAATCGCTACCACTTTAATCAAGGCAAACCAAAACTCAAACTCACCAAATACTTTGACTGCAATGAGATTGATTAAACCCATCATCACAATTGAGGACAGCGCCCAAACCCATTGCGGAGTCTCCGGAAACCAAATCCCCATATAAATGCCGACCGCAGTGACTTCAGCAATACCTACAACGATCCAGTAGGTCCAATAGCCCCAACCCACCATGTAACCCGCCAATGGGCCTACATAGCTATTGGCATAAGCTGCAAATGAACCTGCTACTGGTTCGTGAACAGCCATTTCACCAAGCGTACGTAGAACAATGAAAGCAACAATACCTGCGAGTAAATAACCTAGCAGAATGGATGGACCGGCAATTTGAATTGCACTTGCTGAGCCAAGAAATAAACCTACGCCGATTGTTGAACCTAATGCCATCAAACGAATATGGCGTACTTTGAGATGACGTTTTAAGCCAGTGTGTTCAGTCTGCAAGAGAGACCTCCTTTTGATTTGCTGTTGGCGATATACCAACGAAGCAAAGTCTAGGGAGGACTGGAGGCAGGCACTAGAGGGGAAAAATTACTAAAGTGATTAATTGGATAAATATATGCAGGTAAAAAAAGAAATGTCTTTGAAATCAAGGCAACTTCTTTGCATAAATTATTTCTGACTGCAAGATAATCAGTAATTTCTTACAGGGAATCCCCTTAAGGATTTACGGTGCTTTTTGAGAAAATCTTAATGTGCAGCGATGAGATTCAGAATTTCTGCCGCGGCGGCCAACCCACAAGCGGCCGTTACCATCACAGTGGAACCATATCCAGAGCAGGCCAAACCACCGCTGGAAGCCCCTGCCCGTGGCTCATGCGAATAAATCGCACGAATACCGATTTTCTTCTTGAGGTTTCTGGAGAAGCCATGATCCTGTCTTAAGCCTTGACGAACCTTGGCCAACAAAGCATCTTGTTCGGTCCGCGAGAGATCATCGCAGCGTACTGAGGTAGGGTCTGACTTTCCACCTGCAGCGCCGCACATGACTAAGGCACGATTATTTTTGACAGCCCATACTGATAACGCAATTTTGGTTTGGACTGAATCCGTAGCATCCAATACCAATGCATTCGTTGGAATCAGTCGATCTAGATTTTCTGGCTCTAAAAATTCATCGCAGGCAGTCAAATGGATCTCTGGATTGATCTGCAAAATACGATGGTTCATTGCCTCTACTTTTGCTTTGCCGTACTGCCCTTCTAAAGCATGCAGCTGTCGATTAGTATTACTCTCAGCAATGTGATCAAAATCAATCAACACAAGATGCCCGATGCCAGTGCGAGCCAAAGCTTCCGCCGCCCAAGATCCAACTCCCCCTAGACCAGCCACTACTACCGTCGCATTAAGAAAGCGCTCACGCAGCTCTGGCCCATAGAGTCTCGAGACCCCACCAAAACGTCGATTTTCGATGCTGCCTTCTACCTTGTCTTCTGCCATAGCTTCTCTTTATACTGAATAAATGGACTCGATTGCACAACTTCGCAAAAACTACACCTTTGGTCAGCTCACAGAGACCGAGGTTCCTCATGACCCTCTGCAGCTTTTCAGGGTTTGGTTTGATCAAGCCGTGAAAGCAGAGTGCCCAGAACCGAACTCCATGACCTTAGCGACTGCGGACCAAGCTGGCAATCCATCAGCCCGTATTGTCTTACTAAAAGGCGCAGATCAAAACGGCTTTACGTTTTTCACGAACTACGAGAGTCAAAAAGGTAGAGACTTGGCTGTTCGTCCACATGCTGCCCTACTCTTTCATTGGCATGAATTGGAACGCCAAGTCCGCATTCAGGGCGTTGTAGAGCGAGTTAGCGCAGCGGAGAGTGATGAATATTTTCATTCCCGTCCAGCCGCCTCCAGAATCGGTGCATGGGCCTCTCCACAAAGTGCCGCCATCCCCAATCGTGGGTTCTTGGAAGAAGCTGAAAAGCGCTTTAAAGCAGAGTTTGGAGAAACACCGCCACGCCCGGAGCACTGGGGTGGTTACCGTTTACACCCTACTGAAATGGAATTCTGGCAAGGTCGCCCCTCCAGACTACATGATCGTATGCATTACAAATTAGAAGGCCTTGAATGGCGAGTCAATCGCCTTGCCCCTTAATTCAATTCCACCAGCCTGAGGAATGTCAGGAGTATTGCGGCGCTATCAACGCTTTAAATTTCGCTCTAAATTTAGCTAGCTTGGGTGCAACCACTGCCATGCAATAGCCTTGATTAGGGTGTTGCTGAAAATAATTCTGGTGATAGTCTTCTGCCGGATAAATCGTTGGCGCAGCATCAATCTGGGTCACCACTGGGTTAGGGTAGATTTTTGCATCTTCAAGTTCTTTGACCACTTCATGTGCAATCTTTGACTGTTCATCACTATGAGTAAAAATCACTGAGCGATATTGCGTACCATGGTCGTTCCCTTGGTAGTTCAAGGTGGTCGGATCATGAATCACGAAAAAGATTTCCAGTAAGTCTCTAAATGAAACCACCTGCGGATCAAACAAGATATCCACAATCTCGGCATGCCCTGATTCACCAGTACAAACTGCCTCATAGCTTGGATTAGGCCTTGCGCCGCCAGCGTAGCCAGAGACGACCGATTTGACCCCAGTAATTTGCTGATAAACCGCCTCGAGACACCAAAAACAGCCTCCGCCTAGGGTGGCACGCTCCAAAAGAGGTTCATTTTTATCTAAATGTGTATCCATAGCTTTATCCTAATGCCTTATTCAAATGCTTGCCAACTATTAATCCCTTATGAATCGCTTCACTATCCAGCTCGATGAAATTAAAGCAGCCTACGCTGCAGAACCAAACCCTACGATTGAAGTGAGATTAGACCGAATTGCTCGCATTGAAAGAATGGTTAAGGCAAATGAAGAAAAGATCTGTAAGGCCCTAATCGCTGACTTTGGAGTGCGTCACCCTGTAGAAACCAGACTAGCAGAGTGCCAGATGATTTACCAAGCCTGCAAGTACACACGCAAGCATCTGAAAGAATGGATGAAGCCAGAACAAAGAGAGGTTCCGTTTCACCTGGGCGCATCGCAAGCCTGGATTGAAAATCAATCACTTGGCGTGGTCGGTATTTTGAGCCCTTGGAACTACCCTGTTCAATTAGCCCTTATTCCGGCGATTGCCGCTTTAGCATCTGGTAACCGCGTTTGGCTAAAACCTTCTGAGCGTAGCTCACGCACTTCCGGATTTATTGCCAGTCTCATTCAAGAATATTTTCACCTGAGTGAATTTTGTGTCACTACTGGCGGACCAGAAGTAGCCGAGCAATTTGCAGCCCTCCCCTTCAATCACCTCTTCTTTACTGGTTCAGAGACGATCGGCAAGAAAGTGATGCGCGCTGCCGCAGAAAACCTGACGCCTGTGACTTTAGAACTTGGCGGTACTACACCAGTCATTATTGATAAGAGCGCCAAGCTAAAAGACACCGCAGCCTCAATTATTTATGGCAAGCTGCTTAACGGCGGACAAACCTGTGTTGCCCCAGATTATGTGTTGCTCAACCCCAGCCTTCAAGAAGAATTGATTCAAGAATTGCAAGCTGCAGCCCAAAGTCAATTTAGCAATCCAGAAGAATTAACTGGCCCAATTGATGAACGGCAACTGCAATATTGGCAACATCTCATTAGCGATGCATTAGATCGCGGCGCAAAAGCAATTCCTTTACTCAATACCCCTGGTGCTGGCGCAAGACCGTTTGAGCCGATTGCATTGGTGAATGTTCCACCGGAAGCTCGCGTGCTTCATGAAGAAATTTTTGGGCCTATTTTGCCAATCGTGACGGTAGCCGATACCTCAGCAGCAATTGCCTATGTAAACAATAAACCCAATCCTCTGGCCTTATATTGGTTTGGAAAAGACAAAAAGAATTTGCAGCGAGTGTTACATGAAACCCGTTCTGGCGGCGTTACTGTCAATGACACGCTCTTACATATCGCCATTGAAGATCTGCCTTTTGGTGGTGTAGGTGCCAGCGGCATGGGGAGCTATCACGGGAAAGCTGGCTTTGATACTTTTAGTCATCAAAAGTCAATTCTGGAAGTGCGCGGCTTCTTTGGTTTAAACCTCTTGAAGGGAACAAGCACAGCAAGACCACCTTACGGCAAAAAGATTGGGTGGTTATTGCGCTTTTTGAGCTGAGTGATTCATTCGATACGATCTACACAAGCAGTAGTCGGATTGCAAAGCCAATAAATAGAATACCCGCCAGCATCCACAACAGCGCTGCTAAGCGGGACTGACGCTGAAAGAATTTCAGGAAAATTTGTCCCACACTAATGAGGCACGCTAAGTAGGTCATGCTCATGAGCTGCAGAACAATCGCAAGATAAAAGAATGTGTGCAATGGCCGCACAAAGTCAGGACGAATGAACTGCGAGAAGAAGGCGATAAAGAAAAAAATGGCCTTGGGATTAGTCAATGACAATGTCAGCGCAGCCAATAGTGGATGCAGCCGCATCAAGCGCATCTGGATCTCATACCCTTTTGCTTTGGTACCTATGGTCCAGCGTTGCAGACCGCTTTTCAATAGACCATAACCCATCCAAGCCAAGTAGATAGCACCCGCAGTACGCACAAGACCAAAAACAATGGGTGATGAGATCAGTATTGATGCGGCGCCAAAGGCAATCGCCATCATCAAGATGGAGTCGCCAATAAAGATGCCGATTGCGCCCCATGCACCAAAGCGCCAACCTTTTTGAAGAGACAAGGTGAGGACGTAAAGAGAATTTGGGCCCGGCAACAAAATGATGAATAAGGTCCCAAGCAGATAGCTTGAAAAATCTACAATTCCGGCATTGCTAGGCAATAAGAAATCAAAGGCGAGCCATTCCATTGCTCCATCATATAATTAATTCGGGAAAACCCTTGTAATCTGATGCTCAAAATGCCATAATGAGGGGCTTTTTAAAGCAATTTGATTCATCGCCCCCCAGCTCTATTTCAGCGTACCGTTTAGAAGTCATAAACATAGAAGTTACAAAACGCGCTGCCGCTTGTCTGATGGTCGATGCCTTTGACCATCGCACCCTATAAAAAACCATGGGTGCAACATACGGAGTCATCCCTTAAAGGGGATGTGTAATAGCATGACTTTTTCTATAGAAACTAAAATCGAGTCGAAAGACTCAAAGAGCACTGGAACAGAATTCCAGAATTTTGCCCTAGCGGCATCACTCCTCAAAAACGTTGCTGAACTGGGTTATACCCAAGCCACTTCTGTGCAAGCTCAGGTTATTCCTGCAGCCTTAGCTGGTGGTGACTTATTGGTCAGCAGCCAAACCGGTAGCGGTAAAACCGCAGCCTTTTTATTGCCTTTGATTAATCAACTCATCGAAGACAACCCGAACAACTCACCGGTACCAGGTCGTGCGCAACCTAAAGTGTTAGTGCTCTGCCCTACTCGTGAATTGGCTCAACAGGTTGCCGCCGATGCAGTGAATTTAGTTCGCGGCATGAAGGGTATCCGTATCGCAACTGTGATGGGTGGCATGCCTTATGGCAAGCAAATCCAGGCATTGAAAGGCGCATTGTTAGTTGTTGCAACCCCAGGTCGTTTGCTCGACTTGTGTGACAGCAAAGCCATTCGCCTAGATGATGTTAAACAACTCGTTATCGATGAAGCCGATCGCATGCTCGACATGGGATTTGCTGATGACCTCGAGGCTATTGATAAGCGTTGTGCAGGCCGTAAGCAAACGTTGATGTTCTCTGCAACTTTTGCACCAAAGATTATGTCTTTAGCAAACGAGTTGACTACAGATGCCAAGCGTATCGAACTTGCTCACGCAGGTGAGAAGCACGCCAACATTGAACAAAAGCTGCATTGGGCTGACAGCATGTCACACAAGCATAAATTGCTAGAGCACATTTTGGCTGATGCCGATTTGGATCAAGCGGTTGTGTTTGCTAGCACTCAGGTTGAGAGCGAAAAAATCGCTGACACATTGCGTGCTAATGGTTATGAAGCAACTGCCCTACATGGTGCAATGCCTCAAGCTGTTCGTATGCGCCGTCTCGAGTCCTTACGCAAAGGCCATACCAAGATTTTGGTGGCAACTGACGTAGCGGCTCGCGGTATTGATGTGCCACGTATTAGTCACGTGATTAACTTTGGCTTGCCAATGAAACCAGAGGACTATACGCATCGCATCGGTCGTACAGGTCGTGCAGGTCGCAATGGTGTTGCTATCACTTTGGTTGAGCATCGTGATCGCGCGAAGATCCGCAATATCGAACGCTTTACACAGCAAGATATCGTGGCTTCAGTGATCGCTGGTCTTGAGCCACAAGCCAAACCAAGCTTTGGCGGTGGCGGTAATCGTTCTGGCGGCGGTCGTTCAGGTGGTGGCTTTGGTGGTAATCGCTCTGGCGGTGGCGGCGGTGGTCGTTACGGTTCAGGCGCTCGCTCAGAGTCTCGCTTTGGCGGTGGTGGTAACGCTGGTGGCAATGCTGGTGGTCGCTCTGGCGATTCACGTCCAGCACGCTCTGCTGACTCACGTCCTGCGCGTTCTGGTGACTCACGTCCAGCAGGTGGTCCGCGTTTTGCTAAACCAAAAGCCGGCGGTCAACGTCGTAACTTTAGCGGTAGCTAAAAATGATTCACCGAAATCGTCTCCGTTCTGCATGGAATCGAGTCGGTTCCGGTGAAATCCATCGGGCGCCACGCCAGTGGCAACCTTGGCTAAGCGATACCGGGTCTCTCACCCAAAAAATTGAGAAAGCAATTGGGCAAAGACTTGAAGTTCAGGTTTTGCGTGACTGCCCTCAATCACTGAATAGCGACGAAAGTCGCTATTTTCATTTCAAAATCAGACGTTGTAGAGTACGTGAAGTGCTCCTCTGCTCTCAGGGCATTCCATTGGTGATGGCGCATAGCGTCATACCGACTCTGAGCGCTAGCGGTAGTAATCACGCCATCTTGCGTTTAGGCACCAAACCATTGGGCGCAGTCTTATTTAGCAAAACTCGTAAGCACTCAAAGGCAAAGCCGCCACGTGACATCGCGCGCCTTGATAAAAGGAATGCACTATGGAAAAAGTATTCTAAGCACTTACCTGGCTTGTGCTCACCATTATGGGCACGGCGCACCCTCTATCGCTTGAAGGGCCACCCAATACTCGTCAATGAAATTTTCCTGCCAGCACTACTCAAGACTGAAGAGTCTTGAGTACTTTTTAGATAGTCAACCAAGCTAAAGTGGATTTGATTAAGGCTTCATCACCAGGCTCACTGGTAAATACTTCACCAAACCCAATGAATTCAGCTGCATCTGCAATGTTGTGATGCGGGCAAAGCGCACAAGCAGCATTCAAATTTTGCGAAAAGTGATCTTTCATGACCTCGCCAAGATAGCGCACCGCTTCAGATGAAGTGAGCAACCACAGTGATTTACTGAAATCCATCTCATGTATCGCATGCCAAGCCGGATTATCAATATTCAGAGGCACGCGTGCATAGGTTGAAATCGCCTCTACAGTGGCGCCGGCATTTTTTAGGGTGTCAGCCAACCAATCACGACCACCCTCACCTTTAAAGATCACTACTTTCTTATTCTGCCAATCCCACTGCAAAGATTGAAGCTCCTTCCATAAACCCTCTGAATCCCAGCTCTCATTATTTTTAGGAATGATGACGGGAGTGGGATGATCTTCTAATCCAATACCATGATTTTTTAATGCTAAATGACTGCTACCACCCATCACACCAATTGGAATGGCCTGCTTCGAAAAATCTTGCCAGTCGCGCTCTAGTAAACGCATCACACTCTCAATAGCATTGGGACTGACAAAGATTGCCAAGTCTGCATCACTTAAGATCGTGGCAATATGGTCAGCCAAGTTCTCATCGGACTTTGGAACAATCGTCAACAAAGGTAAAGACAGAATCTCTGGAAGACTCCACTTTCCTACTCCGCTTGCTTCAATGGCATGACTCAACACCTCAATCAGTTGACGCGCTTGACCTGCAGGTCGAGTAACGATGATTGTTTTGATGCTCATGCTAATAGAAAATAGAGGGTGAAGTTTGGGGTTAGTTTGGGGCTAGTTTAGGGCT
>Ga0209189_1001141_pt1 | contig 20243 bp, 14 predicted proteins | sample C_130820_EF_Meta_FD_187308 | JGI IMG/M metagenome (GOLD analysis project Ga0209189, IMG submission 187308) | Freshwater microbial communities from Lake Croche, Canada to study carbon cycling - C_130820_EF_MetaG (SPAdes) (version 3) | ecosystem: Environmental > Aquatic > Freshwater > Lake... | reverse complement strand
CTGTGTCTCTACCGGCGGGCTGCGCTGTGTCTCTACCGGCGGGCTGCGCTGTGTCTCTACCGGCGGGCTGCGCGTTGGCCATCCGTTCCACTCCGTTCGCGGCACCGATCGCCATCATGATCGCCGCGATGCCGAGCACGCGGCCCCCATCCAGCCCGGGATGTCTGTTCCACCTGGTCATTTGGTTTCCGCCTGCTCCGTGTTCGCGGCCTGCGCCCTCCGGTAGACCGCCACGCTGCGGTTGGAGGGCTTGAAATACGTGTTGGCCACCCGGCGGATGTCGGCCGCCGTGACCGCCTCGTACTTCCTCGGTGACTCGTTGATCTCCCGCCAGTCGAGCAGCGTCTCGAAGAACGCCAGCTGCACCAGCAGCGACATGTTGTTTTCCAGCCGCCGGTAGTTGCCGGCCGCCACCCGGTTCTTCACCTTGCGCAGCTCGCGGTCCGGCACGTCGGCCGCCTGTAGCTTCGCCAGCTCCTCGTACCAGGCCTGCTCGAGCTGCTCCGGCGTGGCGTCGCCCCGCGTCTCCGCCTCGAACGCGAAGAGCCCGGCGTATTTGCGGGTGTCGCTCGACGAGCGGGCCGACCCGGCGATGCCGCGGCCCTCGACGAGCCCGGTGTAGAGCCTGCCGGTCCGCTCGTTGAGCAGCTCGGAGAGCATGTCGAGCGGGTAGCTGTCGACGTGGCCGGCGGGCACGGTGTGGTAGCGCACCTCCACCCCCGGCGGCACGTCCCCCTCGGCGTTCATCCGCTGCTCGGCCGTCTGCTCCACCTCCAGCGTCACCACCGGCGGCGGCGCCTTCGTGCCCGGATCGAGCCGGGAGAAGTAGCGGGTGATGAAGGCCTTGGCCGCCGCGGCGTCGAAGTCGCCCACCACCACGCCGAACAGGTTGCCCGGCCGGTAGTAGACGTTCCAGTAGTCCATCGCCTGCTCGTAGGTGTAGCTGTTCAAGTCGCTCGGCCAGCCGATGACCGGCCAGGCGTAGCCGCACGACTGCCAGAACATCGCGTCGAACTGCTCCTGGAAGCGGCCGGTGGGGGTGCTGTCGGTGCGCAGCCGCCGCTCCTCGTGCACCACGTCGCGCTCCGAGTAGAACTCGCGGAACACGCTGTCGTGGAGCCGGTCGCTCTCCATCCAGGCCCAGAGCTCGAGCTTGTTGGACGGCACGGTGATGAAGTAGCAGGTGAGGTCGTGGCTCGTGAAGGCGTTCATGCCGCTGCCGCCCGCCTTCGTGTAAACCTGGTCGAACTCGTCCTTCACGATCGTGGCCGCCGCCGCCCCGCCGTCGCCGCGGCCCTGCTGGGCGCGGATCAGCTGGTCGAGCTTGCCGCGGAGCACGCGCAGCTCCTGCGTGTCGTTGGCCGGATCCCAGGCGTCGGCGATCTCGCCGCGGCGGAGCCGGTCGTATTGCCGCGTCCAGACGAGCCGGTTGATCTCGTCGCGGATGGCCTTCTGCTCGGCCCGGTAGCGGGCGTCCTTCTCGGGATCGCGGGTGCCGATCGTGTCGGTGCCCTTGAACATCATGTGCTCGAAGAAGTGGCTGATGCCGGTGATGCCGGGGCGTTCGTTGACGCTCCCCACCCGGGCCACCCAGCCGGCGCTGACGACGTTGGGCTGGTCGCGGCGGGGCACGAGCAGAAACTGCATCCCGTTGGGCAGCTTGAACTCCTCCACCTCCACCTGCTGCGCCGCCGCGGGCGCGGCGGCGGCGAGGGGCGCGAACATGAGCACGGACAGGGCGACGCGGGAGGGCATGCGGGACATGGGATGGTTTCCTGGGGAAGCTTCGCTGGCCGACTTATAGCCGACCCGCGCCGCAGGGGCCAAATCCGTCGGGCCGGCGCGGGGGGCCGCCGGGCCGCTCAGTGACGGCCGGCGCCCACGGCCCACTGCACGAGCGTGAGGACGATCTCGAAGACGATCAGCCCCACGATCGCCCATTCCACCCGCAGCGACCGGCGGTTCTGCAGGAGATCGAGGGCCGTCTCGGCGGTCCGGGAGATGAGGTTGAGCTTGCCGTGCAGCGCCGAGAACCGCTCGCGGATCTCGAACTCGTCGCGGAGGCGGGCCCAGAGCCGCTCGAGCTCGGGGTGGTCCCAGAGCAGTTCCGGGGAATCGTCGACGCGGGTGCCCGCCACCACGCGGTGCTCCGCGAGCAGCGCCCCGCCGAGGTTCTGCAGGAGCTCCTGCGCGGCGCGACCGCCGCGGCCCCAGTGGTCGAGATTCTCCGCGAAGGGCTCGATCCGCTCGAACTGCCGCTCGATGCCCCGCTCGTGATGGGCCAGCGACACGCTCTTGGCCATGATGTCGGCGACGAGTTGGAGCTTCTCGGTCGTCACGTCGACGAGCACGAGCGTGTTGCCCTCGATCCCCTCCCTGCCCGCGGGATCGACGCGGATGTCGAGCACCTCCGTCTCCCGCTCGGGGGCCGGGAAGGGCTGCCGCACCTGCGGCCCGATCTGCCGCAGATACTCGGTGACGGCCGCCGGAGCCGCGTCGAAGAAGACCACCGCCCCGTAGCGGAAGAGCACGGCCACGCCGCTGCCGGTGAGCGAGCCGACCAGCTCGACCACGAGCGGGGCCGCTCCGGTGCGGTCGGTCGAGCCGAGCGCCGTGAGGTCGATCGCGGCCCCGGCGAGGATGGCCTGGCCGCGAAACCCGCCGCGGCCGTCCCCTGGCAGCCGCGGGCCGGAGGCCGCGCGGGCCGCCGCCGCGGCGCCGACGATCGGTTCGGTGGGCTGGGGCGACATGGCGGTGATCCACGCAAGTGTCCGGCCGCAGGAGGCTTCCCGCGGCCTGTCGCGGCACGACATCACGGCGGCCGCGGCCCCTTCAGCCTATCGTTTTCCTGGGGCCGAGTCGTCTCACGGACACCACTTCAGGGAGAACGACCATGTCGATCGACCGCGCCGATCCGGCGATTCTCGGGCACGTGCTCGCGGGCCACCGCGACCTCTTCCACCTCATGCAGTCGGTGCGGGCCGCGCTCGCCGGCACCGCGAAGCCGACGGCGTCCGACTGCGACGCCCTGCTCGAGTCGATGCGCCGGCTCCGCGGTCATCTCGGCGAGCACTTCGGGCAGGAGGAGGCGGGGGGCTTCCTCGAGGAGTCGGTCGCCCGCATGCCGCGGCTCTGGCCCTCCGTGAAACTGATCCTCGAAGAGCATCCCGGCCTGCTCGACGAACTCGACACCGTGATTGACGGGCTCGCGTCGGCCTCCGTGCCGCTGCGCGGAACGTCGGCGACATGCTGGTCCGCGACGGCCGCGGCCTTCGAACGCTTCGCGGCCCACATGAGCGAGCACGAGCGCCGGGAAAACGCCGTCGTCCAGGATGGCTACAACGAGAATCTCGGCCTCGTCGAGTGATCGGGCGGAGGTCGAGGATCGGACGGGGACGGCGCGGGCGGTTCAGGCCACCCCGATCGAGAGGCGCAGGTGGCCGGGCGCGGGTGCCTGCGGCGCACGTTCACCCGAAGACCGTCACCCGAAGACCGTCACCCGAAGACCGTCACCCGAAGACCGTCACCCGAAGACGACCGTGCGGCGACCGTGCAGGAAGACCCGCTCCTCGAGCAGGAGCCGCACCGCCCGCGCCAGCACCAGCTTCTCCACGTCGCGGCCCGCCCGGGCCATCCGCTCGGGCGTGTAGGTGTGGTCCACCGGGATCACGTCCTGCGCGATGATCGGCCCCTCGTCGAGTTCGGGCGTCACGAAGTGGGCGGTCGCGCCGATCAGTTTCACGCCGCGGTCGAACGCCTGCCGGTAGGGGCTCGCCCCGGCGAAGGCCGGCAGGAAGGAGTGGTGGATGTTGACGATCCGGTGCGGATACCGGTCCACGAACGACTCCGAGAGCACCCGCATGTAGCGGGCCAGCACGACGTACTCCGGCGCGTGGGCGTCGATCGCGCGGGCGAGCGCCGCCTCCTGCTCCGCGCGGGGCAGGTCGCGGCCGGCGGCATCGCGGTGGGGCACGTGGTGGAAGGGGATGCCGAACCGTCCCACCAGGCCGCCGAGCTCCGCGTGGTTGCTCGCCACCGCGACGATCCGCCCCGGCAGGTCGCCGACGGCGTCGAGCAGGAGCAGCTCGCCGAGGCAGTGCGGCTCGAGGGTCGCGCAGACCACGATCGGCCGCCGCTCGACACGGGTGACGTGCACGCGGGCCCGCCCGGGCAGCGTCCGCCCGAGCTCCGTCGCGAGGGACTCCGGCGCGACCGCCGCCGCCACCGGCTCCACCTCGGCGCGGAAGAAGAAGTGGCCGCCCGCGGTGTCGACGAACTCCTGGTTGCTCTCGATGTTGAGGCCGTGCCCGCCGAGCACGCCCGTGATGCGATGGATCAGCCCCACCTCGTCGGGGCAGTCCACCCGCACGATCTGCCGGTCGGGCCGCCGATCCGCGGGCCGAGTCGCGGCCGTCGTCACCGCCATGGCACGCCTTCCGCGCGCGGGGCCGTCGCGGGCTCCTGCGGCACCCAGGCCAGCACCACGTCGTCGACGACGATGTCCGTCTTCCGCGGCGGGATCTCCAGCTCCTCGAGCCGGACCCGCTCGGGGCTCGATTCCAGCCGGATCCGCTCGAGCTCCGCCGCCACCTCGTCCTCGACCGCCTGCCGCCGCTCCTCGAGCGCGGAGAGGCTCTCCTCGGCGTGGACGACGTCGGCCTGCTGCCGCGCGGTGCGGCTCGCCGACCGCATCGAGGTGGCGGCCCGGCCGATGTTCGTCGCGCTGGCCGCCTTGCGGCCGAGCAGCGCGCCGAGCACCGCCGAGCCGATCGACACGTAGGTCTGCATCGACTGGTTCTTGGCCTCGGCCCGCTCCCGTTCCACCTTCTGGCGGGCGCGGTCGATGCGGTCGGTGAGCGTGGCGAGCTTCGCGGCGTGCCGGTCGCGCACGCGGTCGATCTCGGCGTCGCGCCACTCCTTCACCCGCTGCGCGATCCGCACGCGGAAGTCGGCCTCCGACTCGCCCGGCCGCGACACGGCGTCGATGCCGGGGGCCGACCAGAGCACCATCCGCGCCGTGCGGCCGAGGTGGTTCTTGAGCGCCGTCGCGAGCGCGGCATAGCCCTTCGGGCCGGCGAGCGCCCCGGGCAGCGAGGCGAAGGTGCCGGTGCGGGGGGCGGGCTCGACCCGCGGCGGCTCCGTGAACTGCTCCCCCTCCTCCCAGGCCGACTCGCCGAGCGAATCCCCCGCCGGTGCCAGGCAGAACAGCTCCTGATTCACGTCGACGCGGGCGGTGGGCCGCGCGTAGCGCACCCGCGCCCGCCCGAGGATCGCCGGCCGGTAGTGCACCGTGCCGTCGGCCGGCACGGCGTGCCGCGGCGGCAGGAACACCTCCCGCACGCTCGACGGCAGCAGCGGCCGCGCTCCCCCCGACGGCCGTTCGACCATCGTCTCCATCTCCATCCGCGGCGCCGGCCCGCGGGCGGGCTCGTCGGCGCCGCCGCGGGTGAGCCGCCGGATCTCGTCGCGGAGCAGCGGGCCGCGGAGGTAGGCCATCGTCCAGCGCGACTGGAACACCGTCTCCTCGTCCTCGTGCACGCTGTGCATGAGGAACATCCGCTGCTCGAGTCCCGAGAGCAGCCGATCCACGCGGCCGCGGTCGAACGACCGGCCCGCCGACGCGGACGCGCCCTCGAGCCCGTCGAGCACCCGCGCCTTGTCGCGGGCGGTCTGCAGCCGGCCGAGGAACCACGTGCCGGCGTTGGAGAGCCCCTTGTAGTCGAGGTCGACCGGATTCTGCGTGGCCAGCACCACGCCGAGGCCGTAGGCGCGGGCCTGTTTGAGGAGCGTGAGGAGCGGCGTCTTGCTCGGCGGATTGGCCGTGGGGGGCAGGTAGCCGAACACCTCGTCCATCAGGAACAGGCACTTCAGCGACGAGGTGCCCCCCTGCGACCGCATCCAGGAAACGGTCTGGCCGGCGAGCAGCGTCACGAACGCCATCCGCTGCGCGTCGGAGAGGTGGGCGATCGAGATCACCGCCACCCGCGGCTTGCCGGCCGGCGTCCAGAGCAGTCGGCCCACGTCGAGCGGTTCGCCGTCGAGCCAGGCGTCGAAGCCCGGCGCGGCGGCCACCGTGTTGAGGCGGCTGGCGAGCTGGAAACGCTCGCCGGCGGGGAAGAAGTTCTCGAGGTCGAGGAAGCCCACCCGCTCGATCGGCGGCGCGGGGATCGCCCGCACCAGCGCGCCGAAGTCGAGCTTCTGCCCGCTCCGCCACATGCTGTCGATGATCGTGGAGAGGAGCACGTGCTCGCGGCTCTTGCCCGGCTCCGCATCGAGGCCGACGAGCGCCAGGATCCCCGAGACGAGCGACTCGATCCGCTCGCGGCGGGCCTCGGCGTCGTCGAGCACCTCGGCGGAGGGCGGGTCGAGGCTCTCGAGCATCGCCAGCGGCCGGCCCGTGCGGCTGCCCGGCGTGTAGACCGCCATGTCGACGGCCTCGTGCAGCCGGCGGATCCGCTCGGACGACTGGCCGCTCGCCGCGAGCCCCTCGCTCCATTTCCGCGCCGTCCGCGCGGCGAGTTCCTCCGGCGTGATGCCCTCCCGCCGGGCGGCGTCGGGCTCCACCCAGGGCAGGAAGTCGGACGCCGCGAGGCCTGGGAACGAGAGGAGCACGTTGGCGAGATCCCCCTTCGGATCGACGACGAGCGTGGGGATGCCGTCGATGGCCGCCTCCTCGATGAGGCCGACCAGGAGGCCCGTCTTGCCGCTGCCGGTCATGCCCACGCAGACGGCGTGGGTGGTGAACCGGCGGGCGTCGACGAGCAGCGGCGCGGCGGGCGTGCCCGCGGCGTCGAGCTTCCGCCCGAGGTAGAAGACCCCGAGCCCCTCGATGTCGGCGGGCGACTCGATCTCCCGGCCCCGCTCGCCGCCGCGGTCCCTGCCGCCCGCGGCGGCCCGTTTCGCTGCCATGCTTCCTCCGGCGCCCGCGGCGCTCTGCTGAACGGTCGATCGCGTCGTCGGACCGCCCCGGGCAGGCGGCCGCACCGGCCTCCATTCAACGGCCGTCCGGCAAAACCTGCAAATCCACGGCCGGTTCGGTCGCCGACGGGCCCGCATGCGGCTCCGCGACGGACGGGGCGGCGGCGACGCCGAGCAGCCGGCCGGCGGCCCGGTCGAGAGCCCGCACGAGCGGGTCGGGCCAGAGGCCGAGGACGAAGAGCGTCGCCAGCAGGCCGGTGAACGCCACCCGCTCGCGGAGCAGGATGGCGTGCCGCGGCCCGTCGGCCGCCAGCGGCCCGCCGAACACGTGGAACCAGCCCCGCATGGTGGCGATCCCGCCGAGCACGGTGGAGGCGATCACGAGGAGCCCCGCGTAGATGTGGTCGTCGAGCGTGCCGGAAACGATCAGGTCGTCGGCGACGAAGGAGAGCGTGCCGGGGAGGCCGATGCCCGCCAGGCCGAAGAGCAGGAAGAAGCCCGCCAGCGCCGGGGCGTCCCAGAAGCGGCCCTGCGGCGTGTCCAGCCCGATGGAACCGGCGCGGCTCTCCAGCGCCCAGGTGACCAGACCGATGCCCGTCAGCGACAGCCCGCTCGACACCCACACGCACAGCGCCCCGGCGAGCTCCATGGGGAGCGTGCCGGCGAGGCCGGCGAGCACCAGCGCCGACTGGCTCATCGCCAGCGTGCCGATCAGGCTGCGCAGGTCGCGCTGCACGATCGCCAGCGCCGCGCCGTAGGCCGCCGTGACGAGCGCCAGCTCGGCGAGCACCACCAGCTCGGCCGCCACGCCCTCCGGGTGGTCGACGTGGCCGATGAGCAGCCGCACCGCCGTGTAGGCCGCCACCTGCGGCATCGTGGCGGACAAGGCGGTCGACATCGGTGCGCCGGCGAACAGGGCCGGATACCAGGAGTGGAAGGGGAAGATGCCCTTGCGGATCATCACGGCCAAGGCCACCAGCCAGCCCCCCGTCGCGCCCACCCAGCCGGCCGCCGTGGCCCAGGGGGGATCCACGACCAGCAGCACGGTGCCCACGGCCATGCAGACCACGGCCGTCGCCATCGCGATCGCGAACGTGCGGGCCGCCGCCCGGCCGCCGGGCGTGTCGCGGACGGAGATCCAGGTCACGAGCGCCGTGGCGACCCAGAGCACGATCATCACGACGGGGTGCGACGAGAGAAACAGCGCGAACGTCGCCGCCGTGCCGACGAGCAGCCGCGCGACCGCCGCCGGGTCGAGGCTGCGGCGCGGCGCCACGAGCAGGATCGCCAGTTCCACGACCGCCGCGTAGGGGAGGAGCACCGCGGTGATGCCGTCGATGAGCAGCAGCGCGCCCCCGCCGAGCCGGTCGCCGGCGGCCAGCGGCATGCCGTCGGTGCGGCTCCAGAGCAGGCTCAGCGCCAGGCTCGACACGAGCGAGAGCGTCAGGGCCGCCACGGCGGCGCGGCGGGGCCGGCCGCCGCCGAGGCCGGCCGCGACCACCGCCGCCGCGGCCAGCGGCGCCGCCACCGTGACCGCCGCCGCACCGAGCAGGCTGTCGGTCATGACCGTCCTCCGCCCGGGCCGTCGTCGCCGCCGAGCAGCGCCAGCCAGCGGCGCTCCATCCCGGCGGCCCACTCGAGCAGCCAGAGGAACGGGGCCACGACGACGCGGCCCACCGCCATCTCCTCGAAGCCGCGGTCAAGCGCGATGCGGTAGAACGCCGCCTGCACCCGCTCCGGGAGCAGCTTCCCGATCGACCACGGATCGGGGCCGGGATGGCCGCCGAGCGCGGCCTCGAGTTCGTGGCGGTCGTGGAGCGCCGACGGCGACCGCAGGATCTGCAGGCTACGCAGGATCGCGTGGCTGATGACGTGCACGAGCGGGATCACCCGCCAGCCGCAGCCGATCTCCGCGAAAATCAGCCCCGACTGCGTCATCGACGCGTAGGCGAGCATGCTCTTCAGATCGGTCTGCACCCGGCCCACGACGTTGGCGTGGAGGGCCGTGCCCAGCCCGAGCACGATCAGGGCCAGGCGGGCCGGCCACGCCTGCTCGAGCAGCGACTCGCACCGCAGCAGCACGTAGGCGCCCGCGTGGATCGAGAGGGCGCCGTAGAAGATCGCGCTCGACGGCGTCGGGCCCTCCATCGCCAGCGGCAGCCAGCCCGACACCGGCACCATCGCGCTTTTGCCCATCGCCGCGAAGACGAGCAGCAGCGACACGACCACGGCGGTGCCCGTCGGCACGAGGCAGTTGCCGTGGGGCCAGTCGCCGCCGAAGAGCCGCTCGAAGTCGCCCGAGCCCACGGCGCGGTGGACCACCACGGCCGCGGCGAGCAGGCCGATGTCGCAGATGCGGTACGTGGTGAAGGCCCGCAGCGCCGCCCGCACCGCGTTGCCACGCTCGAGGAAGAAGCCGATCAGCAGCGTCGAGGAGATCCCCAGCATCTCCCACCCCGCGAAGAGCACGTCGATGCTGCCCGCCAGCACCATCAGGTTCATGCCCGTGCCGAACAGTGCCAGGAGGAGGAAGAACCGGGTGAACCCCGGCTCGCGGTGGAGATACTTCCCCGCGAACGCGTTGACCAGCGCGCAGAGCCCCGTCGAGAAGCAGACGTAGGGCACCGAGAGCGCGTCGGCGACGAGATCGAGCGTGGCCTCGTGGTGCCCGACGGAGAACCATGATCCCAGGTGCACCACCTCCGGCCGGAGGCCCCGCCCGGCGAGCACCGCGAGCATGCACAGCCCGGCGGCGAACCCGGCCGTGAAGCCCCCGCCGACGACCCGCCGCGTGAACGCCTCCGCGGGGGCGCGGCCGAGCAGCGTCGGCACCCCGACGAGCACGAGCGTGGCCGCGGGAGCGGCCAGCTGGCAGGTGACGAGCAGCGCGACGACGTCGTGCGCGGTCATGAACGCCCCCTCGCGCCGGCGGCCGCGGCCAGCACGCGGGCCGGGGGCAGGTGATCGCGCCGGCCGGAATACCACGACACCGACCGCTCGACCACGGGGATGTCGGTGCGCTCGGGAAGGTAGGGCACGAATCCGCCGTCCGCGAACACGGCCAGGGCGCCGGTCCGCGGGTGCCAGGAGACGAGCTGGATCCAGCGGTTCACCACCAGCCGCTTCACGGCCGGCACGGCCTCCGCCGCCGCGAGGATGCGCTCCGGCTCGGCGTCGATCACCACGAGCAGACGCACCGGCTCGTGGATCTCCACCATCTGCCAGGGAAGGCCCGTCCGCAGGTCGCTGGCGTGGCCGTCCATGACCCCGATGAGCCCGGTGATGTTGTGCGGCAGCTTCGTCCCCGCGCCGTAGCCGAGCCGGTCGACGACGGAGAAGTAGTATTCGAGGTTGATTCCCGCCCCCACGGGGCCGACGGCGGCGAGCGTCCGCGTTAGGATGGCCCCGTCGGCGTCGGTGTCGGGGTCGTACGAGACGAGGAACGCGCGGCGGTCGAGGAACAGGCCCCGCGTCCGCCAGCGGCGGCCCACGATGCAGACGGCGTTGGTGGCGTGGCCGAGTTCGGGCCGCACCTGCGCGAGATCGGCGCTGCGGGCCTCGGCGTGGGCGTGGGCCTCGGCGCGGGTGACGTCGAGCGGCGCGGTCTCGAACCGCCGGCAACGCTCGTGGGCGTTGGCCTCGCAGACGATCGCGCAGGCGGCCAGCGCCCGCTCCACGTCGGGGCGGTGGCTCTCCGGCACCGCGGTCAGGTCGAACCAGGCGATGCTGTCGGCGCAGGTGTCGAGCATGCCGCCGAGGAACCGCGTGTCGTCGGGAATCGCGAGCCCGTCGGCGGCGAGCATGCGCCGCACGCGGGGATCGTTGGCCATGGTGGCGAAGGCGCGGGCATTGGGGCCGCCACGGCCGCCGCCGCAGGCACCGCAGTCGTAGGCGCTTTCGTGGGGATTGTTGCGGCTCGACGAGCCGTGCCCGAGCACCACCACGAGCCGGGCAAACCGCCGGGTGAGGCCGATGTCCTCGAGCACCCGCCGGACGATGGCCGCCATCTCGGCCACGTCGAAGCCCTCGCGGACCCCGTCGCCGCCGGCGGCGGTATCCGGGGTGTTCCCGGGGTCGTGCTCGAGGAGCAGCCGGGTCGGGATCCGCCGGCCCGCCAGTTCCTCGGCGCGGCGGCCGAGCCGCGCGGTGAGCCGCGGGAAGACGACGCGGGCGACGAGCGGCACGGCGGCCACGGCGCCGGCGAACGCGGTGAACAGTCCGCCGCGGAGCAGCGTGCGGCTGCCGGTGGAAAGGCCGCCGGCCATCTGTCCCAGCCGCCTCCGCACGCTGCGGTTGCGCTGGTGACGGGCCGCGGCCCCCTCCGCCGGCACCTCGACCACCGAGTGGCTCGGCCGCATCACGATCGGGCACAGCGGCGAGGCGTGCCAGTCGTCGATGCCCTGGTAGTACATCGGCACGGCGAAGAAGCCGGCCGTGCCGAACGTTTCGTAGCGGGGGCCGAGTTCCTCGCAGTGCCGGCGGAACGACTCGCACCGTTCGTCGATGCAGCAGATCACCTGCAGGAGCGGCCGCAGGTCGGCGGGGGGCGCGGCGAGGCGGCTCTGCGCGGCCAAGCTGTCGAGCACCTCGATGCGGTGCCTGCGCTCGTAGGCGAGGTGAAAGAGCAGCCGCCGCGAGAAGCCGTCGAACGCGGCGATCGCCCGCTCGAGCCGCAGCAGCTCGTTTTCGTCGAGCGAGCGGATGTCCCCCGCGGTCAGCCCCACGAGCTGCGACACCTGCTGGAGGAGGAACGCCCGCGCGAGCGTGCCGGGACCGCGGCGCGGGGGATAGCGGTCGCGGAGCTCCGTCCAGAGGGGCGGCAGCCCGCCGGCGGCGGCCCGCCGCCGGCCGTGACCGGCGCGCGGATTGCGGAACGCGAGGCGGTCGGCGGCCCATTCTGCGGCCACGCGGTCGAGCACGAGCCGCAGGGCGAGGAAGTCGGCGAGACGGGCCGGCACCGGCTCCACCGGGGCCCGGTCGGGCCGTTCCTCGAGATGCCGGATCATCCCCGCCCAGCCACGCAAGGCGAGCAGCGTCGCCGTGATGAACGGCCCGGTGACCTCGGCGGGCACGCCCAGGCGGTCGAGCTCGTCGGCGATCACGTCCACGGCCGGGCGACCGATCACCCCCCGCAGCGCGGCGGGGAGCGCGGCATTCCACGGCTCGGTGGGGCCGAGGCGGCCGGAGAAGACGCGGGCGGCGGCCTCGAGCAGTCCGCGCTCGCGTCCGGGCATCGGCCAGGCGGCGACCCCCTGATCGAGGTAGGCGGCGCACAGCCGGATCAGCAGCGGGTGGACCACCGCGTCGGTGTCGATGGCCGGATCGGCCGCCATGATCAGGTCGCGGTGCCGCACGGGGGGCCGGACGTGCACCACCGACGGCCGCGTCATGCCCACGGCCTCCACGCAGGCGTGCCAGAGCTCGCTGGCCGCCCGCCGCTCGAGGTCGCCGGCGCCGCCCGCGGCGAGCGCGAACGTCGACCGCAGGGCCGTCTCGTCGTCGACGTCGCGGAGCGGGGCGTCGGCCCCGCTGCCGTCGCCGCGGCTGGCGCCCTCGCTGACGAGCCGCCAGTGCACCTCGGGCGGAAGGTCCGGCCGCAGCCGCTCGAGCAGGTCGCTCTCCGTCAGCGTCCAGCGGACGGCGGTGTCGGACTCCTGCCGCACGGCGTGCAACAGCAGGGCCCGATGCAGCTGCCGCAGGGTGACCCGGCCGCCCGCGAGCGTCTCCCCGACGCTGCTGCGGGGATCCTGCTCGAGCACCGCCTCGATGTCCGTCTCGCGGATTCGTCCCCGGGCGAGTTCCTCCCGGTATCGGCTCTCCGCGAGGAACGGCTCCGTGCCGTAGACGCGGGCGGCCCGCACGACCGCCTCCTCGAAGGGCTCGTCCTCGAAGGCGTGCAGCGTGTTGTGGTGGACGAAGACGCCGATCGGCCCCTGGGCGGGCAGGAACCGCGCCGCCGCTGCGACCGCGGCCTCGATCACTCCGGCCCGGTCGGCTGGGTCATGCCCCACGGGCGCGGATGTCGCCTCGGCGTGGTGGGACATGCTGGCGGTGGCTGACGCGAGGATGGCGCGGAGGAGAGACGCCGCTGGCCCGGCGGAAGGCGCCGCGTGCCCGCGCCGCGGCGGATCGGGAATGTCGCAGCCTTGAGTATGGCAAATGACGAGGCAAAGGGACACGATGGATCACCCACCTTGCGGGGCTGCAAGGGCTTCGCGGGCGGCCACGGTGACGATCGACAGCCGCGGCTCCCGCCGCCCGCGCGGGCGGCGGCGAGTGGCCTGTTTTTCGCGGCGAAAAGGCCGCGGAGGACTTTTCCCCCGGTGCTGCCGCGGCCCTGTGGTAGCATCCCGACGCGGTCCCGACCCACCCGACCGAGCCCCGCCGTGGATGCCCCGACGCAATCCGTTCCGCGGTCCGTCACCGTGCTCCTGATCGACGATCAGGCGATCATCGGCGAGGCGGTTCGACGCATGCTGGCCGGCGAGGAGGGGATCACCTTCCACTTCTCGAGCAGCGGCCTCTCCGCGCTCGACACCGCGGCGACCCTGCAGCCCACCGTGATTCTCCAGGACCTCGTCATGCCCGACGTGGACGGGCTCGAACTCGTCCGCAGGTTCAGGGCGGACGAGCGGTTTCGCGACGTGCCGATCGTCGTGCTCTCGTCGAAGGAGGAGCCGGCGATCAAGGCCGAGGCCTTCCAGCTCGGCGCCAACGACTACATCGTGAAACTGCCCGACCGGCTCGAACTCCTCGCCCGAGTCCGCCACCACTCCCGCGGCTACATCGCCCTGCTCGAGCGCAACGAGGCCTTCCGGGCCCTCGAGGCCAGCCGGCAGGTGCTCGCCAACGACCTCGCCTCGGCCGCCCGCTACGTGCGGTCGCTCCTGCCACCGCCGCAGCAGGTCGGACCGATCGCCATCGACTGGCGGTTCGTGCCGTCCGCCGACCTGGGGGGCGACGCCTTCGGATTCCACGCGATCGACGACGATCACGTGGCGTTCTATCTGCTCGACGTCTGCGGCCACGGCGTGGGGGCCGCGCTCCTGAGCGTGTCGGCGCTCAGCGCGATCCGCAGCGGCGCCCTGCCGCAGGCAGATTTCCACAACCCCGGGACGGTGCTCGCGGCCCTCAATCGGGCCTTCCCGATGGAGCGGCAAAACGACATGTTCTTCACGATCTGGTACGGCGTCCACCGGGCGTCGACGCAGACGCTGCGCTGGGCGGGAGGCGGGCACCCGGCCGCCCTGCTGGTGCCGCCCGGAGCGGGCGCGGAGCCCATCCTGCTCGAATCGGAAGGCCCGCTCATCGGGGCCGTCGAGGGGCTCGAGTTCGCCCAGGGCGAGGTCACCGTGCCGACGGGAAGCCGGCTGTTTCTGTACAGCGACGGAGCCTTCGAGATCTGCCGCCCCGATGGATCGATGTGGGCCTTTTCCGAGTTTTTGGCCACCCTCACGAAAAACCCTTCTCCCGGAGGGGTCGCCATCGATACGCTCCTCACACGGATTCGCGAGCTGTCCGGGCGGGAGGATTTCGTGGACGATTTCTCGATGCTGGAATTGCTGTTCGGGTAGCGGTTTCGGCCGGATGGCCGCAGGAGCCCCCGCGGAAGCGGCTGGCTTGAGACGGCTCCCCGGCCGCACAGCGGAAGCCCGGAGTTTCACCGGAAAATCCCCGGTTTCGCCCCGCCGGCCGATGAACCGTGGCCGTCTTGCATGGGGAAGTCGAATCCGTACACTACGAGATTCCCTCGGTCTCGTCCGGCCGCTAGCGTAGCTCAATTGGCAGAGCAGCTGATTTGTAATCAGCAGGTTGCGGGTTCAATTCCCGCCGCTAGCTCACGCTGCCTGCCGGCCCCACCTTGGCGGCTCACCAGACGGCGCTCAGCAGTACAGCGACTCACCACGCACCAGACACCACGCGGCATACCGACCGTTCCACATCCACCCCTTCGTCAAGCGCGACACGATCCCGAACGCGCAAGCACGGAGCCGGCAGTCGGCACTGCCACGAGCCAGAAGCGAGCGGACGCTCGCGGTCACAGTCATGATCACCGATCGTTCACCGGCATCCTGATCTGCATCCCGGGCGGTTCGCCCGAACAACTCACCAAACAACTCACGAGGACACCACCACCACCCACCTTCACCAACAAGCACACGCGCAACGCATCCTCACGCTCCCCTGCCCGGTGGGCCGGCGTCGTCGCCGACGACGCCGGCCGTCACGACGCCAGGACGAAGCCAGAGGGGAGTTTCCCGAGCGGTCAAAGGGGTCAGACTGTAAATCTGATGGGTTTTCCCTTCGCAGGTTCGAATCCTGCACTCCCCACTACCAGTAGGAGCGCTGGATCGAGCGTCGCCCCACCGGGCGGCCGACGGGTCACGTCGCCGCACGGGCGGCGAGTCCGGCGGCCAAAACCTCGGTGGCGAAATCCTGCGGCGTTGCAACGAGCGGGCTTGATCCCGTCGATCGATCCCGCTGTCGCGGTTGCTTCGATCGGCGGCTTCGGGCGGCGAACGTCGCCGGAACTGACGGGCGAAACCGGCGGCGAAGTGGTGTCCTCGCGGGTGTAGCTCAATGGTAGAGCAGTAGCCTTCCAAGCTAATGACGAGGGTTCGATTCCCTTCACCCGCTTCCGAGACGCGATTCCGAGCATTCCCGATTCCCGAGACCCCGAGCCGACGCACCAGCCGACGCACCAGCCGGCGGGCCTGCCGACACCCAGTCACGGTCCGTGTGTTTCCCGATTGCACGCGCGCCAGACCACCCCACCCGCACCGCCGACCCCAGCACCAATTCGACGAGGACCCTCCGACCGCCTCAACCCCGCTGCTGTAGCTCAGTTGGTAGAGCGCGTCCTTGGTAAGGACGAGGTCATGGGTTCAAGTCCCATCAGCAGCTTCCGGATTCCCGTCCCGTCCGCGAGGCCCAATCACGAGACGTCGCCGTCGAATCGCCCCCTTCACCACGCAAGCCTTCGCCCGAATCCCGCACCCGCATACACGCAGCGCCCGGCACACGACACGTCGGCACCGTTGCGGCCCACAATCCTCTTCCGTCCGGCTGACCGCCGGATGGAAGCGTCCGGCTCCCGAGACCGGCCGAACCAACGTCAGCGTTTCTCGATTTCGTCAGAGGTTCTCAATCCATCCGTCGCAGGCCGCGAGGCCTGCAGCCACCAGAGAGGAAGACCGAGGGAGTAAAGCATGGCAAAGGACTCGTTCACGCGGACAAAGCCGCACGTCAACGTCGGCACGATCGGACACATCGACCACGGCAAGACCACGCTCACCGGGGCGCTCGTCGCGGTGCAGGCGGCGAAGAACCTGGCGGTCGCCAAGAGCTACGCCGACATCGCCAAGGGCGGCACCGTCCGCGACGAGACGAAGACCGTGACCATCGCGGTCAGCCACGTCGAGTACGAGACCGCCAAGCGGCACTACGCCCATATCGACTGTCCCGGGCACGCCGACTTCATCAAGAACATGATCACGGGTGCCGCCCAGATGGACGGCGCGATCCTCGTGGTGAGTGCGGCCGACGGCCCGATGCCCCAGACCCGCGAGCACATCCTGCTCGCCAAGCAGGTGGGCGTGCCGGCGCTGGTCGTGTTTCTCAACAAGGTCGATCTCGTCGACGACCCCGAGCTGCTCGACCTGGTGGAGATGGAAATCCGCGAGCTGCTCACGAAGTACGGCTTCCCGGGCGACGACGTGCCGATCATCCGCGGGGCCGGCAAGCCGGCGTACGACAGCCCGGCCGACCCGGCGGCCAACAAGTGCATCGGCGACCTGCTCGACGCGATCGACAGCTACATCCCCGAGCCGGTTCGTGAGCTCGACAAGCCCTTCCTGATGGCCATCGAGGACGTGTTCTCGATCGAAGGCCGTGGCACCGTCGCCACCGGCCGAATCGAGCGCGGCGTCGTCAAGGTCGGCGACGAAGTCGAGATCATCGGCCTCAAGGAAAAGGCCGAGAAGACGACCGTCACGGGCGTCGAGATGTTCAAGAAGGTGCTCGACAGCGGACAGGCCGGCGACAACGTCGGCTGCCTGCTCCGCGGCGTGGCCCGCGACGGCATCGAGCGCGGGCAGGTGCTCGCCAAGCCGGGGTCGATCAAGCCCCACAAGAAGTTCGAGTGCGAGGTGTACGTGCTGTCGAAGGAGGAGGGTGGCCGTCACACGCCGTTCTTCGCCGGCTACCGGCCGCAGTTCTACTTCCGCACGACCGACGTCACCGGCTCCACCAAGCTGCTCAGCGGCGTGGAGATGGTGTCGCCCGGCGACAACGTCAAGATGGAGGTCGAGCTCATGGTGCCGATCGCCATGGACGACGGCGTCCGCTTCGCCATCCGCGAGGGTGGCAAGACGGTGGGCTCGGGCGTCGTGACGAAGATTCTCGACTGACCGTTCCGGCGGCCGACCGGTGGAGGCCCCCGCCTCCGCCGGTCGCCCCCGGGTGGTCGCGGATGCCACGCTTGGAAGCGCACGGGCTGGACGCGTACTGACGAACTGAACGGAGACGTGCGGAAACAAACGTGCGGAAAGGACGATGAGGGGCGCCGGCGAAGCCTGCGCCACGGCCACAGGGGCGTAGCTCAACTGGCAGAGCGCTGGTCTCCAAAACCAGAGGTTGCGAGTTCGATTCCCGCCGCCCCTGCTGCAGTTGTCGGCACGAACTTCGAGCCCCGCGACGGTCTGATCCGCGAGGCTGGTTGTCGGTCGGTCGTCGGGATCGCGGAAACGGAATCGTCGGAATCTTCTGGATCGGATCATCGGGATCGAAACGGCGGGATTGGCCGCAGCAACACCTCGCAGAGCCCCCTCACGGACGGCACGAACCATGGCAGGAATCCAGCACGAACACACCGCCGCGGGCTCGCTCTGGCGGGACCTGTTGAGCTTCGCGCTCTACAAGCCCAACCAGGGCAAGGTCGCCCGTCAGGTGACCGGCGCGGTGCTGCTGTTGACGTTCGGGATCGGCGTGTGGCGGCTGTGGCAACTGCTGCCGATCTGGTTTTCAGGACCGGGCTACGCGGGAAGCGGGCTGCCGACGGTGCTGCCGGCCCTCCTGCTGGCGGCCTTGGCGGCGGCGGCGTGGGTGGCGTTCCGGGTCGTGAACGTGCCGCGGTTCGCCGACTTCCTCATCTCCGTCGAGGCGGAGATGGCGAAGGTGTCGTGGCCGTCGTTCGACGAGGTCGTCCGCAGTTCGCTGGTGATCATCTTCCTGATCTTCGCCCTGGCGGCGATCCTGGCCATCTACGATCTCTTCTGGTGGTTCGTCCTTCGGGCCATCCAGGGTCAACGCTGAACACCGCGGCAGGAACGAGAACATGAACGTGAGCGATCACGACGCCGGCGAACCGGCACCCGACACGGCTCCGGAGCACCGCCACGGCCATCCGGCCGCCGCACCGGCGACCGCGCCCGCCGAAGCGTCCGCCCCGGCGGCCGACGACGACGACGACGGCACTCCGGCCGAACTCGACGATCCCTTTTCCGGCAGCGAGGACGCCGCCCCGGTGGCGGCCGCCGGCGAGGAAGCGACGGGCAAGGCCCCGACGGGCGACCGCCACTGGTACATCCTCAAGGTGCAGAGCAATCGCGAGGATTCCATCCGCGAGACCCTGCTGCGACGCATCCAGATGCAGGGGCTCGACGGCTTCTTCGGCGAGGTGATCGTGCCGAAAGAGCAGGTCACCGAGTTCAAGGGGGGGAAGAAGCGGGTGGTGTGGCGCAAGCTCTACCCCGGGTACATCCTCGTGAACATGATCCTCAACGACGACACGTGGTATCTCGTGCGCGAGACGGGAGGCATCGGCGATTTCACCGGATCGGCCGGTCGTCCCACCCCGATGCTGCCTCAGGACGTCGCCAAGCTGCTCAACAAGGCCGAGGTGAAGGCCGACGAGGCTCCCCGCCTGAAGATCGCCTTCAAGAAGGGTGACCGCGTGAAGATCAACGAGGGCACCTTCGAGAACTTCGAAGGCGAGGTGGAGCAGATCGACGAGGCCAACGGTCGGGTCACGGTCATGCTGAGCATTTTTGGCCGCTCCACGCCGGTGGACATCGAGTACTGGCAGATCGAGGCGGTGTGATTTAGTCTGGGTTGACGATGAAGGTGTCGTGGCACGGCGAAAGGCAGGGAGACGATGGCAAAGCAGATGGTCGGTCAGGCGAAGTTCCAGGTGCCCGGTGGGCAGGCGACGCCCGCGCCCCCGGTCGGCACGTCGCTGGGGCGGTTCGGCATCAACCTCGGCCAGTTCGTGTCCCAATTCAACGACCGGACCCGCGAGGCCGCGGGCATGCCGATCCCCGTCGTCGTCACGGTCTACAACGACCGCTCGTTCGAGTTCATCACCAAGAGCCCGCCGGCGGCGGCGCTGCTCAAGAAGGCGGCCGGTCTCGCCAAGGGCTCCGGTGTGCCGAACAAGGACAAAGTGGGCAAGGTGACGACCAAGCAACTCGACGACATCGTGCGGCTCAAGGCGGCCGACCTGAACGCCCGCGACGGCGACCATGCCCGCCGCATGATCGAAGGCACGGCACGCAGCATGGGCATCACCGTCGAAGGCTGACGATCACCGTCTCCGTTTCCTGGTCTCCACGTCCGCGGCCAGACGTCCTCGCAACGATCCTCCCACATCCCAGCCCCCTTCCCAGACTCCACCCATGTCAACGTCCAAGCGCATGCGGGCGATGCTCGCTCTGAAGCCCCAATCCGACGCCCCGATCCCGGTCGCGGACGCCGTGGGCATCCTCAAGAAGTTCCCCCCGACCAAGTTCGACCAGTCGGTCGAGATCCACATGCGGCTCGGCATCGACCCCAAGCAGGCCGATCAGATCATCCGTGGATCGCTCGTGCTCCCGCACGGCATCGGCAAGGCCAAGCGGGTCGTCGTGTTCGCGAAGGGCAACCTCGCGGAAGACGCCAAGGCTGCCGGCGCCGAGGTCGTGGGCGCCGAGGACCTGGCGAAGCGGATCAAGGAAGGCTGGACCGATTTCGACGTCTGCATCGCGGCCCCGGACATGATGGGACTCGTGGGCCCGCTGGGGAAGGTGCTCGGCCCCCGTGGCCTGATGCCGAGCCCTCGGGCAGGCACCGTGACGGCCGACATCGGCCGGACGGTGGGCGAGTACCGCGCGGGCAAGGTTGAGTTTCGCAACGACCCCACGGGCATCGTGCACGCGGTGGTGGGCAAGGCGAGCTTCGACGCCTCCAAACTCGTCGACAACATCCGCTCGTTCATCGACTTCATCCAGTCCTTGCAGCCGTCGAGCGTCCGCGGCCAGTACATCAAGAGCGTTTCGATCTCGGCCACG
>Ga0209189_1001140_pt1 | contig 20250 bp, 15 predicted proteins | sample C_130820_EF_Meta_FD_187308 | JGI IMG/M metagenome (GOLD analysis project Ga0209189, IMG submission 187308) | Freshwater microbial communities from Lake Croche, Canada to study carbon cycling - C_130820_EF_MetaG (SPAdes) (version 3) | ecosystem: Environmental > Aquatic > Freshwater > Lake... | reverse complement strand
CTCGGGGACGACGACATGGTCATGCGGCCCGGGTCGCCGATCCGGGTGTCGGTCGAGGCGCCCGACAAGGATGACGAGGCGCGGATCGCGGCGTGGGTCGGCCGCAGCCTGAAGCGGACCGGATGGATGGTGGAAGACGACGCGCCAGTGACGCTCGTGGCCCGCATCGGCCAGGAGGCGAGCCGCCAGATCGGCATACGCGACCAGACCGCCGGCGGCAGGATCGTCCAGGTGACGCTCGCACCGTTCTTCGCCGAGCTGTCGATCCGCCGGGGCAAGGAGGTGCTCTGGCAGCGGATCCAGAGGAACCGGCTGCCATGGTTGACCATCTACCTCGAGCCGGGCGAGACCGTGCAGCAGGCGGTGGATCGCTACACGAAGCCCAACGCCGAGTTCTTCGCCGGGCTGCGGTTTCCGCCACGGCTTCCCGCGGCGGAGGCGTCGGCGATCGTGGGGAGCAGCTCGCTCGAGCAGGGGCACTGGAAGTAGGCCGCCCGCCGCGGCGGTCCGTCCCTTCCTCCCGCGATCGTCGCCGGGTAGGGTGGTGCGGCGTCGATGGTGCTCGCCCCGGGGCGAGCACCATCGACAGGCCGGGAGGGATGAGCCAGCCATGAGACCGTCGTCCACGACCGCCGTCGGCGGACCGCTCACGCCAACGAACACCCGCTGGCTCGTGGTGGCCTTCGCCGTGTCGCTGGCGGTGCTGCAGTACGTCGATCGCGTCTGCATCTCGCTGGCCGGGCCGCTCATGCAGAAGGACCTCGGCCTCAGCGAGACGCAGATGGGGACGGTGTTCGCCGCCTTCACGCTGGCCTACGCCCTCTTCGAGATTCCCGGCGGCTACCTCGGCGACTGGATCGGCCCGCGGAAGGTGATCCTGCGGATCGTCCTCTGGTGGAGCTTCTTCACGGCCGCCACCGGCTGGGTGAGCGGCTTCGGCCCGCTGGTGGCCGTTCGCTTCCTCTTCGGCGCCGGAGAGGCGGGCTGCTTCCCCAACATCTCGAAGGCGTTCAAGCGTTGGCTTCCCGTGTCGGAGCGGGCGCAGGCGCAGGGCATTCTCTGGTTTTCGGCGCGGTGGGGCGGGGCGATCACGCCGCTGCTCCTCTATTCCCTTCTCCAGGTCGTCTCGTGGCGCACGGCGTTCCTCATCTTCGGCGCGGTGGGCGTGGCGTGGGCGCTCGTCTTCAACTGGTGGTTTCGCGACGATCCGCGTTCCCACCCGCAGGTCAACGCCGCCGAGGCCGCGCTCATTCCCGCGGGGAGCCTCGCCGCCGACGACCACAAGCACATCCCCTGGGGACCGATGTTCAGCTCGCCGACGGTGTGGGCGCTCTTCGGCCAGTATTTCTGCATGAGCTACGCCTGGTACTTCTTCATCACCTGGTTCCCGAAGTACCTGCTCGTCGACCGCGGCTTCGACCTCAAGGGCAGCGCCCTGCTCTCCGGCATGCCGCTGGCGTTCGGCGGGTGCGGCGCGTTCGTGGCCGGCTGGATCACGCCGCCGCTCGTGCGCCGCTTCGGCCCCCGCGCCGCCCGCCGCGGCCTCGGCTTCGTGGCGATCGCGGCGGCGGGCGTCTTCTTCTACGCCTCCACGCTCGTGGAAAACCCCTACGCCGCCGTCGTGCTCATCTCGATGGCGAGCTTCGCGATGGATCTCACGCTTCCCGGCGCGTGGACCACCTGCATGGACATCGGCGGCCGCGGCGTGGGATCGCTCTCCGGCGCGATGAACATGATGGGGAACCTCGGCGGCGTCGTCTCGCCGGCGGTGGTGGGCTGGATCATCGACACGAAGGTCGACCGCACGGGGACGCTCCTCGGCGACCTGATCGCCCGGTTCGGCGCCTGGAATCTCACGTTCATGCTCACCGCGGTCATGTGCGGGCTCGGGGCGCTCTGCTGGCTCGTCGTCGACCCGACGCGGCCGCTGGACGTGGAGCCCGGGGCGGAGCCGGGCGGGATGGCGAATCACACCCCGGACGCCTGAGCGGCCGCTCCCGCCGGACACCCTCCCTCATGCAGACCCCTCCCGATCCGCTCGCCCCCGACGAACCGGCGATCTACGAGATCCGCACCGCGGCGGAGGGGCCCGGCGGCCGGCTTCCCCTCACCGACGAGATGCTGCGCGAGAGCCCCAGCGGCGACCTCTTCGGGCTCTCGCAGAACGTCGGCATGGGCTGGGCGGCCGACCGCGCCGCCGACCGGCAGTTTCTCATCCTCTCCACGCTCGGCGGCGTGCGGGCGCCCGACGGCACGCCGGTGGCGCTCGGCTACCACACCGGCCACTGGGAGATCGGCCTGCTCGTCGAGGCGGCCGCCGAGGAGCTGCGCCGGCTCGGCGGGCTCCCCTTCGCCGCGTTCTGCTCCGACCCCTGCGACGGCCGCACGCAGGGCACCACCGGCATGTTCGACAGCCTGCCCTACCGCAACGACGCCGCGATCGTGCTGCGGCGGCTGGCCCGGTCGCTGCCGCTGCGGGCCGGCGTGCTCGGCGTCGCCACCTGCGACAAGGGGCTGCCGGCGATGATGATGGCCCTGGCGGGACTCGGCGACATCCCTGCCGTGATCGTGCCGGGAGGCGTGACGCTGCCTCCGCGGCACGGAGAGGACGCCGGCCGGATCCAGACGATCGGCACCCGCTACGTGCACGGCCTCGTGACGCTCGACGAGGCGGCCGACCTCGGCTGCCGGGCCTGCGCGTCCCCCGGCGGCGGCTGCCAGTTCCTCGGCACGGCGGCGACGGCACAGGTGGTGGCCGAGGCGGCGGGGCTTGCGCTGCCGCACGCGGCGCTCGCGCCGAGCGGGCAGCGCGTCTGGCGCGACATGGCCGTGCGGTCGGCGGCGGCGCTCGTGCGGCTCGCCGACGCGGGCACCGCCACCCGCGACATCCTCACGCCGGCGGCGATCACCAACGCGATGACCGTGCACGCGGCCTTCGGCGGCTCCACGAACCTCCTCCTGCACGTGCCGGCGGTCGCGCGGGCCGCCGGCCTGCCGCCGCCGTCGGTCGACGACTGGATCGCCGTCAACCGGCGCACGCCGCGGCTCGTGAGCGTGCTGCCCAACGGGCCCGTCCACCATCCGACGGTGCGGGTGTTCCTCGCCGGCGGCGTACCGGAGGTGATGCTCCACCTCGACCGGCTCGGCCTCGTCGACACCTCCGTCCGCACCGTCAGCGGCCGCACCTGGGCGGAGCAGCTCGCGTGGTGGGAGGGGAGCGAGCGCCGACGGCGGTTCCGCGACCTGCTCCGCACCGCCGACGGCGTGGAGCCCGACGACGTGGTCATGCCTCCCGACCGCGCCGCGGCCCGCGGGCTGGCGCGGACGATGGCGTTTCCGCGGGGCGGCATCGCCCCCGCCGGCTCGGTGGTGAAGGCGACGGCGATCGATCCGGCGGCGATCGGCCCAGACGGCGTCTACCGGCACACCGGCCCCGCCCGCGTCTTCACCAGCGAGCACGCGGCGATCGACGCGATCAAGCACGGGGCGATCCGGGCCGGTGACGTGCTCGTCCTCGCCGGGATCGGCCCGATGGGCACCGGCATGGAGGAGACCTACCAGGTGACCAGCGCGCTCAAGCAGCTGCCCTTCGGCAGCCTGGTGTCGCTCGTCACCGACGGCCGCTTCTCGGGCGTCTCCACGGGCGCGTGCATCGGGCACGTGGGCCCCGAGGCGCTCGCCGGGGGCCCGATCGGCCGGCTCCGCGACGGCGACCGGATCGCGATCGTGATCGACACGCGCACACAGGGGGGCTCGATCGATCTCGTGGGCGCGGGGGAGAGGTCGTTCCCGGCCGACGAGGGGCGGGCCGTGCTCGCCGCCCGGTCGCCGCGGTCCGACATCGCCCCCGATCCGCGGCTGCCGGCCGACACGCGGCTGTGGGCGGCGCTGCAGGCCGCCAGTGGCGGCACGTGGGGCGGGTGCGTGTACGACGCCGATCAGATCGGGCGGGCGCTCGCCCCTGCCGGTCGGCTGGTCGGTGCGGACGGAGCCCCCGGCGGGTGACGCGGTTGGCGGGGGCGGCCCTGCCCGGCATCGCCCGAGGACCTTTTCCACGCGGGGCCGGCAGCCCGTGGACGCAGGACTGCTACCCCGCCCGCCGCTTCCGCGCGAGCTGCGGCTTGCGCCGACGGGTTTCGGTCGCGCGGCTGGCGATCGCGATGGCGAGCACCTTGGCGAGGCTCGTGGGCCGGCCGACGATCGTGGTGCCGTTGGCGAGGGTGAAGTGGAGCGTGGGCTGAGGCGTCGCGGATGCCGGCGTCTTGGCTGCCATGGTGTCACCTGCTCGTCGGGGATCGCGGCGTCAACCCGCCGACCGATTTTCTTATCGGCGGAAACCCGCGATCTCGCCACATCGATTCGGTGGCCGGTGCGGTTTTCAGAATTTTTTGAACCGTCCGCCCCCGCGCGGCCGACACGCGGCCGCGCGGTCCGCCGAATTGACCGAGTTCGGCGGAAGCGATACCTTGAACAAGGGCAGCTTTTCTTTCGGGGCGCAGCCCGCGGCCGGTCCGCGGGTACTCCGCGTGGCGTGGCGCGGACGGCCCGCAACGCGGCCGCCCGGGGCTGTCGCGTCCTCGGGTCGCGCGTCCTCGGGTCGCGCGTCCTCGGGTCAAGCGTCCTCGGATCAACAGGATGAACATCTCGAAGACGACAGCGACGACGGGGTCGTGCCTGCTCGCGGCTGCCGTGTCGCTCGGTGCCCTCGCGACGGTCCGGATGCCGGCCTTGGCACTCGCCCAGGACCGCCCGGCGGCGACGCAGTCGGGCGGCGCCGCACGGCCCGTCGCGGAACGGGCGGATGCCCCGCAGCCCGGCGCTGCGACGCAGTCCTCCGCCCGCCTCGACGTGCCCGCCGCCGCCGACATCGCCGCCGAGACGGCGACGGTGCGGGAGATCCTCGCCGACTTCTACAAGACCGCGCTGAAGCAGAAGGACTACGAGCCGCTGATCGCGGAGCTCGGCCAGCGGGCGTCCCGGGAGGAGTCGCCGGCACACCAGTACGCGCTGCTACAGGAGGGCGAGCGGCTGGCCGTGGAGGCGGGGTTCTACGCCAAGGCGATCGAAATCGCCACGGAGCGGTCGCGGCGGTTCCAGGCCGACACGCTCGACACCCGCATGGCGGCGCTCGACCGGATCATCAAGCAGCAGGACGACACCGGTGTCGACATGGCGCTCGACTTCGCGCGGCGGACGGTCGACGTGGCGTTGGCGGCCGAGGCTTTTCCGGTGGCGGAGCGGGCCGTCGAGTCGCTGGCGGAGCTGGCGAAGCGGCAGTCGGCCGACCTCGCCAAACGGCGGGCCGCCATCACGAAAAAGTACAAGAAGAAGATCCCACTGCCCAATCCGCTGGGCAATCTGGTCGCGGAGGTGGCCCGCATCAAGGAGGAGGTGGCGAAGTGCGCCAAGCGACGGGCCGACCACGACGCCGTCGCCAAGCGGCTGCAGTCCGGGGGTGACGAGAAGGCGGCGACGGCCGCCGGCGTCTACCTGGCGCTGCAGAAGAACGACTGGACGGCGGCGCTGCCGGTGCTGAGGCAGGTTCGCGGGCCCGTGGGAGCGGCGGCCAAGCGGGAGCTCGAGGCGGCGGCGAAAAACTCCCCCGAGGCGGTCGTCGAGGCGGCCAATGAATGGTGGGCGCTCGGCGACGTCGCCGTGGAGACGTGGAACACCGACCCGCTCGACGCCGCCGCCTACAAAAGCCATGCCGCCGACCTCTACCTCTCCGCGCTGACGAATCTCGAGGGCAAGGTGGCCCGCGATCTGGCGACGACGCGGATCCGCGAGGCGGCGTTTCCGCGGGCGCTGCGGCTCGTCGAGTCCGATGCGGACAACTGCCGCACGGCCGCGGAGGCGAGCCAGGTCTACAAGATTTATGCCGCACGACCGGACCTGCCGCCCTTTCTGACGGGGCTGGTGGCGGCGCGAGCGCGGCACTGGGACCAGCTCGCCGTCGAGAAGCGGGTCAAGCTCGGCGGCCGCTGGCTCAAGCCGACGGATCATGAACGCGAGATCAGCGCCGCGGAGGACAAGGTCGCGCACGCCCGCGATCTGCTCACCGGCGGCCAGTACGAGCTTGCCAAGAAAGAGCTGGAGGAGGCCAGCGCGCTGAATCCGGAAAGCGCGAAGGCGGAGTTCTTCATCGGGTTGGTCTACTGGGCCGTCGACAACGACCTGGCGGCGATCGAGCATTGGCTGGAGGGGTTGCGGCGGGAGCCGAACCACAGCTGCCTGCTCAACAACATCGCGATCTCGGAACTGACCGCCGCGCGGCACCGCAGCGCCATCAACCACTTTCGCCGCGCCAGCCGGCTCCTGCCCGAGCCGGTGATCGCGGGCAACATCGCCTATGCCGTCAAGCTCTCGGGGCAGCTCGGGATCAAGGGCAAGGAACTCGAGGACTTGAACGACCTCGCGCGGCAGACGCAGGCGGCTTTGCGAAACACCCCTGCGGCGGCGCGGGAGCCGGCCGCGAGCGCCGCCGGCGGCGGGGCCGGAGGCACCGACATCGCCTCTGTGAGCAGGTTCACCTACATCTCCCCGTATGGCGTGACCTGGGCGGGCGGCTCCGTGGGGCCCACCGTCGACAAGTCGAAGGAGTCGACCGACGTCGCCTCCGTCGCCGTCGGCTACGGCACCGGCTTCGTCGTCGCGCCGGGCTTGGTGCTCACCAACGAGCACGTCGTCCGCTCGGCCAGGGAGATCATGGTGCATGATCCGGCCGACTTCACGCGGCAGCTCGTGGCCACCGTGGTCGCCGTCGACAAGGACCTCGACCTCGCCCTGCTCAAGGTGAACGACCTCAAGGCGCCGCCGCTGAAGCTCGCGGAAACGCTGCCGCCGCGGACGTCCGACATCATGGCGATGGGCTTCCCGGGGGGGCCGAGCCTGCTGGGCAACAAGCTCAAGAGCACCAAGGGCTCGGTGATCTCGATGGGCGATCCCACGCTCGACGGCGGTAACTTCCTGCACAGCTGCCTGATCAACCCCGGCAACAGCGGCGGGCCGATCATCGACCAGTATGGCGACGTGATCGGCGTCGTGAGGGCGATCGCGAAGATCAGCGAGATCGGTGATTCCTACAGCATCGGGATTCCGATCGAGCGCGTGCTGCCCTTCTTCGAGGAGCAGCGCAAGAAGCTCGAGCCGCCCGCTCCGCCGACGCCGCCCGAGGGCCAGCCCGTCCCGTCCTCCGCCCCGGCTTCCGACGCCGCGGCCTCGTCTCCGCCCGGCACGCCCGATCCCGCGGCCCCGCCTTCCGGCGGCGTCCGCGGGCAGGCCGACGCGCTCAAGCAGTCGGTCGAGGGGGCGGGTGACAATCCGGCCGGGAGCCCGGAGGAGAAGGCCGAGGCGGCCGCCACGAGGAAGTCGCGGAGAGCCATGCGGGAGGCCCGGGAGAAGGAGCAGCAGGAGGCGGACGACAAGCCGGCCGCGCCGCCGCGGACGCTGTTGACGTGGCCTGAGGTCGACGCGGCGGCGAGCCGGTCGGTGCTCCTCGTGGTGTGCAAGGAGGGGGCGCGGTGAGGCCCGCCGACCCCGCGGACCGTCGGCCGCCGCGCCGCGGTTGACCGTCCACCGGCCCGGTTGTTAGGGTCGGAAGCATGGCGTCGTCTCTCCCTGGTTCCGCGGGCTCTGCCCCGGCGGCGACGTCCGCCGGCGGCGGCCGTACGTCTCCCGCCGACCCCGAGGCCACGCTGGTGTCGGCCCGGCCCCCGACGCCGGCCCGGATGTCGTCGGTGGCCGAGATCGGCCGCACGCTCGAGGGCCGCTTCCTCGGCCCCTACCGGCTCGACCGGTTCATCGGCGGCGGCGGCATGGGCGCCGTCTTCCGGGCCCTCGACACCACGCTCGACCGGGTCGTGGCGGTCAAGGTGCTCTCGCGGCAGCAGTCCAACGACGACGAGATGCTGCGCCGCTTCCGCAACGAGGCCCAGTCGGCCGCGCGGCTCGATCACGAGAACATCGGCCGCGTCCACGCGGTCGGCAGCGACGACGGCTGGCATTACATCGTCTTCGAGTTCATCGAGGGCACGAATCTCCGCGACATCGTCGCGCAGGAGGGGCCGTTCGACGTCGGCCGCACCATCGACGTCACGATCCAGGTGGCGGAGGCGCTCGAGCACGCCTCGCAGCGGGCCGTCGTGCACCGCGACATCAAACCCTCCAACATCATCATCACGCCCGCGGGGCGGGCACGCGTGGTCGACATGGGGCTGGCACGGCTGCACCAGGTGGCGGGCGACCACGACCTCACCGTCAGCGGCATGACGCTGGGCACCTTCGACTACATCTCGCCGGAGCAGGCCCGCGATCCGCGGTCGGCCGACGTCCGCAGCGATCTCTACTCGCTCGGCTGCACGATGTTCTACATGCTCGCCGGGAGGCCGCCGTTCGCCGAAGGCACGATGGTGCAGAAACTCCTGCAGCATCAGCAGGACCCGCCGCCGGCGATCGAGGCGATGCGGCCCGACGTGCCCCGCCGGGTGGTGGCCATCCTGCGGCGGCTGATGGAGAAGAAGCCGCGCGACCGCTACCAGCGGCCCGCCGAACTCGTCGCCGACCTGGTGGCGGCCGCCGACGAACTCGGGATCGAACTGGCCACGCCGCGCACGGTGACGGCGGCCCCCTCCGCGGCGCCGGCGGCCCGCCGTCCGGGCGTGCGCCTGCCCTGGATCGTGCCGCTCGTCGGGCTGGCGGCGGTCGTCGGCGGACTGTGGCTCCGGTCGGCGGGACGTCACCGGACCATCAATGTGCCGGTGCCGCCGACGCGGTCGGCCGAGGCCGATGGAGAGGGCGAGCCCGACGAGGCGGCCATGCTCATCCCGGAGCGGGTCTGGCGGGTGGTCGACACCCCGGCGAACGACGACGACTGCGGCACGCTCGGCGAGGCGCTGCGGCAGGCGGCCGACGGCGACGTGATCGAGATCGCCTCCGCGGATCCCCGGGACGACGGTCCGTACGTGGTGGAGGGGAAGCGCATCATCATCCGCGCCGCGGAGGACGTGCAGCCGGTGATCCGCTTCATCGAGCCGCCCGCCTCCGACCGGCCCGACGCGGGCTGCCTCACCGTCGTGTCGGGCACTCTCGAGCTCGACGGCGTCACGCTGCGGCCCGCGTTTCTGCACTCGGGGGGCACGCGGCCTGCGGTGGTGGCGCTCGAGGGTGCCGCGATGGTGCACTGCCAACGGGTGGCCTTCGCGTTGCCCGCCGATCCCACGGCCGCCATCGTCGGCATCCGGGCGCTGCCCGGGCCCGGCGACCGGCAGGAGATCCATCTCCACGACGTGCACTCCGCGGGGGGCACCGTCTTCTTCGAGGCGGGCATGGTCGGGGCGGGGATCGCCGTCGCCGACGAGGCGGGCGGCGCCGCGGCCCGGCGATCGGCACGGCAGGCGGCGGTGTCGTCCGAGGATCGCGCCGCCGGGGGCAGGATCGACGTGTTTCTCGCGGGGGGCCGCGTGACCTGCCCGGGACGGTTTCTGCTCGCCCAGGGAGGACGTCCGGAGGACGGGGGCGTCGGCATCCGCATGACGCTCGAGGACGGGAGCTTCGCCTGTGCCGACGGATTCGCCTGCCTGATCGACTCTGCGTCGCAGCCGAGGAGTCCGCGGCTGCAGGCGTTCGCCAAGGCGTGCGTGTTCGCCGTGCCGGAGGGGAGGCCGTTTCTGGAACAGTCGGGCATCGGTGATCCGGAGGGCTACCGGCCGGCGATCGAGTGGAGCGATGCGGCGAGCCGCTACGAGGGCACGTCGGTGTTCCGTCGCATCGACGGCGCCGCCGAACGGGTGGAGACAGACTTCGGCTCGCTGCCCCTCGATCACGGCTCGCGGATCGAGCCGCCGCCCGGCGACGGGTGGCGGTTTCGCGGTCGCTGAAGCCCCGTTCGTCCGGCGAAGGCACGGGCCGCTTTCTTGACGGCGGCGGACGGGCCGGGTCTAGTGGAAGGGCCCGATGGATGACGGACTCCTGGACGAGTCCGGCCCGCGGACACCCATCCTGGAGAGCAGCGATGTCTCGCAGCAGCAGGTATGCCCTGGTCGCCGGAGCGGCCGTGGCGATCGCGTGTGGCGGTTCGGCCCGAGAGGCCTTCGCGATCAAGCAGTTCTTCGACGAGTTCAAGGCGATCTACGTGAAGCCCGACAGCGGCGACGCGGCCGAGAAGGCGCTGGTGGCCGAGGTCGAGACCGCGAAGTGCAACGTCTGCCACGTGGGCAGCGTGAAGAAGGATCGCAACGCCTACGGCAACGCCTTGGCGGATCGCCTGGACAAGAAGGAAGACGCGAAGAACGTCGAGAAGATCAAGAAGGCCCTCGACGAGGTCGCGGCGCTGCCGAGCGACCCCGCGAAGCCCGACTCGCCGACGTTCGGCGCGCTGCTCAAGGCCGGCAAGCTGCCCATCGCCAAGTGACGCGGGCGGCCGGCGCGGACGACCGTCCGCCGGCCCGCGCCCGTGCAGGCGTCGTGCATCGTCCCGCCGGCACCGGTCGCGCACCGGTGCCGGCGGGTTTTTCGCTTCGCGACGGGGGCGGAGCGCCCGGGGCGGATGCCCGCACAGGGGGCGATCACGCCGGGGCCGCGGCGGCGTCGACGATGAGCGCCTCGAGATCGGCGCATGCGGCGATCGTCCCGACAACCTCGGCCGGGGCGAAGATCCGCACGCGTTTGACGAGGTCGTCGAACTGCTCGTGGGCGAGGCTGCGGACGACCGGTGACAGCTCCGCGAACGACCGCCAGCAGAATCCCTCCGCGCCCGGCGTGCGCCGCAGCCGCTCGCGGACCGAGAGGCGGAACTCCACCTCGCGTTCCGCGGGGGGCGCGTCGATGACGATCGCGCCGGCGGGGATCGCCGCGCCCGTCCGCCGCGCGAGCGCGGCGGCCAGCCGATCGGCGATCGCGATCTTCTCGTCGTAGGAGCGGCCGGAGAGGCGGCGGTGAACGAGCGAATGCCGCAGGGCGTCGAAGGACGCCGCCCGCTTGAGCAGCCGGCGCCGGCTGCCGAAGAGGCCGTCCACGAGCGGGGCGGCCGGCGTGCCGGCCGCAGCGGCGCCGAGGGCCCCCGTGAAGGCGTGGTCGTCGAGCCGCACGAGGCGGGCCGGGTCGAGCCGGTCGCGGAGCAGCCAGACCGCCCGCTGCAGCATGGCGGTGGCGCCGCGCACGGCGGGATGCCAGTAGACCTCGCTGAACATCACGTAGCGGGCGAAGACGAGCATCTCCGCCGCCGTGCGGCCCTTCTCGGTGATCGCCAGCGTCGTGCCCGCCTCGTCGAGGCAGAGGCTCGAGAGCAGCCGCTCCTCGTCGAAGTGCCTGCCGTAGGGGACGCCGGCGTGGAGACTGTCGCGGCCGAGGTAGTCGATCTTGTCGACGTCGATCGGGCCCGAGAGGAGGGAGCGGAGGATGCGACCGGCCGGATCGACGGCGGTGCCCGCGACGAGGCTCGCCACGCGGGCCGGGTCGAGCCCCCACTCACGGGACAGGATCGCCCCCGGCTCCCCGCCGGCGAGCAGGTCGAGCACGAGATCCTCGTGCCGCGGAAACGTCGTCAGCCCGATGTCCTCGATCGGATGGCAGAACGGCCAGTGGCCGATGTCGTGCACGAGCGCCGCCACGACGAAGGCGGCCGCGTCGGCCTCGTCGACCACCCGCGCGAACCGCGGGTCGTGCCGCAGCCGCGCGAGAAACGCGAGGGCCAGACGGTAGACGCCCAGCGAGTGCTCGAACCGCGAGTGCACGGCGCCCGGATACACGAGCGACACGAGCCCCAGCTGGCTCACCCGCGCCAGGCGGCGCATCTCGGCGGTGTCGACGAGGGCCCGCACGCGGGGCGTGAGCGGCACGGTGACGCCCGGAGGCACCCGCATGCCCTCGGCGTGCGACTCGAAGGACACGAGTTCCGGCAGCGTGTGCAGCGGCATGATCGCCTCGTCGGGGCCCGGCGGCTGAGGGGGGCGGTTGTCATCGACGTTTGGGGCACGACGCCCGAATCCGGTCGCTGCCGGGACCCGACGGCCCGGACCGTCGTTCCGCGCGTCGCGACGACCGCTCGCGGCACGACACTCGGCTCTGTCTGAAAACGTTATTCGGCCGTCTGCCTGGTCTTTTCGAGCGGCTCTTCGTTGGCTTCGCCCGCCGTATCGCCTTGATACGGCTTGGCTCAGCCTTGATCCGCTCACACATCCGCGGCGCAGCCGATCCGGCCCAGTTCTCAGACAGAACCTAGAGCGGCATGAATCCCGCGAGCCAGCGGAGCAGCGCCGTGAAGATCACGTAGAGCGAGAAGTGGGCCACGGCGGTGCCCCAGTCGAGGTCGAACGCGGCCAGGGCCGCCAGCCCGCCGGCGATCCCGAAGAACGGTCCGAGGAAGACCCACGGCCACATCTCGCCGCTCACCTCCGCCGGCACGAACGCCTTCACGCCCCACAGCGCCGCGTAGACGGCCGCGCAGACGAGCGTGCGCACGAGCAGGGAGCGGCCCCGGTAGGGCTCGAGATTCCGGTCGCGGAGCATGTCGTAGCCGATCCAGACGACGGGCCAGGCCACGCCGAAGCCCACGATCCCCGCCAGCCACGTCGGCACGCCGCCGGGCCCGAACGTCCAGCCCGCCACGACGGCCAGCAGCAGCATCGCCACCGCGCCGATCCCGACCGCCGCGTAGGCGGTCAACGGCAGCGAGTACTCCACGAACTCGATCGGCGCGAGCACCGCGCGGCCCGGGACCTTGGCCTCCTCCTCCGGGCCGTGGATCGTGACGTCCTTGATCGGCTGCGGGATCGTGATCGGCTGCTTGCACTTCGGGCACGGTCCCGTGCGGCCGGCGAACTTGTCGCTGACGGTGAAGGTGGCCCGGCAGCCCTTGCAGATGACTTGGATGGCCATGGATGCGGGCTGGATGCTGGAGGGAGCGGCTCTCGGGCGCCGGGGCGGATGTCCCCGCCATCCGACCGCGGCAGTGTCAGAGCCGGGCGGTTCCCCGTCAAGCCGCGGCCGGCCACCGTTCGCTACACTGTCGGCGCGGGCGGCACGACGGACGGCCCCACCGCCCCCTTTCCCCTTCGGCATCCAGCAATCCTCACCAGGGACCACCGACACGCCCATGGCCGACGAGAAAACGAGGAGCGAACGCGGGCCCGGTGCGCCGCCGGCGGGCACCATCGTGTTCACCTGCGGCAACGGCCACCGCCTCACCGTGCCGGTGACGCTCGGCGGCCGCCGCGGCAAGTGCTCGAAGTGCGGCATTCCGGTGCAGATCCCGGCGGCGGACGACGCGGCGGCGGCGGAACTGGCCGACCCGCCGCCGACGGAGGTGATGCCCCGGGACGAGACGCCGGGTGAGTCCGCGGCCGCCGGCGTGGCCGAGCCCCCCCCGGGCGTCGACATGTTCGCGGGGCTCGGCGAGGTCGCCGCAGGCCAGGGAGAGCCGGCGTACGTCGAAGCCCCGCACCGACCGCCGGCGGCCGAGCCCGAGTGGGGGCCGCCGCCCGACATCGGCAATTCGAATCCGACCGCCGTGCTCGCGGCGCGGCTGTGGGAGGAGCGCCGGCATGGCGGGATCATCGAGCTCCACATCAGCGGCGGCAGCGTGATCCTGCCCGAATGGTTCGAGCCGCGGTGGTCGGGGGGTACGCACGGGCTCTTCGCCAGCCGCGCCGCCGACGGCACCGTCACGCTGACCGCGGTGGCATGGGAGGCGATCCAGAAGATCGTCGTGCGCCAGGTCGAGGGCCTGCCTGACGGCATGTTCGAGTGAGGCCCGCGGGCCGGTCACGCGCCGATCAGTCCTGCCCGTCGAGATCCCCCTCGGTGATCGTCGTGAAGCCCTTGTTCACGAGCGTCTCGAGCCCCATCTCCGTGTTGTCGACCATCAGGGCGACGGCCGGCCGGCCGCGCGGACGGGCCAGGATGGGGTAGGCCTGGATGATGTTCACCTCCGCCTGCAGGAGCGCCGTGCAGATCCGCAGGAGAGGCTGGTGGTCATCGGGCAGTTCCACCCCGATGAGGTCGCTCTCGATGAGCGCGAGGCCGGCCCGCTCGAGGATCTCCCGCCCCTGTTCGGGGTGGCTCAGCAGGAACCGGGCGAACGCGCACTCGCCCGAGTCGTTGATCGACAGCGCCACGATCCGCACCCGCGACCCGTCGAACCGCTTCACCACCTCGAGCAGCTGGCCCACGCGGTTCTCGAGGAACACGGTGAACTGCCGCAGGGTGGGGTAATTGCGCCCCCGCACCGTGGCGAAACCCACGCCGCCCGTTCCCGCGTCGCCCAGACTCACGTCGAAAACTCCCGCAGGCTCTGGCCGGATCGAACGGCAAAAGAATAGAGTCTGACTGCCCGGCCGGTCAACGAAGCCGCGCCCCCCGAGTCGGCCGCGGGCACCGGTCGCCGCGGCAGCCGCCCGCGAAGCACGACCGCCGGCTTTCACGGACGACGCGCCGCGACAGGCTGTCGGCTCGCGGGCTGCGGGCGGTGGCCTGCGGTCGTCGGCCCGTCCGCCCGCGGCAGGATCGTGCCGCCGGGCCGGCCGGGAAAACCCCTCAGGAAGACGTGGCATGGCCGACATCGTTCACGAGATCGAGATCCGGGTGCGGTATCAGGAGACGGACGGGCAGCGCCGGCTGCACCACGCCAACTACCTGACCTACTTCGAGATGGGGCGGACGGAGCTGCTCCGCTCCTTCGGCCGCACCTACCGCGAGTTCGAGGACGCGGGGCTGTTCATGGTCGTCTCCGAGGTGACCTGCCGGTACGTCGCCCCCGCGGAGTACGACGACGTGCTGCGGCTGCGGACCCGTGTCGAGAAGACGGGGGCGGCCCACATCAAGCACGCCTACGAGCTCGTGCGCGGCACGCGGATCATCGCCACGGGCACCACCACGGTGGTGTGCGTCGACCGCGACGGCGCCGTCCGCCGGCTCCCCGACTGGATGCTGCCGGACGGCGGGGCGACCTGACGCGGCGCCGGCGGTGGCACGGGCGACCAGTGACCGGCGTCAGCGAAACTTCACGAGGAGCACGCCCGCGAAGACGAGGGCCGCTCCGAGCAGCCGGCCGGCCGTGAGCGGCTGCCGCGGCACGTCGAGCAGGCCGAACTGATCGACGACGAGCGAGCAGGCGAGCTGCCCGCCCACCACGGCCGCGATGAAGGCGGCGGCGCCGAGCCGGGGCGTGAGCGTGGCCCCGGCGAGCACGATGACGGCGCCCAGGGGCCCGCCGATCCAGTTCCACCAGGGGGCCGCCCGGATCGCCGCCGCCGCCGGGAAAGGCGGACGGAGCACCAGCATCACCACCACCGCGGTGACGATCGTGCCGCAGATCGAGAAGAAGGCCGCGTAGCGGGGGTCGCCGAGGTTCGTGCGGAGCGCGCCGTTGGCCGCGGCCTGCACCGCGATGCACGCGCCCGCCACCGACGCGAGCAGGATCCAGACGCTGTCCATGCCGTCTCCTTTTCCGGAGCCGCTACTATAGATCGGCGGCGTGCGCGGGAGAGGATCGGCCGTTCGCCGTAGTCTTTTTCCGGGTCGCTCCGTCGCCGTCAGGCTCCCCATGCCCCGTTGGCTCGCCCACGTCGTCGTCGTGCTGCTCGTCGCCGGGCTCGTGACGCTGGCGTTCCTGCGCGGGGAGTACACCTGGAATTGGGCCGGGGTGTGGGCCTACCGCTGGATGCTCCTGCGGGGCTTCGCCGCCACGGTGCTCCTGGGCAGCGCGGCCCTCGTGCTCGCGAGCCTGGTGGGCGTGGTCGTGGCGCTGCTGCTGGGGTCGCAGCGGCCGCTCCTCGAGGCGGCCGGACGGGTCTACGTGGAGCTCATCCGCGGCACGCCGCTCCTCGTGCAATTGCTCATCGGCTTCTACGTCGTGGCCAGCGCCGTGGGCCTCGACAACCGGTACGTCGTGGGCGTGGGCGTGCTCGCCCTGTTCAGCGGCGCCTACATGGCGGAGATCTTCCGCGGCGGCCTCGCGGCCATCCCCAAGACGCAGCGCGACGCGGCCCGCGCCATCGGCCTCACGCCGTGGCAGTCGCTGCGGCTGGTGATCCTGCCGCAGGCGGTGCGGCTCGTGCTGCCGGCCGTGGCGGGGCAGTTCGTCTCCTTGATCAAGGACTCGTCGCTGCTCTCCGTGATCGCCGTCTCGGAGTTCACCCTCGCGGCCCAGGAGGTCAACTCCTTCACCTACTCGACGCTCGAGAGCTACCTGCCGCTGGCCGCGGGCTACCTGCTGCTCACGCTCCCGCTCTCGGCCCTGTCGCGGCTGCTCGAACGACGGTTCCGCTACGAGACATGATCGCATGAGACTCGAGATCCACGGGCTGGTGCAGCGATTCGGGGCGACGACCGTGCTCGACGGGGTGGATCTCGCCACGGGCGACGTGCAGTCGCTCGTGCTCGTGGGCCCGAGCGGCGGTGGCAAATCGACGCTGCTGCGGATCCTGGCCGGGCTCGACCTGCCGGTCGCCGGCACGGTGGCCTTCGACGGCCGGCTGCTCCCGCGCGACGAGCCGTCGCTGCTTGACTACCGGCGCACGGTGGGCACGGTGTTCCAGTCGTACAACCTCTTCCCCCACCTGACGGCGCTCGACAACCTGCTGCTGCCGCTCGTGCACGTGCACGGCCTGACGCCGGCCGAGGCCCGCGAGCGGGTCCGCGAGCCGCTGGCGCGGTTCCACCTCGCCGAGCATGCCCACAAGCGGCCGGCGGAGCTCTCGGGGGGGCAGCGGCAGCGGATCGCGATCCTGCGGGCGCTCGTGGTGCGGCCGCGGCGGATGTTCCTCGACGAGCCCACCTCCGCGCTCGACCCCGAGATGACGGCCGAGGTGCTCGAGATGATCGGCGAGCTGCGGACCCTGGGCACGCAGTTCGTGCTCGTCACCCACGAGATGGGGTTCGCCCGCCGCGTCGCCGACATGCTGGCCTTCGTCGCCGACGGCCGCGTGCTCGCCCACGGCCCCCCCGCCGACGTGATCGATCGCTCGGCCGTGCCGCGGGTCGCCGGCTTCTTCTCGCGGATCCTCCACTGACCCTTCGCCGCCCCGCCCGTTCCCCGGAGACCACCGCCATGCCCCACGACGACGCTCCCGGTCCGTCCGCCCCCTCCCACGATCACGGCGGCCACCGCGGTCGGCCCGACACGGAACACGGGGGCGCGGCCGATCCGCACGACCGGGGCGACACCTCGCGGCGGGCCTTCCTCGGCGCGCTTGTCGCCGATGCGGTGGCGATGCCGGTGCACTGGTATTACGACCGCGAGGCGCTGCGGCGCGACTACGGGCCGATCGCCGGCTACCTCGCCCCGAAGAACCCGCATCCCGACAGCATCCTCTGGCGGTCGAGCTACACCCCGTCGGGCCCGAAGACCGACATCCTGCGGGAGCAGGCGGAATACTGGGGACGACGCGGCGTCCACTACCACCAGTTCCTCGCGGCGGGCGACAACACGCTCAATTCGCTCCTGGCGATCGAGCTCTTCGAGACGGTGGGCCGCGATCGCGACTACGACCCCGTCCGCTGGCTCGATCACTACGTCGGCTTCATGATCGCGCCGGGCCGGCATCGCGACACCTACGTGGAGGAATACCACCGCCACTTCTTCACGAACCTCGGCCACGACCGCAAGCCGATCAGCTGCGGCGTGCGCGACGTCCACATCGGCGGGCTCGCGCCCGTGCCGGCGCTGGTGGCGGCGCTCGGGCCGCGGCACCACGACCTGCGGCGGATCGTGCGGGTGCACGTCGGCCTCACGCACAAGGACGACGAGGTGCTCGCCGCCGCCGACGCGCTGGCGCGGCTCCTGGCGCGGGTGACGCGGGGGGACGACCTGCGGCAGGCGATGCTCGAGGAGGCGTCCGACTGGATCTCCGCCGCCAAGGTCGCCGCGTGGGACCGCCATCCCGACGACGTCGTGGTCGGCCGGCTGCTGAGCCCGGCCTGCTACATCGAGGAGGCCTTCCCCGCCGCGCTGTTCCTGGCCTGGCGATACGCCGCCGACCCCGCCGCCGGCATCTTCGCCAACGCCGCCGTGGGGGGCGACAACTGCGGCCGAGGGGCGGTGGTGGGATCGCTCCTGGCCGCTGCCGCCCCGCTTCCGCCCCGGCTGCTGGAAGGACTGCGGGCCGGTGCTAGAGTGTCGGATGCCTCTTTTTCCCCCGGACACCGCTGATGAACCCGCCGATGAATCCGGTCACCACCGCCCCGAGTCCCGCCGCCGCCCGCCCGTTCGCCGCGTTCACCACGCCGCTCGTGCCCACGAAGACGATCCTCCTCGGCGAGCCGTCGGCCTCGGGCCCCGACGCGGTGGCCGCCAAGCGGGCGGAGATCCGCCGCTACTTCCATCAGACCTGCGAGATCTACGACCGGCTCTTCGCGCTCATCCGCGACGACGCGTCCTATTACGAGCGGCACGAGCCGCTCCGGCATCCGCTCGTCTTCTACTTCGCCCACCCGGCCACCTTCTACGTCAACAAGCTCACGGCGGGCCGCTATCTGCCCGAGCGGATCGACCCGCGGCTCGAGGCGATGATGGCGGTGGGCGTCGACGAGATGTCGTGGGACGATCTCAACACCGAACACTACGACTGGCCGAGTGTGGACGCCGTGCGCGGCTACCGTGCCGCGATGCGCGAGCGGATCGACGACTTCATCCGCCGGATGCCCCTCGAGCTGCCGATCCGCCAGGACGCGCCCGCCTGGATCATCCTCATGGGGATCGAGCACGAGCGCATTCATCTCGAGACGTCGAGCGTGATCATGCGGCAGATGCCGCTCGCCGAGCTGCGGCACGGCGACGAGCTCACGGCGGAGGAGCGGCGGCTCTGGGCGTCGTGCCCACGATCGGGCCGGCCCCCGGCGAACGACTGGCTGCCCGTCGCGGCCCGCACCGTCCGGCTCGGCAAGCCGGATGCGGATCAGACCTTCGGCTGGGACAACGAATACGGCATCGAGGAGGTCCGCCTGCCCGCCTTCCGTGCCGGTCGCCAGCTCGTCTCCAACGCCGAGTTCCTCGCCTTCGTCGAGGACGGCGGCTACCGCGAGGAGCGGTTCTGGACGGAGGAGGGGCGGGGCTGGCTGGACTACACGCGGGCCGGTCACCCGAAGTTCTGGCTGCGGGGCGCCGCGGCCGGCGGCTGGGGCCAGCGGAACCTCCTCGAGGAGATCCCGCTGCCGCTCGACTGGCCGGTCGAGGTCAATTGCCTCGAGGCGCAGGCCTACTGCGCCTGGCTGGCGGAGAAGTCGGGCGAGAACGTGCGGCTGCCCACCGAGGCCCACTGGTATGCGCTCCGGCAGTCGCTGCCCGAGGGGTTCGCCGCCGATCAGCCCGCGTGGTCGCGGGCGCCGGGCAACGTGAACCTCGAGCACGGGGCGTCGAGCTGGCCGGTCGACGCGTTTCCGCAGGGGGACTTCTGCGACGTGATCGGCAACGTCTGGCAGTGGACGCGCACGCCGATCATGCCCTTCAAGGGCTTCGAGGTGCATCCGCTCTACGACGACTTCTCCGTGCCCACGTTCGACGGCCGCCACAACCTCATGAAGGGGGGCTCGTGGATCTCGACGGGCAACGAGGCCCTCGCCAGTGCCCGCTACGCCTTCCGGCGCCACTTCTTCCAGCACGCCGGCTTCCGCACGATCGTCGAGGAGCCGGGCAGCGAGCATCTCACGGAGGGCGCGCGGCTCTACGAGACCGACCAGCTCGTCACGCAGTATCTCGAGTTTCACTACGGCCCCGAGGCGCTCGGCGTGCCGAACTTCCCCCGGGCGTGCGTCGAAGCGACGCTGCCGCACGTGCCCGCCGACCGCCGGGGCCGCTGCCTCGACATCGGCTGCTCGGTCGGCCGGTCGGCCTTCGAGTTCGCCCGGCACTTCGGCCACGTCGACGCCATCGACTTCTCGGCGCGGTTCATCCACTCGGGCGTGCGGCTGCAGGAGTCCAGCGAGCTGCTCTACGAGGTGCCGACCGAGGGGGAGCTCATGCTGTCGCGCACCGTGTCGCTCGACCGGCTCGGCCTCGGCGGGTGCGGTGAACGGGTGGCGTTCATGCAGGGGGATGCCTGCAACCTCAAGCCGCTCTTCACGGGCTACGACCTCGTGTTCGCCGGCAACCTGATCGACCGTCTCTACGATCCGGCGTTGTTCCTGCGCGAGATCCCCGGGCGGATCCTCCCCGGCGGCCTCCTCGTGCTGACGTCGCCCTACACCTGGCTGGAGGAGTACACGCCGCGGGACAAGTGGATCGGGGGCCGCCGGGAGCATGGCGAGCCGCTGTCGACC
>Ga0209189_1001139_pt1 | contig 20260 bp, 21 predicted proteins | sample C_130820_EF_Meta_FD_187308 | JGI IMG/M metagenome (GOLD analysis project Ga0209189, IMG submission 187308) | Freshwater microbial communities from Lake Croche, Canada to study carbon cycling - C_130820_EF_MetaG (SPAdes) (version 3) | ecosystem: Environmental > Aquatic > Freshwater > Lake... | reverse complement strand
CAAATCGTGCGCATGCGCCCGGATGGCAGTCAGCGAGAAGTGCTCGCGCGTGGCGTGCGCAATTCAGTCGGCTTTGATTTTGAGCCTGGTACGGGTCAGTTGTGGTTCACCGACAACGGTCGCGACTGGTTGGGCGATGATCAGCCCAGTTGCGAACTCAACCGCATCGTGCAACCCGGGCAGCATTTTGGCTTTCCCTTCTGCCATCAGGGCGACCTCCTCGACCCGCAGTTCGGCCAAGGCCGGCGCTGCAGCGAGTTCGTCGCGCCGGTGGCCCGCTTGGGCGCGCATGTCGCGCCGCTGGGGATGACGTTTTGGCGGGGCAGCGTGGTGGTGGCGCTGCATGGCTCGTGGAACCGGTCGCGGAAGTCCGGCTACAAGGTGGTCAGGGTGGTTTTGGGGAGCGACCCGGCGCAGCCCGTGTTGCGTGTGGAAGACCTGGTCAGCGGCTGGCTCGACGGGCAGACCGCGTGGGGCCGGCCAGCCGATGTGCTGGCCATGCCCGACGGTAGTCTGTTGATTGCCGATGATCAGCAGGGGCTGGTCTACCGGCTGTTCGAACGACAGCCCTAGGCCGCCATGCTGTTTGGCCTGGCTTAGCGACCGATCGGCTGGTAATCGAAACCGAGGTCGCGGACGGCGGCGGGTTCGTACAGGTTACGACCGTCAAAGATCACCGGTGACTTCAGCGACGCCTTGATCGCATCGAAATCGGGGCTGCGGAACGCTTTCCATTCGGTCACGATCAGCAGCGCGTCGGCACCCTGAAGGGCGGCCATCGGCGTCTCGCACATCTGCACCTTGCTGGCGTCGGCGCCGAGGTCGAGCGCGAGGACGCGAGTGGCTTCGTCCATCGCCACCGGATCGTGGGCCGAGACGGTGGCGCCGCGCCGCACCAAGTCGGCAATCAGCACCCGGCTGGAGGCTTCGCGCATGTCGTCGGTATTGGGCTTGAAGGCCAAGCCCCACACTGCGAAATGGCGTCCGCTAAGGTCTTCGCCAAAGGACTGCACCACTTTGTTCGGCAGCACCTGTTTTTGTGCATCGTTGGCGGCTTCGACCGCATTGAGCACTTTGAGATCGTGTCCGAGTTCGGCAGCGGTGCGCACCAGCGCCTTCACATCTTTGGGGAAGCAGCTGCCGCCGTAGCCACAACCGGCATACAAAAAGCTATAGCCGATCCGAGTATCCGAGCCGATGCCCAGTCGCACCCGCTCGATGTCGGCGCCGACGCGCTCCGCCAGCAAAGCCAGCTCATTCATGAAGCTGATGCGAGTGGCGAGCATGGCGTTGGCGGCGTATTTGGTGAGTTCGGCGCTCTTGATGTCCATCACCAGGACGCGGTCGTGATTGCGCTGGAACGGCGCGTAAAGCTGGCGCATCAGCTCGATGGCGCGCTCGTCCTCAGCCCCGATGACCACGCGGTCCGGTCGCATGAAGTCTTCGACGGCGGCGCCTTCTTTGAGGAACTCGGGATTGCTGACGACGCTGAATTCGAGTTCGACGCCGCGCGCTGTCAGCGCCTCGGCGATGGCGGCCCGCACCTTGTCCGCGGTACCCACAGGCACGGTGCTCTTGTCGATCACCACCTTGTAGTCGGTCATGTGGTGGCCGATGTTGCGGGCGGCGGCCAGCACGTATTGCAGGTCGGCTGAGCCATCCTCGTCGGGCGGGGTGCCAACGGCGATGAACTGCAGGGTGCCGAAGGCGACCGAGCGCTCGATGTCGGTGGTGAAGCGCAAGCGGCCGACCTCGACATTGCGACGCACGATCTCCAGCAGGCCCGGCTCGTGGATCGGCAGACCGCCCTCTTCGAGGATGCGGATCTTGTTGGGGTCGACGTCGAGGCATAGCACCTCGTTGCCCATTTCAGCCAGACAGGCGCCCGAGACGAGGCCGACGTAGCCGGTACCGATGACAGTGATCTTCATGACAGAGATGTGGTGGCTATTCGCAGACGATATAACAGATTCATGACAGGTCTTTGACGATGGCCGCCAAGGCCGCCGCCGGGTCGGCGGCGCCGGTGATGGGGCGGCCAATCACCAGGTCGTCGGCGCCAGCAGCCAGCGCTGCCTGCGGCGTCATGATGCGCGCCTGGTCGCCGGCATCGCTGCCAGCCGGCCGGATACCCGGGGTGACGCAGCGAAAGCTGCTGCCGCACGCAGCCTTGATCGCAGCGGCTTCTTGGGCCGAGCACACGACGCCATCGAGGCCGCAGCGGGCGGCCAGTTGCGCCAAGCGCAGCGCTTGGTCGCGCGGCTCGATGTCGAGCCCGATACCGGCCAGGTCGTCGCGGACCATGCTCGTGAGCACGGTTACAGCAATGAGCAGAGGCTTGTGCGGGGAGGCGTCAATCGCCGCACGCGCAGCGCGCAGCATCGTCTCGCCGCCGCTGGCGTGAACGTTGACCATCCACACGCCGAGTTCAGCTGCGGCACGGCAGGCGCTCGCCACGGTGTTGGGGATGTCGTGGAATTTGAGGTCGAGGAACACCTCGAATCCGAGCCCGGTCAGTTGCCGCACCAGGTCTGGCCCGGTGGCAGTAAACAGCTCTTTGCCGACCTTGAGTCGGCACTGCCGCGGATCGAGTTGGCGGGCCAGTGCGAGGGCGGGTGCGGCACTGGCGTAGTCGAGCGCGACGACGATGCGAGGGTCTGCAGGCATGCGGGTGCTCAATCGTAGATGTTGAGTTCTTCGACGCGCCGCGCCGGGTAGGTCTCCCAGGCCGAGCAGGCCGGGCACTGCCAGTAGTGGGCGCGGGCGCGGAATCCGCATGCGGTGCAGCGGTATTGCGACAGGCGGCGGGTGTGCTGACCGAGCAATGGGCGCAGGGTGGCCACGTCGCCGGCATTGCCGTGCTCCAGTTGGCGCGACAGAGCTAGCAGCGAGGGCTTTTGCCGCACCGCATCGGCCAGCAATGCCGATGCGGCGGCTTCACCTTCGGCCCGAGTCACCACCTTGAACGTGGCGTCCAGCACATCCACCGTTGGGCATTGCTGCCAGTACCCGCGCAACAGATTGGCCGCTGTCGACTGGTCCATGGCACCGGCGCCGCCGTCGAGCACGGCGTCGGCGATCAGGCCGGCCACCAGCGGCAGGTCTTCGGCGTTTTGCGATTCGATGCGCTGCCAGCGCGCCAAGGCGGCGTCCGCGTCACCCTGACGCAAGGCCAGCCGGCCCGCGATCAGGTTGGCCCGGGTGCATTTGTAATGCGCAGCCAGGGCCGCCTCGACCGCCTCGACGACCACCGCATCCTGCGAATGATTGAACGCCTGCTGAGCGATTTCGCACCAGTATTGGGCAATCTCGTGCGGCCTCGGGTGGCCGCTGGCCTGCTCAAGGCGACGCGCAGTCTCGATCGCTTGGGCCCATTCCTTCTCGGCCGAATACAGGCTCAGCAGCTTGGGCAGGGCGCGCGCCTCCAACGGCGTGTCGAGCAGTGCGGTGAGGTGCGTCTCGGCGCGGTCGAGCAGTCCGGCGCCCAGAAAATCGAGGGCCAGCTCAAAGGTGACGCGCTGCCGGTCGGCGCTGTCGAGCGTGGCCTCTTGCAGCAGCGATTGGTGGATGCGGATCGCTCGATCGGTCTCGCCCTTGCGGCGGAACAGTCCGGCCAGCGCCAGTTGCAGCTCGGTGTTGCCGCGTTCGGCACGGGCCATGTCGACCAGCACGTCGGTGGCGCGCTCGGTGTCTTCGCTGACCAGCAGGTTGAGCGCGCGGAAGTACGCCGACGGCAGGTTGCGCGCCTCGCGAATCACTTGGCGGATGTCGATGCGCGCGGCGGCCCAGCCGAGGCCAAAGAACACCGGCAGAGCGACCAGCCACCAGAATTCGATCTCAAGCATGGTCGACTGGCGCTTGCGCCGCCTCGCCAGAGGACGGTCGGCGTTTTAGCTCGCCACGCAGACGCGCCCATGGCCCAAGCATGGCGAACAGGCCGAGCAGGGTTCCGGCGACAAAAAATACGAACAAGACCAGCGCCATGGGGGCTTGCCACTCCAGTCCAAAGTAGTAGCGCAGCACCACTGGGTCGCTGTTTTTGAGCGCCAGCCCCAGCAAGAGGACGAACAGCAGCGCCCGCAGCAGCCAGGTCAGCCAGTCGATCAGTCGTTGCACGGGGAACGGGTTCATGACAGAGCGCCAATGTAACCGAATGGCAAGAAAAAGGGCCGCACACAGGCGGCCCTCGGGGTGCTGAACTGTCTCAGGTCAGGGGTTCTGGTCAACCCGGTCGCGCAGTTCCTTGCCGGCCTTGAAGTGCGGAACGTACTTCGCCGGCACCGGCACCGCCTCGCCAGTCTTGGGGTTGCGCCCCTGACGCGGCGGCCGGTAGTTGAGGCTGAAGCTGCCGAAACCGCGGATCTCGATGCGATTGCCGTCGCACAGTGTGCGCGACATCGCATCCAGAATGGTTTTCACCGCGATCTCAGCGTCCTTCAGCACCAGCTGCGGAAAGCGCACCGACAGTTGAGCGATCAGCTCGGATTTGGTCACGCTCAGTCCTCTGCCGTCTTACTCGCTCTTGCCGCTGTCCAGCTTGGCCTTGAGCAGGGCACCCAGATTGGTGGTGCCGGTGCTTGCGGGGCTGTCGCTGTACTGCTTCATGGCTTCCGACTCGTCGGCCATGTCCTTGGCCTTGACCGAGAGCTGGATCGAGCGGTTCTTACGATCGACGTTGATCACCATGGCTTCGACGCTGTCGCCGTCCTTGAGGAAGGCACGCAGGTCCTCGACGCGGTCACGCGACCACTCCGAGGCGCGCAGGTAGCCCTCTTGATCGCCGTCCAGCGCGACCACGGCGCCCTTGGCGTCGACGCTCTTGACCGTACCGTTGACGATCTTGCCCTTCTCATGGCTGCTGGCGAAGCTCGAGAACGGATCGCCCTCGATCTGCTTGATGCCAAGGCTGATGCGCTCGCGTTCGACATCGATGGCCAGCACGACGGCTTCCAGCTCTTCGCCCTTCTTGAAGCGCTTGACGGCCTCTTCGCCGGCTTCCGACCACGACAGGTCGGACAAGTGAACCAGGCCGTCGATGCCGCCCGGCAGGCCGATGAACACGCCAAAGTCGGTGATCGACTTGACCTGTCCGCGGACACGGTCGCCCTTTTGTGCGGTGGCCGCGAACTCGTCCCACGGGTTGGACATGCACTGCTTCATGCCCAGCGAGATGCGGCGGCGGTCGCCATCGATCTCGAGGATCATGACTTCGGTCTCGTCGCCCACCTGAACCACGCGGCTCGGGTTGACGTTCTTGTTGGTCCAATCCATTTCCGAGACGTGCACCAAACCTTCGATGCCCGGTTCGATTTCGACGAAGGCGCCGTAGTCGGTCAGGTTGGTGACCTTGCCGAACAGGCGGGTGCCTTGCGGGTAACGGCGAGCGATGCCGCTCCACGGGTCGTCGCCGAGTTGCTTGATGCCCAGCGAGACGCGGTTCTTCTCTTGATCGAAACGCAGAACTTTGGCCTCGACTTCGTCACCGACATTGAGCACTTCCGACGGATGCTTGACGCGACGCCAGGCGATGTCGGTGATGTGCAGCAGACCGTCGATGCCGCCGAGGTCGACGAACGCGCCGTAGTCGGTCAGGTTCTTGACGATGCCCTTGACCACGGCGCCTTCCTTCAGCGTCTCCAGCAGCTGGGCGCGGTCGGCACCCATGCTCTGCTCGAGCACCGCGCGGCGGCTGACCACCACGTTGTTGCGCTTGCGGTCGAGCTTGATGACCTTGAATTCGAAGCTCTTGCCCTCGTACGGGGTGGTGTCCTTGACCGGACGGGTGTCGACCAGCGAACCCGGCAGGAAGGCGCGGATGCCGTTAACCATGGCGGTCAGACCACCCTTGACCTTGCCGGTGACGAAACCTTCGACCACGGTGCCGGCTTCCATTGCCGCTTCCAGTTCGTGCCAGGCGGCCAGGCGCTTGGCGCGGTCACGCGAGAGGCGGGTCTCGCCGAAACCGTTTTCCAGCGATTCGATGGCCACAGCCACGAAATCGCCTTCTTTGACTTCGAGTTCGCCACGGTCGTCACGGAATTCTTCGATGGGTACGAAGCTTTCGGACTTGAGGCCGGCGTTGACGACGACGAAATTGGGTTCGATGCGGACGACTTCGGCGGTGATGATCTCGCCGGAGCGCATCTCCTGACGGGTCAGGCTTTCTTCGAAGAGGGCGGCAAAGCTTTCGGGTTCGTGCCCGAGGGTGGTTGCAAGGGTCATGTTGGTGTGGACTTCCAGGTGTCCGGACCGGCCGGACGGGGTTGATTGAGACTCGCCCACGGCATCGCGCGATGTCGCAGGCACCAGAGGTTGCCGGGAGTCAGCGCCCACGGGCGCGAATCAAAGCAGACCAGCGTCGCCGGCCGCCGCCATCACCGCGTCCACCACGGCGTCGATGCCGAGTTCGGTGGAGTCGATGACGATAGCGTCCCGACAGACTTTGAGCGGGGCACTGGCGCGGGCCGCGTCGCGGGCGTCACGTTCAGCGAGTTCCTGCTCAAGGGCCGCGAGACTAACATCGTTGTCTTTGCCATTCAAGGACTTGTTCTGCAGCTGCAGGAACCGGCGTTGCGCCCGCACCGCCACTGTGGCGGTTAGATAGAGCTTGAGCTGGGCGTCGCTGAACACCACCGAGCCCATGTCGCGGCCGTCAGCGACCAGGCCTGGTGGATTGCGAAACGCGCGCTGGCGCTGCATCAGGGCGGCGCGCACCGCCCCGTGTACCGCGACCTGGCTGGCTGCGACGCCGTTGGTGGCGCTGCGGGCAGCGGCGCTGACCTCGTGGCCGCCGAGGAAGATGCGGTCGCCGTCGAATTGCGCGTCAAGGGTCGTCGCGACGTGGGCCACCGCGTCGCCGTCCTGCAGATTGACGCGTTGCTCAAGCGCGGCCAGCGCCACCAGTCGATACAGGGCGCCGGAATCGAGGTAGGCCCAACCCAGTCGCTCGGCGACCCGCTGTGCGATGGTGCCCTTGCCCGAGGCCGCCGGGCCGTCGATGGCGATGACCGGCACTGACGCGCGAGCCAGTTCGTCGGCAGGTAGCAGCTGGCGAAATGTGTCGAAGTAGCCGGGGAAGGTCTTGGCAGTGCAGCCCGGGTCATTGACGCGCACCGGCGAGCTCATCAATGCCACCAGCGAGAAGCACATCGCCATGCGGTGGTCGTCGTAGGTGTCGATGCTGGCGAATTCGAGGTTGACCGGCGGGGTGATGCGGATCCAGTCGTCGCCGGCCTCGACCTCGGCGCCAAGCTTGCACAGCTCGGTCACCATGGCGTGGATGCGGTCGGTTTCCTTGACCCGCCAGGAGCCGATGTTGCGCAGTTGGCAGGGGCCGTCGGCGCGCAAGGCGCAGACCGCGAGCGTCATGGCGGCGTCAGGGATGTGGTTGAAGTCGGCGTCGAAGGCGCGCACGTGACCATTGCCGCTGGCTTCGATCCAGCCGGGGCCGCTGCTGACCGTTGCGCCGAGTTCGCGCAGCGCGTCGGCAAAGGCGATGTCGCCCTGGATCGAGTCTGCGTCGACGCCCTCCACCCGCACCGGGCCACTTCCAAGCAGGCCGGCGGCCAGGAAATACGAAGCACTGGAGGCGTCGCCCTCGACATGCAGCTCGCCGGGCGCCAAGTAGGGCCCGGACGGCACACGGAAGCGGCTCCAGCCTTCGCGCTCGACGGTCACGCCGAAGCGCTGCATCAGCTTGAGCGTGATCTCGATGTAGGGCTTGCTGATCAGCTCGCCGACCACCTCGATGCAGCTCTCGCGGCCGGTCAGCGGCAGCGCCATCAGCAGCGCGGTGAGGAACTGGCTGGAGACGTCCCCGCGCACGCGAATCGGTGCCTCTCTGAGCGTTGCTGGGTGGATGGCGAGCGGCGGGTAGCCCTCGTTCTGCGTGCAGTCGATCGCCGCGCCGGCCTCGCGCAAGGCGTCGACGAGATCGCCGATCGGCCGTTCGTGCATGCGCGGAATACCGCTCACTGTGTACTCGCCGCCGGACAGCGCCAGCGCCGCCGTGAGCGGGCGGATCGCAGTGCCGGCGTTGCCGAGGAACAGGTCGGCCCGCTTGACCGGGAACACGCCGCCGACACCCTCGATCTGCCAGTCATCGTTGCCGGCATGGCTCGAACCCAGATGCCTCAGTCGCACGCCGAGGGCGGCGAGCGCGTCGCGCATCACCTGCGTGTCGTCGGCGTCCAGCACGTCGCGCAGGATGGTGGTGCCACGGGCCAGCGCCGCCAGCAGCAGGCAGCGGTTGGAGATGCTCTTGGAGCCAGGCAGGCGGATGGTGCCGCGGGCGCGGCTGACCGGCGGCAGCAGTAGCGAGTCGCTCATGCTTGTCCGGTGCGCTCGAGCCAGTCGGAGCGGGCGTCGCGTGCCAGCGCAAAGGTGCGCTGCAGCGCCTCGCCGTCATTCGATTCGAGCGCGGCGCGCAGTTGCGCCACTTGGGCGGTGTAGCCGTCCAGGCGGTTGAGCAGCGCGTCCCGATTGGCCAGCGCGATGTCGCGCCACATCTCGGGGTGGCTGCCGGCGATGCGGGTGAAGTCACGAAAGCCCGAGGCGGCATAACTGAACAGCCGTTCGTGGTCGGGGTCGAGCGCGACTTGCGCCACCAGCGCGTAGGCCAGCAGGTGCGGCAGGTGCGACACGGTGGCGAAGACGTCGTCGTGCTGCTGCGGCGTCATGCGGTGGATCACCGCGCCAGCCGCGCGCCACATCGCCTCGACCAGCTTCACGGCGGCGGGCTCGGTCTCGGCCACGGGTGTGGTCACCACATTGCGGCCGCGGTAGAGGTTGGCGCGTGCGGCCGAGGGGCCGCTCTTCTCGTCCCCGGCGATCGGGTGGGCGGGCACAAAGCGGGCGATGTGGGCGCCAAAGTGCGCACGTGCTGCGGCCACCACATCGGTCTTGGTGCTGCCGGCATCGGTGACCACGGCGTCCGGCCCGACCCCCGGTGCGATGGCGGCGAGCATCCGGCCGGTCTGGCCGACTGGCATCGCCAGCACCACCACATCGGCGCCACGTACGCCGGCGGCGGCGTCGGTAAAGCCGTGGTCGATCAAGCCGAGGCCGATCGCTTCATCCAGCGTGGCCTGCGAACGGCCAATGCCGACCACTGTGCCGACCACGCCAGTCTCGCGCAGCGCGGCTGCCAGCGAGCCGCCGATCAGGCCGACGCCGACGATGGCGAGGCGCTCGATGCGAGGCAGCGGGTGGGGCGCGTTCACCTCAGCCGCCTTGGGCTGGCGACTGCTCCGCCAGCTCTGCGGCGCGCAAAACAGCGCGTGCCTTGTTCTCGGTCTCTTGCCACTCCGATTGCGGCACCGAGTCGGCGACGATACCGGCGCCCGCCTGTACGTAGAGCTGCCCGTCTTTGACCACGCCGGTGCGAATGGCGATCGCCACATCCATATTGCCGCTGTAGTCCAGATAGCCCACCGCGCCGCCGTAGACGCCGCGCTTGGTCGGCTCGAACTCGTCGATGATCTGCATCGCCCGAACCTTCGGTGCGCCTGACAGCGTGCCGGCGGGGAAGGTCGCCTTGAGCGCGTCAATCGCGTCCAGTCCCGGTTTGAGCTGCCCCTGAACATTCGAGACGATGTGCATCACGTGCGAGTAGCGCTCGATGACCATGTGGTCGGTGACGCGCACGCTGCCAGTTTGCGCGACGCGGCCGACGTCGTTGCGGCCCAGATCCATCAGTTGCACGTGCTCGGCGCGCTCCTTGGGGTCTGCCAGCAGGTCTTCGCCGAGCGCGTGGTCTTCTTCTGGGGTGGCGCCGCGCGGCCGAGTGCCGGCGATCGGCCGCACGTTGACCACGCCGTCCTCTAGCCGAACCAGGATCTCCGGGCTGGCGCCGACCACGTGAAAGTCGCCGAAGTCGTAATAGAACATGTAGGGCGAGGGGTTGATGCTGCGCAGCGCGCGGTACAGCGACAGCGGATGCGCCTTGAGCGGACGCCGCCGACGGTTGGCCAGCACCACTTGCATGATGTCGCCGGCGCGGATGTACTCCTTGGCCGCCTCAACCGCCTGCAGGAAGCCCGTCTCTGGCCATTCGCGCACGGCATCGGTCGCCGGCGCGTCCACTGCCGCTGGCGCGTGGGCGACCTGGTCGAGTTGCGCCGTAAGCTCGTCCAGCCGCTGCTGCGCGGCGTCGAACGCGTTCGGCTGCGATGGGTCGGCCCAAACGATGAACGACAGCTTGCCCCGAAGATTGTCGAACACCGCAAGCTCGCGGCTCACCAGCAGCAAGATGTCCGGCAGGTCGAGCGGGTCGGCTGGCGTGCTATCGGCCAGACGCTTCTCGACGTAGCGGACGATGTCGTAGCCAAAGTAGCCTGACAGCCCGCCGGCAAAGCGCGCCGGGCCCTCGCACGGTGCGGCTTTGACTGCCGCCAGATGTTCGCGCACCGCCTGCAGCGGGTCGTCCACGGTGTGCGTCGACACCGGCTTGCGGTCGCGCTCCAGCGTCACCTCATGGCCGCGCACTACGAGTCGCTCACGCGCTGGCAGGCCGATGATCGAGTAGCGGCCAAAGCGCTCACCGCCCACCACCGACTCCAGCAAAAACGAATCCGGCCGGTTGGCGAGCTTCAAATACACGGTGAGCGGCGTCTCGAGGTCGGCGTAGGTCTCGCGCATCACCGGGACGAGCGTGTGCCCCGCGGCAGCGAGCTGGTCGAAGTCCTCGCGCCTCATGCTGCGCCGGCTTCCAACACGGTGTCGCGGCCAGCCAGCGTGAGCAGTGTGGGCAACTCCATGAACGAGTCAATGACACGGTCGGCTGCCAGAGGTACGCCGGGGCCACCTTCGTTGTAGCCGTAGGGCAGGCACCACACCGGGCAGCCGGCGGCGCGTGCGGCCTCCACGTCGTTGCTGGAGTCGCCGACCATCAGCGCCTCGGCTGGCGCCACGCCAAAGTGCTCGCAGGCGTGCAGCAACATGTCGGGATGCGGCTTTTTGCGGGCGCAGGTATCACCACTCACCACCAGCTCGAAGAACCGCGCGAGGCCGGTCTTGTCGAGCAGCGGCAGGGTGAAGCGCTCGGTCTTGTTGGTGACGCAGGCCAGTGCAAAGCCCGCTTCGCGCAGCGTGCCGAGCCCCTCGACCACACCCGGGTAGGGCGGCGAGTCGAAGGCCAGCAGGTCGGCGTAATGCGCCTCGAAGCGCGGCAGCAGGGCGTCGATCTCGGCTTGCGACGGCTCGCGCTGCAACGCGACGCGCAGGGATTCGCTCAAGAGGTGCCCCAGTCCGCGACCGATAAAGCTGATCACCTGCGGCAGGTGTAGCTCAGTCAGGCCCTGCTCGACCAGCGTACGGTTCATCGCGCGGGCGAGGTCGGGACCCGACTCCAACAGCGTGCCGTCGAGGTCGATCAGCAGTGCGCGTACAGCCAAGCGCATCTAGTGCAGACCCACCGGGTAGACCCCGCTCAGTTGTTCGCGCAGCGCCTGAATGACACTGTCGTAGTGGTGCGGGTCGCCGGGCTGGCGAGCGCCGAACACGGCCGATCCGGCGACAAACGTGTCGGCGCCGGCACGCGCCACGTCGGCGATGTTATCGACCTTGATGCCGCCGTCCACTTGCAATCGGATCGTGCGGCCGCTGCGGGCTTTGTATTCGTCCAGCATTGCCCGCACCGCGTGCAGCTTGGCCAGCGTCGATGGGATGAACGACTGTCCGCCGAAGCCCGGGTTGACCGACATCAGCAGCACCAGGTCGAGCTTGTCGAGCACGTGGTCGAGGTGGTGGATGGAGCTGGCGGGGTTGAGCACCAAGCCCGCCTGGCAGCCATGGTCGTGGATCAGCGACAGGGTGCGATCGACGTGGTCGGAGGCCTCCGGGTGGAAGCTGATCAGGTTAGCCCCAGCTTTGGCGAAGTCAGGGACGATGCGATCCACCGGCTTGACCATCAGGTGGACGTCGATGGTGGCTTGCGTATGCGGACGAATGGCGCTGCACACCAATGGGCCGATGGTCAGGTTCGGTACGTAATGGTTGTCCATCACGTCAAAGTGGATCCAATCGGCGCCCGAGGCGATGACGTCGCGCACCTCGTCGCCGAGCCGGGCGAAGTCGGCCGAGAGGATGCTGGGGGCGAGGATGTAGTCGGGCATGGCGGCGTGTTTCGGCGCGCAGCGATCGCAGAGCGGGCAAGTGTAAACGAGGCAGCCTTGCATGCGCCCATGAAATCGGATGCAATCGAGGGATGAGCGAAGACGCAATCCACCGCATCGAGGTCACCGCGCAGGCGGTGTTCGTCCCCGAACATTCCGACATCGTCGGCGACCGTTACGTGTTCGCCTACACCGTGGTCATCCGCAACAGCGGTTCGGTGCCCGCGCAACTGGTGTCTCGCCACTGGGTCATCACCGATGCGCACAAGCGTGTGCAAGAGGTGCGCGGCCAAGGCGTGATCGGCGAGCAGCCGTGGCTGGCCCCGGGGCAGCAGTTCGAGTACACCAGCAGCGCTTCGATTGCCACACCGGTGGGCACCATGCACGGCAGTTACCAGATGGTCGCCGCCGACGGCACCCGGTTTGACGCGCCGATCGACCCGTTTCAGCTGAGCTTGCCGCGGACCTTGCATTGACTGTTGCTGCGTCGCCGTCGCATCGGCCGCATCGACCGCGTTGGCGCGCGTGCTTGGCTGCGCTGCTCATCGTGGTGGCGGCGTGCGCGCCCTTGCGCCCAAGTGTTGCGCCAAAACCGCCAGCTCCGACCGCGGCTCCCGCGTTGCGTGTGGTTGCATTCGCCGAGTTGCCGGGCTGGGCGGCTGATCGCCACGCCGAGGCGTTGGTGGTGTTCATCGCCGGTTGCAAGGGTGTCAAGCCCAACCAGCCGCTGTCCGGTGTCTGTGTGGCTGCGCGCGGCGTGCCAGCTGGCGACGACACCGCCGCCCGCGCATTTTTTGAGGCGCGCTTTGAGGCGGTGGAGTTGGTCAATGCCAATGGCTCCAGCGAGGGGCTGGTCACCGGTTATTACGAGCCGGTGATCCGTGCTTGCCGGTCACGCAAACCCGACTGCAGCGTGCCGGTGCATGGCGTCCCCGATGACCTTTTGACCATCGATCTCACCGCCATCGACCCCGACCTCAAGGGCAAGCGTCTGCGCGGGCGGCTGGATGGGCGCAAAGTGGTCCCGTACGCAAGTCGGGCCGAGATCGACGCCCGCACCGCCAATGGCAAACCGCTTGTGGCGCCGGTACTGGCCTGGGCGGCTGACCCGGTGGACCTCTTCTTTATGCAGGTGCAAGGCTCCGGACGCTTGCTGCTCGAAGACGGTTCGGTGCTGCGCTTGGGCTACGCCGACCAGAACGGACACCCGTACAAGCCGGTCGGTCGCGTGTTGGTGGATCGCGGCGCTTTGGCGCGCGACGGCGTGTCAATGCAGAGCATCCGAGACTGGCTGGCGGCGCATCCCGATCAGCGCGATACGGTGCTGGCGACCAACCCCAGCTACGTGTTCTTCCGCGAGCTGCCGGCCAGCGACGACGGCCCGATCGGTTCGCTGGGCGTGCCGCTGACCGCCGGGCGCAGCATCGCCGTGGACGTGAACGCGATTCCGCTGGGCAGTCCGGTGTGGCTGGCCACCACCGACCCCGATACCGCCGCGCCGATCCAGCGCCTGATGGCCGCCCAAGATACCGGTGGTGCGATCCGCGGCACCGTGCGCGCCGACCTGTTCTGGGGGCGCGGCGAGGCGGCTGCGCACACGGCCGGCCGCATGCAGCAAGCCGGGCGGCTATGGCTGTTGCGGCCACGCTCGACGAACTGATCGCAGGCCTCCCGCTTGCCGCTCATTCGTTTGCGTAAAGTCAATAAAAACAAGCTTTTTTCTTGACATAAACCACACATAAGTGCGAAATCTGTCGATGCCAGTGGGCTTGGTTTTCCAACTGCCATACTGACTACGGATAAACCAAATGACTAATGACTGACGCTGTGGGCGCGGTCCAAATTGTCGTTTGGGAACATTTCGTTGGCGGTGCTTATGGACGCGGGCGTCGGTCAGAGTTACAGCGTGCGGTTTGCGGCGGATCTCCGTCTATTGCTACGCGCCCGCTACGACGGCGAATTGCCCAAGGCTGCCGTTGTTGCACGAGACCTTCGCGCATTCACTGGCGGTCGAGTGCCGATCAGCGCCGAGACCGTGCGTCGATGGATGCGTGGGCTCTCTCTGCCGGCTCTAGAGTCGTTCGGTGTTCTGTGTGCCTTCCTGCGCCTAACGCCCGAACAGAGCATGGCGTTGCTGTGTCTAGCGGACTTCGGTGGCGGTGTTCGGCAGGAGACCGATGACGCTGAGGGCGCCGTGCGCAAGCTCATCCATAGGCGGGTGGAGCGGATGAGCCGAGAGGAATTGCAAGCGCTGCTAGTACTGACCCGCTCGGGGGCTGTGGCTGATGCCGCGAGCTACTCCCCCCCCCGCCACCCTTGACCTAGCCAGGGAGGCCCCTGATGCCAAGAACCCGTCCCGACAACCCGGCCCGTCACCGTGCCGAAGCCATCCGCGCTCGCCGTCTGCGCGGGGCCTTGGATATGACGCAGATCGAGTTTGCGCAATGGATCGGCGTGTCGGTCAACACGGTGCGCAACTGGGAGCAGGGCAAACGGGCGCCCAGCGGGGCGGCGGCTGCCCTGTTGCGGCTAATCGAGACAATGCCCGCCGAGGTTGCGCGAGCCTTGCAGCGGGTCGTCGCTGAACCCGAGGTCCAAACCGCGCTTTAACGCGCGGTTTCGTTCAGATATCGGTCGATGTCGCGCGCGCCGATGGCGCCGGGCACCGTACGGCCGCTGCCAAACACCAGCGTGGGCGTGCCGTTGATCCGGTATTTTTCGCCCAGCGCAGCCAACTTCGCCACCGGGTTGTCGCAGTCGGCGCTGGCGGTCGGGTTACGGTTCTCCAGCATCCAGTCTTTCCAGGCCTTGAGCCGGTCGCCGCTGCACCAGACCCGGCGCGAGCGCTCACTGGCCTCAGGGTGCAATTTGTCGATCGGGAACAAGAAGGTGTAGACGGTGACGTCGGTGACCTCGGTCAACGATTTTTCCAGACGCTTGCAGAACGGACAGTCGGCGTCGGAGAACACCACCAAGCGGCGCTTGCCATTGCCTTTGACCTCCTTGATTGCCAAGTCGAGCGGCAGCGCGCCGATGTCGATGCTGCGCAGCTTCATCAAGCGCTCGTCGGTGAGGTTTGTGCGCGTCTTGCCATCGATCAGCATCGCGTTGAGCAGCAGGTAGTCGCCCTTGTCGTCGGTGTAGAAGATCTGCCCGTCGGCGTACACCTCCCACAGGCCGGCCACCGGCGACTTGTTCACCTGCTCGATCCTGATGTCGGAAAAGCGCTTTTGCAGCGTTGCCTTGAGCGGCTCGTTGGCCTCGGCCGTCAGCGGCATCAGGGCGACGGTGGCTAAGGCAAGAGCAGCTCCGCCGAGCAAGGCGGCAACGGTGCGGGTGATGCGTGAACGATAGGGCATGAGATTTCCGCGGTCTGATCAGGCGATGGATGCTAGCGCAGTGCCAGCTTCACCAGTTGTGACTTGATGGGTGAGACATGGTTGAGCAGGCTCAGGCCCTGCCCGCCCAGGTAGCCCGCCAGCGGCGACTTGAACAGGCGGAATAGGCCGTCGGTGAGGCACTCGATGGCACGCACGTCGTGCTGACGCAGTGCTTGGTAGCGGTTCAGCAGGCGGGCCTCGCCCGGGTCGCGCGCGCTGCGGGTGGCAGCCAGCAATTCGCGCACATCGCGCAGACCCAGGTTCAGCCCCTGGCCCGCCAGCGGGTGCACCACGTGGGCGGCGTCGCCGACCAGTGCCAGTCGCGGTCCGACCAGGCGCTGTGCGCGCTGTCGCCGCAGGGCAAAGCTATGCGGCCGCGACACCAGTCGCAAGTCACCCCAGCGGTGGTCTCCGGCCGCGCCGACCATGGCGACCAGTGCGGCATCGTCCAGCCCCAGCAGCGTCTCGGCACGGGAATCGGGCACGCTCCAGACCATGCTGATGTGGCGGTCGGGCAGCGGTAGCCAAGCCAGCACTTCGCCATGGTTGAACCATTGGCAGGCGATGCCGCGGTGCGGCCGCTCGCATTCGAAGTTGGCCACTACCGCGCGGTGGTGGTAGCTGTCGCCGACGGTGCCGATGCCAGCCAGCGCTCGCAGCGGCGAGTTGGCGCCGTCGGCGGCCACCAGCAGCGGCGTGTTGAGGCGCACGCCGTCGTCGAGTGACACGGCCATGCCCGAGTCCCCGGCGTCGATGGCGGTGATCTGTGCGCTGACGGCCGCACCGAGCCGGTCGTCGCCGCCGGCCGCCGCAATGGCCGCGTCCACGGCCAACTGCAGGTTGTCGCTCTCGACAATCACTGCCATCTGCGGCACGCCGGTCTGTCGTGCTGACAGCTCCAAGAGTCCGCCCTGCGGCCCGCGGATCTCCATCGCCTGAACGCTGCCGATGCGACCGTGCTGCAGGTGGGTGCCGACACCCAATGTCTCCAGCCAGGCCAGGTTGTCTGGCGACAGCGCGTACACGCGGGCGGCGTAGCCGTCCGGCAGGGCTGGCGTGGACAGTGCCGGGCGCAACCACTGCACCGGACTGCCGCGTTGCAAAAGGGCCAGCGCAGTCGTTGCGCCCACCAGACCGCCGCCGGCCACCACAGTGGCAGTGTCGTCGCGGTGTTCGGGCGGGATGTTGTTCACGCGTGGGGTCCTCGGTTCTGTGGGGGCGGCGCTCGGGCCCCGGGTTGACCTCTGCAGGGTAGCAGGCCTACACTCCGCATCCCAATGGCGAATTAGCTCAGTCGGTTAGAGCGACGGAATCATAATCCGCAGGTCCGGGGTTCGAGTCCCTGATTCGCCACCAAGTGTTCCAGCAAGGCCCGCCGCGTGCGGGCCTTGTGCTTTTTAACGGAGCGTTGAGATCGCCTTGGGCTGTTGTGCCAACCAGATCCGGCCCTCCCAGCGTGGTGTCGCAGCCTCCGCCAAGGTGCCAACTTCAACCCGCAGCAGACCGAGGTCGGGCTCGTTGAAATACCACCAACTGCCTTCGGCGCGTCGTCCGTCGATCAATCCGCCACCCTCAATGACGCGGCGGCAGCCGTCGGCCACCGCTTCCCGTTGCTCCGGCTGCAAGTGAATCGCCACCGTGACCGCATCGATTTCGACTTGAAATTCGCTGACAGAATTCGTTGATACCATGCTGGCCTCCGCGTTCTGTTGTGCGATGCAGCATAGCGCGATTGTGTGAAGCGAAGTTGACATACCGCATGTTCTTATCAGTCTGACGCAACTGCAGATTTTCCTGATTGTTGAGCTCAAAGCAGTGCAGCCGTCACCAACATGGACTATATTCGGGGCGGCTGGTTGATAACTTTCTTAAAAGAAATCTATCAGCTTGACAATTTAGCTTTATAGGCCCGCATCGCCGGGATTCATCAACTAGGAGATCAAGATGCCGCAACTCAACGGTTCCAAGACCCATCAGCACCTGAAGGACGCTTTCGCTGGCGAAAGCCAAGCCAACCGTCGTTATCTGTACTTCGCAAACAAGGCCGACGTCGAAGGTCATCCGGAAGTCGCGACCCTGTTCCGCTCGACCGCTGAAGGCGAGACCGGCCACGCTCACGGCCACCTGGACTACCTGGCCCAGGTGGGTGACCCGGCCACCGGCATGCCGATCGGCAGCTCGGAGCAGAACCTGGCCTCAGCCGTCGCTGGCGAGACCCACGAGTACACCGATATGTACCCGGGCATGGCCAAGGACGCTCGCGAAGAAGGTTTCGACGAGATCGCCGACTGGTTCGAGACGCTGGCCAAGGCTGAGCGCTCGCACGCCAACAAGTTCGCCAAGGCCCTCGAAGGCTTGGCTGCCTGATTAGGCGTTTGACCACAACGGGGGTGTCGTTCGGCACCCCCGTTGCATTACCGCAGCGCTACTCTCGATTAAAGTCCCATCCATGACATTTGGAGACAGACCATGACCGTCCGCGAAGGCTCGCTCGAAGCCCCGACCCGTTATCCCATCGACTGGAAGAACCCGGCCTATTACGACGAAGCCGCTTGCGAGGCCGAGCTCGAGCGCGTGTTCGACATCTGCCACGGCTGCCGCCGCTGCGTGAGCCTGTGCAACAGCTTCCCGTTGTTGTTCGATCTGATCGATGAAGGCCCGACCGGCGAGGTCGATGGTGTCGCCAAAACCGATTTCCACAAGGTGGTGGACCAGTGCTACCTGTGCGACGTCTGCTACATGACCAAGTGCCCGTATGTGCCGCCGCATCCTTGGAATCTCGATTTCCCGCACCTGATGCTGCAGCACAAGGCGATCGAGTTCAAAAAGGGTATCCCGACCGCGTTCCGCGACAAGACCCTCTCCAACACCGCGCTCAACGGCAAGATCGCTGCCATCCCGGTGGTGGCGCAGACGGTCAATGCGCTGGCCAAGATGGCGCCAGCCCGCGCCCTTGGCGAAAAGCTGCTCGGCGTGCACAAGACCGCCTGGTTGCCCGACTACACCTCGCAGCCCTTCGAGTCGCACCACGCCGAATCGCACAAGCATGCCGTCAAGGACGGCCAGCGCACGCCGGGCAAGGTCGCCATCTACACCACTTGCTATGTGAACTGGAACGAACCGGGCATTGGCCACGACCTAGTCAAGGTGCTTGAGCACAACGAGATCCCCTTCGTGGTGGTCGAGAAGCAGGCCTGCTGCGGCATGCCCAAACTCGAACTCGGCGATCTGGAGTCGGTTGAGGGCCTGGTCCGTCAGACCATCCCGGGCCTGGCCAAGCTGGCCAAAGAGGGTTACGCCATCGTCACCCCCATCCCCTCCTGCACGCTGATGTTCAAGCAAGAGATTCCGCTCATGTTCCCTGAGGACGCCGACATCGCTGCTGTGCAAAAGGCCATGTTCGACCCCTTCGAGTACTTCGTCGCCCGCGACAAGGACGGACTGCTCAAGACCGATTTCAAGTCGGGCCTGGGCAACGTCAGCTACCACGTCGCCTGTCACCTGCGCGTGCAAAACGTTGGGCAAAAAACCCGCGAGCTGCTGCAGAAGGTACCGGAGACATCGGTCAACACGGTGGAACGCTGCTCGGGTCACGCCGGGACTTGGGGCGTGAAGAAGGAGTTTCATGAGATGTCGCTGAAGATCGGCAAGCCGATGTTCCGCCAAATGAACGAACACCCCAACGGCGCGGTCGATGTGATCGCATCGGATTGCCAGCTGGCAGGCCACCACATCGCGCAGGGCATCGATGGTGGCGTGGCCAATGGCCCGACCGACGACAAGGTGCAGCATCCCCTTTCATTGCTGGCGCGCGCCTACGGACTGTGACCGCTGCGCCAACGCTAAATCCTTCAGGAGACTCACATGACACTCACCCGTGAATCGCTCTGGACTCTCGAGCACTATGCCAAGGTCCGCAAGGACTTCCGCGCCGAAGTCATCGCCCACAAGCGCCTGCGCAGTCTGTCGCTGGGTGAGCACATCACCGTGCTGTTCGAGGACGAGATGACCATCCGCTACCAGGTCCAGGAGATGCTGCGCATCGAAAAGATCTTTGAAGAAGACGGCATCCGTGACGAGCTCGAGGCCTACACGCCGCTGATTCCGGACGGTCGCAACTTCAAGGCGACGATGATGATCGAGTATCCGGACCCGGACATCCGCGCCACCGAGCTGCGCAAGCTCAAGGGCATCGAAGACCGCGTCTGGCTGCAGGTGGAAGGCCGCGAGAAGGTGTGGGCCATTGCCGACGAAGACCTCGAGCGGGAGAACGCCGAGAAGACCAGCGCCGTGCATTTCATGCGCTTTGAGCTCGATCAGGACATGGCCGAGGCGCTTAAGTATGGTGTCGCGCTGTCGGCGGGCATTAGCCACCCCAACTACACGGTGACCGTGGACCCGGTCTCGACCGAGTTCCGCAACGCCCTGGTGAAGGACCTCGCGTGAGCAAGACCATCATTTCGACGCCTGACGCCCCCAAGGCCATTGGCACCTATTCGCAAGCGGTCAAGGTGGGCGACACCGTGTATTGCTCGGGCCAGATCGGCCTCGATCCCGAGACGATGCTGATGGTCGAGGGCATCGACGCGCAGATCCACCGCGTCTTCAACAATCTGGCGGCGGTGGCCAAGGAGGCTGGCGGCAGTCTGCGTGACGCAGTCCGGCTCACGGTATTCCTCACCGATCTTGGCCACTTCGCCAAGGTCAACGAGATCATGGCCGAGTACGTGCAGGAGCCGTATCCGGCGCGCGCCGCAGTAGGCGTTG
>Ga0209189_1001138_pt1 | contig 20268 bp, 26 predicted proteins | sample C_130820_EF_Meta_FD_187308 | JGI IMG/M metagenome (GOLD analysis project Ga0209189, IMG submission 187308) | Freshwater microbial communities from Lake Croche, Canada to study carbon cycling - C_130820_EF_MetaG (SPAdes) (version 3) | ecosystem: Environmental > Aquatic > Freshwater > Lake... | reverse complement strand
TTGATTTAAATCAGATTATTTTTTATTACAGGATTATTTTTACGCAGATAAAATTAGGTAGAACGACGCTGTTTAGATCTTCCTTTAGATCTTACTTTAGATCTTACTTTAGATCTTACTTTAGATCTTACTTTAGATTTTTGTTTTGTATTTCGAAGCGATTTATGTCTAAATGCTGATGGTGGTTGAACCTTCTTGAGATCAACATAGTATGCGCCGCTAGTAGTGCCTTCCCTGTATGACTGTACATATAACAATTTGTCAGGATATGTGTCACGGACAATGCCTAATTCGTTTATATCGACTATGCTGGGTAGAAGACCGTTTTGTATATCAGATTTATATTTTTCGTACAAAGTTTTGATTACACCTGGCGGTTCGCGAATCCGTATATAGCCTCGTGCATACTCATCCATTCGCCAAGATGGAACTCTGTATGATTCAATAATTTGATAAGTAGTCATTTATATTAAGATTTAAAAAAAAATCAAATAATCATGAGTGATTAAAATCCATCACGCCCGGGGCTTGCTGTTGTCATCCTCTTCATCCCAGACATCCCGGACATCCCGGACATACCCATCCCCATCCCCTCCATCCCTTCCATCATACCAAGATAGTATGCCAACACGTATATCGGGCCTGTAAATAAAGCCAAAATAATGTGCAATACGCGATGTTGAGAATCGCTTACTTTCAAGGCAAGCAATAATGCCCAAAAATAAAAGGAAAGCATAATAAGTGTGACGATCATGCGGGCAGTTTGATTTGTATCCTTATCGTCATCGTCAAGATGGTCAATGGCTTTTTTTACAGCCTTGTTGAACGTTTTTTGGTCGGTGCATACATTCGTATCCATTTTATAAAATAGATAAATAAAATAAAATAAAAAATAGGCGACTATTATTTTAGGCCTCGCCATTTAGCCGTCTTTATTTTATATAAATTCCATATCCGCCATATTCTCCGCAATCCCATGGTTGATCGCCGATCGACATAAGAGGGGTATAACCGGACTCGACCACGTTTCGGCGAGCATATTTTTTATATTTGTAAACATCCGTCATTTTTGGAGGCCGTAAATAAAGCAAATCGTACTTTTTTATGCCTAAACTCGACAACTGGTCTACTGTAATATCTTGAACATGCTTCGACCCCTCACGCGCAGTAATGAAAACTGTATATATATTTTGCGAGAGAGCATAATTATAAAGATCGTGTATAGGTTCAATTATCGTATCTTTTTTAGTGTCATAAATAGTGTCATCAATATCTAATATTAAAACATAATTTTTTATACATTTATCACGGTTATCAATAAGAGTTTTGCCATACTCTCTTGCCTGAATATATTTATCATTACCTTCCATTAAATCCTTTTATTAAAAGATTTTTTAATTTATTCCACCGCTTTCTATTTTTTCGGAATATCCCAGCAACTCAATAAACCGTGTATCAAGATGCAACGTTTTTGCCTCATACAACCGCGTCGCCTCCTCCAGTAATGTGCCGTGTTTTGGATGTCGCCACACCGTTGACAAGCCCCTCTCCAATAACGCGAGAAGTATCTCGATGGTGTCCAACGAATACAGAATGCCATGCATAACCGTCAAATCCGTCACGCCATGTGCCAAGCACAGTTGCACCGTTTCCACATCCGCGCGCTCGATCGCAAATGTCAATAACGTCTTGCCATACAACGTGGTATCCACGTTTGCCCCGCCTTCCAACAATGCCTGTAAAATGGCGTCGTTGTTTTTTCCAAACGGTATAAAATAAGCGTGAAACAATAGGGGTTTTTCACCATACCGGTTTGGGTTGGCACCGCGCGCCAATAATGTCCTTACCATTTTTAAATTGTCGGCCATCACGGCCATTTCCAGCGGGTAATGGTAGGTGTTTTGCCGTGGCAGGGACAATTCGCGGTATCTTAAAAAACGGGGGCGATGGTCGTCACGAAGCGGTTGATTAACATTGATGCGGAATGTTGTCTGTAAAAAATCGAGAAGGTCGGTGTCGCGGTTGTACAGGGCGTCGACCCAGTCGCTAAATCCGGCGACGATGGATTTTACGTCGGAAGGCAATCGATCCAAATGATTTGGAGACATTTTCATCTTTTATTTTTCTTTAGTTTTAGATTATAAAATCAAAAATAATTTTAAAATATGATCCATATTTTAAAATTAAACAACATGTCAAATTCGATCGATAAACACGGTTACATTATCGCCTTATTTATAAAGCGCGCGATCGTCTCCAATCTTGCATCGGATCCCACACTGGGCTCGGCTATCAAAAAAGGCGGTGGCGTCCTTTGGAACGCCTACTACAGATACGTGATGTATGGCGTCGAAACCGTCACGTCTGTCCAAAGGCGTATTAAATTTGACCTTGAATCACCCCCATTTACAATAGACATTATGTATCTACGCGCATATGTTGAAAAGTTTGGGATTTTTATCTCTGCTTAGAGTAGTTTCGTGAAAATAAAAATGCACTGCAAGAGAATCCTATATCTTATATCTTATATCTTATAACTCATCCAAGAAATCCACAAACTCTGTATAGTATTTTTTATTTTCAATAATCGATGACGGACCTTCTATCTTTCCAGTTTTTCTGTAAAGATCCTTGTATTTTTGCAACTCAAGTACAGAATAATTACCAATCATTCGTGATTCATGTTCCAATTGGCGCTTGAATTCTTCGTCCGAGTCATACTCTATCGAGTCTCTATCAAGACGATCCTTATAGAGACGGTCACGGATAGATGATGGAAGGCACTTGCTTAATTGCACAATATAATCGTCGCTTTCCTTAATAATATCCATTTGATGGTATGCCTCTTCCAATTCTTTCAGATCTCGGTGTCGCGCCATTACACACGCATCAGCATCCTCATCGTCTTCAAATTTTCGCTGGTATATTGCGAGTTCTCGGCGAAGACGTTTAAATTCGTCGCGGTATAAACCCTTGATAATAGGTTTCACGCCTCTATATACAAGTGACCGCAAAATGGTTGCATTTGTATCCTCTTTTTCATTTTTATCAGAATCGGTATACATAAATTTATTTCGCGAACGATCTGTCACATAATACATCGGTTGGTCTTTCCCCAATAAAAGGTGATTGACAGTGACATTGGCGAGCTGTTTTTGATCGCCTTGAAGAAGATGCTCAATTTTGTTATAATGTTTTTTAAGTATTTCGGTGATGGATTCGGTTGAACAGTCAAGTAAACTGGAGTAATTATGAGTGACAGTTTTAATGGAATTGTCTGTATTTGTGTTATTTACAGTAATATTTGGTTTCTCTTTTAGTTGAGCCACTTCTTTTTGAAGATTTGACATCTCTTTTTTCATGATGATCATTTCTGATTCTTCTTTTTGCGTAGTTTTTAGCTTTTCTTTGCATGTTGTAAAATGCGTTTTCAATGAATATTTTGTGGTGAGCTGTCTTTTACAAAATTTACATTCGTGTACAATGATTTCAATATTTTTAGCAGGATCTTTTTCACGTTGTATTTTGATACAATACAATGAAGTTTTTTGATGTTTATTAATATTTGATTTGCTATCAAATTCCCTATTACAATATTCACAAAATGGCATATTTATATTATATATTTTTTTTCTTTAATGCGTAGTTTATAAAAATCCAGCCGATTCCATTAAAAATTATTAACCAAGCGAGTATTTTTATAATTTTTAAGCTTATACAGGTAGTTTATAAAAATCCATAGTTTATTTTTATAAAAATCATTATAAACTACTAGGATATGTATAGTTTATTAAAGTTTATAATATCCAATTTTATATGTATTTTTTAACCTATAATAAGCCTTAAAAAGTATAGTTAATAATTATTTAATAATTATTTGTGTGTGTGTGAAAAAATTTTCAATCTAAAATAAAAGTATACAAAACTAAAAATTTAAATTTGGTTTGAAAATCAAAAATGGAAAATTTTACAATACTTTCTATTTTTTCATAAAATAGAAAAAAAGTTGCCAGACGTCCCTGCTCTTTCTAAAAATTTATAATCTGTAAATAGGTTATTTAATCATTTAATCACATAACAAAGAATTGATCAATCAATATGATCGATATCCCCTTTAATCAGTTTGATCACAATTTTTGCGAATCCACCATATACGCCGACGGACGTCATCCAGAATACTTTAACGCCCTCTCCAGTCTCTTTATCACCTTTATTGGATTAAATGCAATGCGCAAACCACATCTCACCCTCTTTTTATACATAATGTATGCGTGTTTGGCTATAAATGGTGTCCTATCACTTCTATACCATTATCACAACTCAATTGGCTACGGTTTGCTTGATAGAATGTCGATGGTGTTGTTGGGATTTTCGACCAGTTATATCTGTTACACGTCCATCAAAAGGCTCACTCATTTTTCATTTTATGCCAACATTATTATCCATCTGTCCATCGTCTCGTATTACAGTTTTTTATTGACGGTCGCCGGCCTTCACAACGAGTTTCTTTTCAACGCATTATTTACGGCGTTTTTGGGAAGCATTGCGATCTACATGTATGCGATTAAAATGTATATTTTTTACAATGAAATCCATATCGATAAACAGGTGATGGTACTTGGATGGAAAGGCGTGCGATGCATTTTTGCTAGCGCGATTTTCTGGATCGTGACAGAAGGCTTGTGTGACCATCTTTCGTTTATCAAATATTTATTTGGGCACGTGTGGTGGCACATTTTTGTGAGTTATGGTGGGTATCTTGTGAGCATTGTACCGCGTTATATTTTATTACAAAAAACAGATGAAATTGAGATTAAATACGACGCGTTTGGCTTGCCGTATCTTGATTTTGATATGACATATAAAGTTTAATCGCCTCAACTAAAAATGTATTTAACAAGATGCATTATAATAAAATAATTCCATATATCTAATATGCTCACCATCGCCTCCGCCGACCAACTTGCATCGCTTCTTTCATCAACCGAGAAACCGCTTGTCCTCATTGACCTTTACGCCGACTGGTGCGGACCCTGTAAGCGCATTACAGGGCCTTTGGAAGACCTATCAAAGACACCCGAATACGAAAAAGTCGTGTTTGCCAAACTTAATATTGACAAGATGGAGGAATTGGAGATTACATCGATTGTAATGCCCGACACGATCCCATGCATTCTGTACATGAAAGATGGCAAAGAAACACACCGTTTATGCTCCAGCAATATGACACAAATTGAAGAAGGATTGAAAGTATTAATCAAGGCGGATTAAACACCGCTTTTTCACAAAGATACCTTAGTTTAAAGAAAAAAAGATAAAATAAAGATGTCACACAATAACATTAAGATTGGTATATACGCGCTTACAGGTAAAAAATTGGGATCCATTACACAACAGTGTGCGGATATATACACGCTTACAGGTAAAAAAGTTGGCATCAATTGCCCTGAAAATTCTACAGTTGATATTGATACATTTTTTTTACAAAAACCATTGCCGTTGCCAAATACAAATTTAAAGCCGATTTAAAGCTTATTTACTCTTTTATAAGAAGAAATAAGAAGAAATAAAGAGAAATAAGAAGAAATAAGAAATGAGCAGTGAAGAACCAGAAAATGCATCCGCATCCGTATTGGAGGCAGTTGAGACGCAAACCGTTACATTGACGCTTGATATTCGCGAGCGCGATATTATCGCCCATTGCACCTCCAAAAACATCCCGTTTCAAACGGCATCGCTTGAGGTTGGTGATATGCTGTTGAAAAGCCCCACCGAGACGCTGGTGTTTGAGCGAAAAACGCTTGCGGATTTGGAAGCCAGTATCAAAGACGGGCGTTACCGCGAACAAAAACAGCGCCTGAAAAGCACGTTTCCGTTTCATCGCATCACCTACGTCATTGAAGGGACGCTCAACAGCCGTGCGTCCAAATCGTCCATCAGTGCGCTGATCTCGTCACGTTACCGCGATGGCTTTCAGGTGCTTCATACGTCTGGCGTGGCCGATACGGTCTGGCATCTCTCGCAAATACAGGAGCGGATGGCAATCCCCGACAAGACGGCATTTGACGCGTCAAATGGCGAGTATGCATCGGCGGTGAAATCAAAGACGAAAAAATGCGAGAATTTGACGCCGGAAATGACGTATCTGATGCAATTGGCGCAGATCCCAGGCTTGTCGATGACGATTGCACAGGATATTGCAAAGGTGTACCCGTGTTTTTCGGTACTGTTGAAGGCGATTGGCGAGAATGGTGCAAAGGCGTTTGACCAGATCGCGGGGATGGGAAAGATGCGCAGCAAGAAAATGCTAGAGTACATCCGGTAATCTAATCCTACAACCCAAGTTTCTTGATTGATCTCATAACTTTTAGAATTTCTTTTTCTCGTTTTGTTAATGGCAAACGTGGTTTTTTAGGTAAAGCCTTTTTGGCATCACTCACAGACTTCAATAAAAACTCGACTATAGTTTTTGTCTTAATTTCTTTTTTTTGGATTTTAGGGTTTGCAGCACCTTTTCCTTTTAATACTTTTTTTACAGGACTGTTATGTGTTAACTTGTTTTTTCCTCCTTTTGGACTTCTCATTTATAATTTAAAAAATTATAAATTAAATTAAATTGAAATAATTAAATTGAAACCAAACTAAATAAATTTAAGTATGTTGATGGATCCTGACAATTACATTAAAATGGCCATCATTATTGGTTCTGTATCGTTGCTTATCATTCTTGTATCTTTATGCATCATTTACAGAACCGTGATTTTTCGATGGTGTTGTTCAAGCGCGATTGTTGTTCCGGAAAATATAGAAAATATAAATATAGATGCAAGATCGTAAAATATAATTGTTAGATTTTGTATTGGCCAATTATCTTTACTGCTCATTGAAAATTTGAAAATTTGAAAAATTTACGACATGATATCATACCAGAACATTTTGATGAAACAGATTTCTCCTATGATATAAGTAATAAGACAAATGAATAAAGCTGGCATTGTTGGGCAATTTAAAATCAAATATAAAGCCTTCTAAATCGTATTTAAAAAATAAAAAATTAAATAAAAGAGAGAAAGAGAGAAAAAGAGATGCTCGCCTGTAAAAAACAAATCAAACAAGAAATATCAGAGACGCTCACCACGCCCTCGTTGCATCCAAAAATTTTACACCTTTGGACATTTAAAACGCCGATTTTTATATGACTATAAAAATCTTATTCCTTATATTGTTTTGACTTCCTTTTTGTTTTTCTTGATGATTTTCTTTTATATTTTTCATCCCTCTCATACGAACCTTGAAATATACGTAACATAATTTCACTTGGTATGTCTTTTATTGTATCTTTTATGTTAGTCTTGAGTTCTTGATAAGTTATTCCTATCTTCTTCTGTAATCGTGACTTGAAAACACTAAAGAAATTCTCTATGGCGTTTGTAAAATGCTGATAGGGAACAGCATACAACACTTGATTATGTTTATTGATTAATTCTTTTATTCTTTCATTCCTATGAGAACTTGCATTATCTAAAATGATTAATTTGTTTTTGTATTTGGTAGTAATAAACTTCTCTAAAAATTCAACTAATCTATCTGTATTAATACCACCTTTTTCGTATAATTCCCATCCTAATACACCTTCTGTATTTATCGCCATAATTGACGTATATCGCTTAAATACATCTTGTGATGTGGTAGTAATTACACATCGTTTTCCTACTTCACTATAACAATGTTTTCTTTTCTGTAGTGCATTGATACTCGTTTCATCAATACAAATAATATCTTCTAATTTATATTTTTTAATTTCCTTGTAAAAGTCTTTGAGTTGATGATTAATATTAATCTCTTTACCATATCGCTTGGATGGTTCATGACGTATCCGTGTTATTTTTAGTGATACATTATTATCATGAACAATACGAGCAAGGTGTCTTCTGGATAAATCCAAATGAAGACAATTCATTAAAAATAAAATGTATTAGAGGTAACAAATGCGAAGAATGTATTGAAAAAAAATATAAATTTTTACATAAAAAAGTAAGTTCATTTAAAAAATGGGATGATAAAGACCTTGAATTTTATATTCGTTATAAACTAGGACAGCGTGTTTTTAGAGATGACAACTGGAGAGGTCAACCTCATAAACGTTTAAATCTTCATTGTAGATGCGGAGAATCGGCTGATTGTATGTGTAAGGATGGAGAATTTTTACCTAATTGTGAAATGAATCAAAATCGTAAGAATGATAATATTATTCATTTATTTCAAGATTTATTTCCAAAAATTGAAAAATCTAAAAAACTTATTTCTAATGCTTGGAAAGGTGGAATATTTGTTCAATTAATAAACAAATCTGATAAACATTCAGATTATATCGGATTTAATCCAAAACACGGTTATATTATTTTAAACGGTAAATGTGACGGTACAGTTAAGCTTATTAAATTATTAATAAAAGAATTACCACGATCTATATATTTATTATCACATAAATGTTATTTTGAATACTTATGTGAAGACGTGTATTGGTGTCCCGATTGTGAAAAAACTGAGTCATTGTAACAATTAAAAATGAAAACTCCAATTTAAACATTTTCTATATTATATATAGAAAATATGTCCTCTCTTGAACTTGAAAATCAATCTTTAAAACAAAAAATCCAAGAATTAGAAACCGTCATTAAAGGATGGGAAGACAAGTTTACTTCCTATACTGAAGCACAACATAAAGCACAGAGGAAATACGTTGAAGCCAATCCTGAAATTACACGACAACGAAAACTAGCATACCAAAAAAAATTAAGTGAAACTGACCCTGAACGTTTAGCTGCCTATCGTCATACTGCTTATATGAATCGTAAAGCACGACTACAAGCACAAAAAGAAGAAACCGATAAAAAAGAAGCGGAATAGATTTTATTTTTTATAAAAATAAAACAGAAAATATTTTCCAACTTAAAGATATAATATTATATAAAACGGATGCTCCCCAGAAAGAAATCCGAACCGCCTGATCGGATGTTGGGTGCAAATTGTATCCATGAGAAAACTCCATACCGAACCATTAAGACCTCTTTGAAATCCATCATTAAAAATCCCATTATTCATCAAAAAATTAACGATTTGGTACTTCGTATCAATCCTATTGTCATAGACACGTATCAATTTATCCGTTTGTATTGTCTACATATGTATAACCAACAACGTGATATTCCTAATTTGGACGAGGAATTTATTTCTTATTGTATGATTACTATGGGAACAAGAGACAATCGTGGTAAAAAACCAGTTTACACAGAATTACTTACTGAACTTAATCAGTTTTATGAACATGAATTTCAACCTATTTTTAATCATTCAAAATTTGATTTGAGATTATTATCTTATCCATTGCAATATATTCATAAAACAATGGAAACATGTTTATCAGTTAATCTCAAGGAACATTTTGTAAAACGTCTTCTTCGTTTTATTAATATTTTTTCTGATAAGCATTATGATGAACATGTTGGTGTTGATAAAGAGAAAAATGATGAATATACAAAAACCAAACGTGAGACCATATGGAAACTTAAGAAAGCCGTGCTTGAAAATAAACCAGAAGATGTTCCTATATGCTTACGGAATTGGTTTATTGAACAACGCCCTTATTTGTATCCAGAAAAAATAAATAAGACCATTCCTTATGATTGTCAAGTTCAACCTTTTAGGTATATTAAACATTCTCTCTATATGAACCAATGCTACGAAGAATACAATGAATTGATTCGTGTAAAGATGGTTACTGCATCACCTTCTGAAATGAAAGAGTTAAACCAAAGTATCATCAAGTTGTTTCAACCACTATCTCTTCGTACTACATGTGTTCCTAAATATATTACTTTGGATACAGCAACGTTAATCAATTTGTTTGCAGAGAAAGGTACAAAAGGTAATTTATTAGAAAAAGTAAAAGAGAATCAAGAGGAAGTATGGATCACACATTTCAAAATGAACAAGAGACTCTTTAAGTCAAAAGACTATGTATTTAACTATACGCTTCAAACCGATGGAGTAGGAGTATCTTTATTGTTCAAACATAAATCCATGGTAGATAAAAAGTATGGAACGAAAAGTAAAGTCAAAGAAATAGATACAAGTATTCCTTATATTGACGATTTATCTGAAGCACAAATGGAAATCCTAAAAACAAAAAAAATCGTTAGTGCGGATCCCGGGAAGTTATACTTACTTTATATGATGGACGATGAAGGGAACGAATTAAAGTATTCATGTAAGCAACGTGATACAGAGAGTTTAGCAAAACGGAATCGTCGTATAAAACAAACCAATAAAAAAAGAAGTGTATTAAACCATGCAGTAAACAAAAATTATCCTGATATTATTGATTGTGAAACAGAACTCAGTGAATATTCTTCTACTACAGTAGATATACAAAAATTTAAAGAATTTATAAAAATCAAACACGAAATCAATAATAGAGTCAAATCTTTTTACGAGAATGAATTAAATAGAAAAATCAACTGGAGAACTAAAGTATATAGACAAAAGAGTGAAGACAAATTTTTACATAGCATAGAAACTCAATTTGGAAACAAAGAAGATATTGTAGTGTGTATTGGTGACTGGAGTGCAAAACAAGGAAGTTGTATCAAAGGAGCATCTACAATTGGGATAGGGTTAAAACGTTTAGTTAGAAAACGATATACAACTTTGTTATTAGATGAATACAATACAAGTAAAAAATGTTGTCATTGTTGGAAGGACATTAGCAATATCACAATAGACGGAAGTAAAAAGTTTCGTTTATTAGGATGTAAGAATTGTGCTAACGAAGGTAATGATAAGAAAGAACACATTGGTAGTCCAGAAGACGAACCTAAATCAATGTTTCAATCACACCGTTACTTTACACGAGACAAGAATAGTTGTTTGAATATGTTGGGTATAGTGAAACATATGATGTACAATAAGAGAAAAAGACCTACCGAATTTGTTCGTGGGCAATAATAAATTACTATCACTTAACTTTGTTAAGAAAAAGGTAGTATATAAGTTGATTTTACTGACTTCAATGTCAATCTTTGGATAAAATGAACTCTTCATAGAGGTCATTTAAATTTTTTATGCTGAAAAATCGGCGTTTTAAATGTCCAAAGGTGTAAAATACATCGAGTTGTTTAACGCGCATGTTGACAGTTCCAATTTGGTCGTTCTGTATCATGTTATACAGTCGGGAAACAATCCATCCGATCACCTTCTCTCTGTACTTGTTGATGAAGCGCAAACCAATAATAAATTATTAAATTGGATTGAAGTTTTGTTACGACAATTTTAGTTTGAAATCTGAAATATGAAATCTGAAAATAAAATTAATTAATTTAAATAAAATTAAATTAATTAATAAAAATGTTAAGTGTTGCCAGTCTTGTACAGATAGCCCACCAAAACCAAGATAAAATTGAACGATATTTAAATGGCAAAAGCAAAGAGTCTTTTGACGATCCAAACAAGCCCAAACTCAGTGATGATGATAAAAAATTGCTTGGGATGGCCATTGGAGTTTTTATCACTATTCTTGTTATTGCAATTATATTTTGGATAGTCGCGGTTCTGTTATTATTCAAATACTGGGACCAGCTTACAGATGGCGCCAAAATTATTGGTGTATTTGGTGTTTTACCTATTTTACCAATAGGCCCTCTGTTTACAATTCTTGCAGTAATGATTGGGAGAAAGTAAGAGAAAGTAAGTGAAAGTAAGTGAAAGTAAGTGAAAGTGAGTGAAAGTGAGTGAAAGTGAGTGAAAGTGAGTGAAAGTGAGTGAAAGTGAGTGTGAAAATATATTTTCAAACTTACTTTTACTGTTTTCTGTAATCATAAATTAGACGTAATAGTGCATCTAATTTTGGCTTGCCTATTGCAGAAAAATTATTTTTTTCAACAAATCGTTTAAATTGTGGTTTGTATTTCGTGGCGCTAATAGACCCACATGACGTTTTTTTATACTTGATATATTTTTGAGGCAATAAAAGTGCCAATTGTTTTGCAAAAGCTCTCTTCCACGACACAATTTGATAAAATGGCAATTTGTCCTGCCAGCAACATCCAATTACGTCGCTTATACTCTGGTCGCCTGTAATAAGTATCTCTCTCACCGAAAATTTATACAGTTCTGCCATTTTAGGGTAAGGCAATGGCATGATATCCTGGCGAAATGTAAGTGTTGAACGTGGTCGTCCCTCTATTTTGGCGTTTTGTCGAAGTAATACCAAATACGTTTTTGTCTGTAAATAAACCGCGTCAAAATACTTTAAACATGTCTTTACGATAGCAAAGGTGCCTATTGTATAAAAATCGCTCTTTTCTGACTCAAAATCAATCCAATCTGGTATAACAATGTCAAACGAGTCGTGTAAAGCCGAATATTTTTTAACAATCAATTTTACAAATGAATGCAAGCAATCGCATGCATCATATTGATTTGCAATATAAGACACGGCATATCGATTTGGCACAAGGCCATCGATCGATAGTTTCTTGGGCAAGTCGACAAAGGAGTCAATAAATAACCCGTCGTAGCCTTTTCCAAGACCTGTATTAAAATCAAACTCTTTATCCAAATTATCATTGTATTCTGAAAAAAACAATGTATTCATTCTATTTGCGTACGGTATTTTTGTCCGAACGTCTGATATAGATGGTTTAAAATCTGCTTGTACAGGCGCGACTAGAATAACATCAAATACAGGTAAATCTGGCGGAAATAAAAGATTGGCAAAACGCCTGCATTGCCCATTTCCAAAATTGGTGGTTAGATGTATCATGTCTTTTTCATCGTGTCCAAGATCAATAAACGATTTTATCTGAGTGGACGCAATTTTTGGGACAACATTGTACCATTTTTTGATATAATGGGCCAATTTCATGGCAAAAATGATATCTCCAAAGCCATTGCACGGAGCATTTAAAATAAGTATCGATAATGTCTTTGATTGTAACGCCGAAATTGTTTTATTGTCAGAAATATAAGCTTGTTTCAACTCGATTATTTTCGCCTTGTTCATTTATTAAATATAATTATAATTATATTTAATCCAAATTAATTACGGCTTTTTCACAAAAAGCCGTACCAAAAACGTAACGTTTAATTTAACTATTTGGAGCCACAATCTCGCTAGGAAGTGCTACATATATTATATGTATTTTAAACACAAAATCAACCATTAAAAATAACATTTTTATAAAAAAGGAAGGTGTAAATAGGTAGTCAACATGCTGTGAAATTAATTCTATCATTCTATCATTCTATCATTCTATCATTCTATCATTCTACCAATCAATTGTACTAAATTTTTCTCGTTGAGCAATTCCAAATTCATGCCATATAATGGGTTCATCAAATGCAAGTACAGACAATCCGTGAGCTTGATGTGTTTTCATTAATAATTGATCGATATGATCGTCGACTTTTGTTGCTCCTTTATTTTTGCTGTAAAGTGTTTTCAAAAATTTTTTAGCACCATCAATGCTGTAAGCATACCCCCATGTGCCACCCGCTTTATTTGCATGTGTTATATGTTTACTGAATGCCTTGCATTTTTTGTCTTCACATGGTATTCGTAAATCATAAGGATGTCTCACATATAGTTCCATAGGTGAAGATTTCTCATACTCCCATGTGGATTTGTATTTATTAGTTTTTGTTTTATCCCAGCTAACACCTTTAATTCCGCATTCTCCGCCACATCCAAGGTATAACATGTCCCATTTAAAATTTTGTTTTTTGATTTCGGACATGCCCTGTTGAAATAATTCAATAAATTTTTTATCAAGAACAACATCGTCTTCTAAAATTAATATATTGTTCCAGCCTTTTTCGATCATTTCTCGAAGTATAAGGATTGTTCCAATCGTTAAAGATGCTGCTGATAAAGGCAGTTTTTTATTAATGACGACCTTGTAGTCTTTTTCAAACTGTTTTGTTTTATTTTCAATGCATTGTTGCGTTTCTGGTGTATTTTTAGGACATCTTCCATCAATTGCAGGAAATTTAGAGTGATTAATATGGAGACGAGAAAGTTGATTTGATACTTTCAAAAAGTTTTCATGTTTATCCTCTAATGAGATAATGTATACTTTATCAAAAACAGAATTTATATCGATCCCTGGGCTTTTTTTAACGTTTCTTTTAGGGCTTTGTTTAGGGCTTTGTTTACCGGTTCGTTTAGGGATTCGTTTGGCGCTTCGTCCAGGGCTTTGTTTAGCGGTTCGTTTAAATAATAAACTTGACATTTATTATTTAATTAATAATTTAAATTTCATGGCTTCTATTTTGTGAAAACAACGTGTTAAATCAACTTGTATTCGTATTCACGTCCAGTTTTTCTCCAAATCACGCCATTGCTTTCACCCGCCTCTTCTCCCTCGTACACGTCAGAATACCGCCCCTGTAACTGACCCATCTCGCGTGCATCTTGAATCGTATTTCTGCACGTCTCGCGAATGCTTCCACGAGACACCCATTTGCTTTTTCCACCCTTTTTCAAGCATTCAACGATGGCATTATAGATACCGATATATTTAGGGTTTACAATGTCATTTTTGACAATGATGAAAACTTCATCTTCATCTTCCTCCTCCTCTTCCGACTCAAATTGGTCTTCAAATGCTTTGCGCTCGGTTGTCGATGGCTCGTCAATGCCGTACAATCTGTATGCCTGGTCGGGAGGCAACTGGCGCGAATGATAGACATCAAGATCCCACCCGACTTCTTTATCAACCTTTTTAAAATGAAATTCTGTGCCTTCTTTGTCCTTAACAGGACTTCGTCGCGTAAATTTGTCTTTGGTAATAGACATCGACTCGATAAAGTCTTTGCACAACTGTTTCTCACTCTCGTCCGTCTGCTTTTTCTCTTTCTTTTTTTTCAAATTGCAGATGATTTCTTCTTGACGAAAATAAGCTTTTTTGATATCGCACAAAATCGCCGATGTGCTATACAGCGTAAGTGGCACGTCGTCGTGATAAACACCGCACAAACGAACGCGTTGGATAAGTTCAGGCTCGTCACACTGGTTTGCAACCAGCAAACGCATACTGGTGAGATGCCATTTAAAATCCGAACTTGTAAACGAGATGCCACGTCCCGCCAAATCGCCCGAAAAAATGAGAATGTTTGGGACGGCTTTTTCAAACGTGTCCTTCATCATTTGCAACATGGACGAGATGGTCCCCTTGTATTCAAGCGTTTCTTTTTTGTAGGCGTACGTGATGCCGTCACCGTTGTAAACAACCACCACCATATCTGGAAACTTTCGTGCAAGTCTGGCTTGTGCTTCAACAGTTGGACCTTTTGTGCGGCAAATATTGACAAGACAGATATGAGGATGAACGACGCCATTCGCAAACGTAAACGGTTTTTGGCTGGAAAACATCTTTGCAAAGTCCATCAAGCCTTCGTCGGTTTCAAACAAATTATCTTTTGTTTTTCCAGTATACACCGCGCTTACATCAGACGTGTCAATATCGACAACTTGGATGGACGGGATACCTTTGTAATGGGACGAGATGGATAACAAAATAATATCGTCCGGATACACGTTTTCTTTGCCAAGCGGATCCATGATGGTGGCAGAGACGCCAAAGATGCAATGTGAATGCTGTTTCAAAAGAGGAATGACCTCGCTTTTGCGCGTGCCATCGCATGAATCGACAAAATCCACTTCGTCGATAAAGAGAGCAATGCCTTTTCCCGTATCAGTGTGTTCGGTCAAGCCCTTTAACATTTTCAGCGTAGAACTACCGTTACCAAGTGTTAGGTAAATGCGTGGCTTGTTTTGTTCAACCGTCACGGCTTGAGACGACGTGCGACACACCTTAAAGGCACGTGTCGATGTCGACATGGCCTTGTTCATTTCTTTTTCAAATAAAATCAGCCGTTCGTGGATTTGTTCTTGGTCGGCCTTGTTGTTGCGAAGAACAATGACAACCGAGTACCCCGATAGCAAAAATAGGGTACTGGCACAAATCATAAAGTTGGTTTTTCCGCTTTGAATGTGACCTTTAACGGTCAAGTACCGACCTTTGAGGCTACTAAACATTTCGCGGATGGTGCACGACTTTTCACCATTAAGCTGGTGGAGATCGGGGCATTTCTCAAAAAGATACGAAATCATTTGTACAAGAAACGAATTGTTTTTTTTCGCGGACGTGTCGGAAATGTCGCATACAATCAAATCGTCTTCCATTTTCTTGCCAAATCAACAACTTGTTTTTTGGTAGGTTTAATACCAAAAAATCGATTTTAAATGCCCAAAATTCTAGGCGTCGCTCATCACTTGCACCACCACATCCATCCCACAAATATACCAAGAATGCCCAGTACCCCCAACACTTTCCAAAGTTTCAATGTTTTCAACATTTTCAATCTTTTCACCGACGTGACAATAGTGTCAGGTGGAACAAACATGATTTTGTGCGTAAAAAAGTTTTTATTTGTCGTATAATCGTCAAGCATATTTTCACCAGAAAACCCAATCCCACGGTACCCCTTGTATTTAAATGCACAATTGAGACAGTATCCCACGAAAATGCCGTCAATGCATCCATTCTCGGTACATTGCATGCACTGTTCCGGGCCAGTACCTGGCATGTGATGCCCTGCAAAGTAAACTGGAAAGTAATCCACGTACTTTGTGCCTGATTGTATGTAAAAGGGAATGTTGGGCATACTGACAGGCTTTTTATCATTTTGTAGCTTTTAAAGCTATAAAATCAATTTTAGACCGTGCGTGAGCCTAAACTTTTACAATTTTTTCAGCACATATTTTGGGGTTTTGAAGGCGCAGTAGTTCACGCTCGGCGGTGTAATAGTCGTAAGAACAGCCATGTTTCTCTGGGTATCGACATGATGTGCAAAAAGTCTGCTTGCACTTGCACTCAATGCCAAGCAAGCCCGTCTTTTTTTTGCAAGAAAAGCACTTGTTTTTCGCCGACATGTTTGTCTTTTTATTTATTTATTTATTGAAAAAAAAATCGATTTCAAGCGTTCTCACAACGCGGTTTCACAATGAAATACGTATAAAGAAACTTACCCGCGTTTCCGTATCGTCGTCAAGCTCGATATTTTTGGTATATAATGTTACGTCGCAGTCTGGAAACAACTTTTTCAACTCGGCTTCGACATCCACAAAATAGCTTGCATCGGCAAACGATGAAAACATGTATTCAAGCGTTTTTCCATTGCCCGATTCAATTCGGCACAGAAAATGTGTATAGATGTCTTCGACGTATTCAAACAGCTTTTGCTTGCGCTTGTCTTTCTCCGAGTCGGGCATCCTTTGTGCGATGTTTTCAAGCTCAACGCGAGTGCGTGGCACGACATGCGCAAACTTCCACGAACGTCGAGACAAACACGGGGGGTAAGTAGACGAGGGCGAAGACGATGCCATTTTAGTTTTATTATTATTTCAGCTTTTAAAATCAATTTTATTGGAATTTTTATCAAAACTGGACGCCACGTTCCAAATGGTCTGCCATATACAATTCAAGTGCGTTTTGAATGAATTCATTGCCCAACTCCACCCTTATTTTTTTCCACGCCGATTCAATTTTTAGGGGCTGAATGTGCGTAAAATAAATCTGAACCTGTGTAGGCACGTGATTGGTCGTGTACAGTTTGGCATCGCAAATGGGAATGCAATCGGGCGAGGTTCCGTTTTCGGTTTCAATGCCTCTAGAACCAATAATGTAGTAATTGCGTGGATAAAGGGTTACCATTTCGCAATCGTCCGCATTTACAATACGCAACACGGCTTCGATGATCCGCATTTGTAAACGGCGCAACATTTCGGAGTCCACGTCTTTTTCTGGAAACGTCTCGATGTATGCGTCGCGCTCGGTGTTCATGATGGACAGAGGAAACTGAAACATTAAGCTTTTGGTCTCTACCGCGTTGATGCAAAGATACAACGAGCCTGCCATTTTAGTTTTATTATTATTTCAAATTTCGATTTTTAAATTCAATTTTATCAGGCTTGCGCCTATAAAATTTTTTTTCTTTTTTTGTTTTTCTCCTTTTTTCTTTCTCTTTTTTCTTTCTCTTTTTTTTTCTCCTTTTGTCTTTTTCTCCTTTTGTCTTTCTCTCCTTTTCTCTTTCTCTTTCTTTGTTCTTTCTCCTTTTTTCTCCTTTCACTCAATCCAAATCCGTGACAATTCCGCTCACAAGAACGGTATTGGTTCGGTCGGCTCTGCTTGTATGCACAATGCGCCACAGAAAAGCGCTGTCGAGGATAAAGTCGACTTTGCACGACCCTCCTCGCTCAATATCGACATCCGCCTCCATCATCGACGAAAATTGCGTCCCCTTTTCGTCCACCGTGAGTGATGTGGTCAGATCAAATCTCTCAAGGTGCGCCGCGGACTTTGGGTCGGTCAAAATCTTTCGCAAAAACGACCCGTCTCGGTTGAACAACGACGGAAATTTTGAAAGACGGTCAAGCAACGACACCTTTTGTTCCGGCACCTTGAAACACGGGATCACAATGTAGCCCGGATCGAGGTAATCCAATTTTTGTCCATTGTCAATCTCGTCAAACAACTGTGTGTAAACGCCCGTGTTTTTCGGCCCAACAATGTCCAGACCTTTGTTTGGCTTGATGAATTGCATCATTGCGCCATTGTTGTAATACAATGTAAACACCGTGCTTGACCGGTACACGTGGTAGGTGTGAACGGCCTCGCCAGTGCCTGGAAAAAAGTCTGGCGGAGATTCCGTCACAAATGCGGGTGCGTACACCATCGATCCGTCAGAGTTTTTAAACTCGACTTCTCCCTGTTCCATCGGGTGAACCCATTCAGCTTTGAAATCCGTGCAAAGACACAGTTTGACAGAAGGGTTGTCAGATCGCGAGACGGTCCATCCTTGCCATTCGGGACGTGTTTCAATGTCGCCGACATCGTCGCTTGATACGGTTGCGCTGCATGTTTGTGTCAATACGTCTGCTGGGACATCAACAATTCCAGACGACGGGTTGCCAAATTCGTTGCCGACAGACGACAGTTGAAAAATCTCGGCAACCTTCATCAAGGAGATGGTTGGAATGGCAGAGATGCCCCGTGTGGTAGCAAGGACTTCGGCGGTGACGGTCTTGACGAAAGTGCTCATATTGGCGATATTGGGCAAACTTACTGATTTTTTTAGATTTTAATCTATAAAAATCGATTTTACACAGCTCTTTGCGGTACCAAGAATCCAAGGATCTAAGACAGGATTACACATATTCAATGACACTGTTGGCAAAGACGATACTATCGCCATCCTTCATATGGCGATGGACAGGAGGGGTGATAATGCCCGACACGTCAAACGTTGCCGTCCACATATTGTACGTGCCTTCTTCAAACAAACAAAAAGAACACAACTCGTTTGCAAATTTGTCGACAATATCGTAAACCGAGACTGATTCCGAAAAGTCGTATTTTGTGTAAACGTCGTTGTCTTTGTGAGTGTAAAGAACCGTAAAGGACGACCAATTGGTTGCAAATGTGCGAACGCGACTTGAGGCGTCGGACAACGGGGTGGTCGTGATGCAAATACTGCTTTTCATCTTTTCCTTCTTCTCATCTTTTCCTTCTTTTAGTTTTTTTTAATCAATTTTAAGAGAGGGTAACCTCCTTAAAATTTTCTCTTTTTCTTTCTCTTTCTCTTTCTCTTTCCTTTCTTTCTTTTTTTTCTTTCTCTTTTTTTCTTTCTCTCTTTCTCTTTTTTTCTCTTTTTTCTCTCATGCATCACGCTCATTGGGGTGCAGGTGCGGGCGCGGGTTCATCTGGCATCCATTTTTTGCGCCATTGTTCGGCCGTTAGAAAATGAACCGGCATCTGAAGATCCTCATCAAGCTTTGGCATTTCAATCTTCCACGCTTTAGCCATGTACTCAAAACGGTAAGAAAGAAAGTACCCAATGATCTGAAAGGCCATTTTTCTGTCGCCAATGCATTCGGCGAGATATGCCAATTTGACGAGGCATTTATCGTCGACAAGTGTAAAGTTTGGAGCTGGTGACACTTTCAGATCAACGTAAACATCAAACAAGTCTTTGAACATGTCGGGTGTAAAGATGACTTTTTCGCCCGTAAACATGTCCTCGTAGCCAGTCAGATCGTTGAGTCGGTCAACGTGCATAGCAATGCTTTCGTCGAAAAACATTTGCAAGACCGCTTTCATCACCGCTTTCTTGGACTGGGGGTCACTTGCTACCTCTTCAAAGGGT
>Ga0209189_1001136_pt1 | contig 20278 bp, 15 predicted proteins | sample C_130820_EF_Meta_FD_187308 | JGI IMG/M metagenome (GOLD analysis project Ga0209189, IMG submission 187308) | Freshwater microbial communities from Lake Croche, Canada to study carbon cycling - C_130820_EF_MetaG (SPAdes) (version 3) | ecosystem: Environmental > Aquatic > Freshwater > Lake... | reverse complement strand
AGAGCGGATCCTCACCCGTGACGGTCATGGCGAGCCTCCCGCCCCCGCTCCGGCGCCGACGCTCTCGCGCACCCACGCGGCGTAGGCCGGCGCCGCGGCCACCGCCGCCACGAGCAGCTCCGGATTCTCGTAGGGGTGCGCCCGGCGGATCGCCTCGATGCAGCCCCCGGCCGCCGCCGCCGTGGTCTTGGCCGTGCAGCGAAACTCCTCCGCCCGCTCCACCGCCCCCCGCCAGCGATACGTGCTCAGCACGGGTCCGTCCACCTGCACGCAGGCGGCGAGCCCGCGCTCGACGAGCAGGCGGGCGCAGGCCTCCGCCGCGCCCCGCGCGGCGAACGTCGTGCGGATCTCGACGATCCCCCCCTCGACGTCCACGGATGCGTCATGCGGCGAGACGCCATGCTGTGCTGCACCACTCGCGTCGTCGGCGTGCATGGAGCGGTCGTCCTCGTACCAGTGAGCACGTCCTCGTGCCAGGGAGCACGTCCTCGTGCCAGGGAGCAATGGAGCCGATGTCGGCGGCGGCCCGCGCGACGGCGTCAGGCCGCGTCGAGCACCCGCGGCCGGGCCGAGGAGTCGGAACGCCACACCGCCGACGTGAGCGAGCCGGGACCGCCATCCATCGTCGGGGGGCGACCGTCGATTGGCAACCATTCGACGTCGGCCGCCCCGCCTCCCGAGGCCACGACCGCCGCGACGCCCTCCCGCCGCGCGGGGCCTGGCCCGGCGGTCGCGGCCTCCGGCCCCAGGCACACCACCCGCCCCCGCCACGCCTCCGCGGCCGCGGCGGACGCGGCGGGATGCCCGAGCACTGTGAGCGGAACGTCGGGCGTCGACGGCTCGCGATCCCCGGCCGCGAGGATCGCCGGCGGCTCGGCCACGTCACCCGCGGCGACCCGCTCCAGGGCGTCGTGCCCGACCGAGAGCCACGCGGCCAGCGCGGCCGCGAGATCGCAGCCGCTCCCGCCGTGCAGGCCGCAGCGCCGCACGCCACGGTGCCAGCCGGAGACGCTGCGATTCCACCGGTCGCGTAGCTCCGCGAGCACGCCGGGCCCCGCGATCCCGCCCCGTGCGGCTGCGGCGAGCCGGCGGGCCACCAGGATCGGCGCGTCGATGATCCGGCCGCGGACGAGCCCGTCGACGAGCCCCTGCGCCACGCCGCGGAGCGCTGGCGTGTCGACGACGGCCGCCGCGAACCGGGCGACGAGATCCACCGCGAGCGTCTCCGCGACGGTCGCCCCCCCCGCATCGACCGTGCAGAGCGGATCCATCTCCGCGCCGTGCCGCACCGTCGCCGTGTCGCTCGCCCAACAGAGGCCGAGGACGACGCCGCGGCGCCGCAGTGCCGCCGCGGCCGCCGTGTCGCCCGCGAGCGCGTCGAGCCCGCGGTCGCGATCACCGCGGAGCAGCGTCACCCGCACCGGCACGCGGCAGTCGCGACCGACGACCGGCCGCGCCCGGCGATCCGCCGCGGGCACCTCGATGCCGCACCGCGCCCAGCGGGCCGTCACGCCGGCGAGCCAATCCGCCCGGCGGAGCGATCCCGCCACCACCCGGGCGAAGGCCGCCCGCCCGCGGCGGCTCGCGTGCCAGGGCCGCTCGTCACCGAGCCACTCGCGGCTCACGAGCCAGTCGAACGTGTCGCCGGCGAGCACGATCTCGACGCCGTCCACCGGCTCGTAGCGGCCGTCCCGGCGGACGCCCGCCCGCACCGCCGCGCGACGCACCTCGCGCCGAAACCCCGCCACGACGGCGCGCGGCGGGGACGCGGCGAGCGTGCCGTCGGAAAACGCCCAGTTCGCGGTGACGACGAGCATCGCGAAACATTCCCCGCCGCCGAAGTGCGGGCCGGGGCCACGCCTCCGGCCTGCACGAGCATCGGCAACGGGCCGACCGCGGGGTGACGATCCGCGGCATCCCCCACACCGCCGGCACCCTCGGCGACACGGTCGTGCCGGTTGCGTCGAGCATGCGGCCGGCGCGGCCTGCATGCGGAACGTGCAGCCCGACGGAATCGCCACGCCCCGGTCCGCGGACAAGGGGCCCTCCCGCGAAGACGCCAGACGCGTCGCCCGCTCGGCCCGCGAGCACCACCGCCCGCTACGGGCGCAAGACAAACCGCCCGCCACGGGTGCGAGGCAAACCGCCCGCTCAGGGCGCCAGAAATGTCGTCTGGCAGTTCGACTCGGCGGGGCCGTCGAGCTCCGCCCCGGTGAGAATCGCGGTGGCCTTCACCGTGCCGCTCGCCGGCACCCGGTAGGCCAGTTCCACGCTCGTCTGCCCGCCGGGCGGGATGCTCGCCAGCGAGTCGAAGGTGACGTTGGCGCCGTCGATCCGCACCCGTGACGGCGTCGGATCGCCCACGAGCGTGGCCCGGTCGGGGAGCATCACCGTGAGGTCGAGCCGGCCGGAGGGGGCCGTGCCGGCGTTGACGACCGTGCAGATCAGCGTGGTGGACCGCCCCGCGAGCACAGGATCGTCGCAGTCGGCCAGCGTCACCCGCAGCCCGGCCTCGCGCGGCGACCGCAGCCGCGGCGCCGTCGACCGGATCAACACGCACGACTCGTCGGCCACCATCACGCCCCCCACCTGTCCGGAGAGCACGCCGCGCACGCACGAGCGGCCCGTCGCCGGATCGCGGTATCCCGCGGCGGCGGGCTGGGCGCGGAGGTTGATCTGCCGCTTGAGCTGGCCGCCGGGCTCAATCGAGGGCAGGTTCCACGACACCTTCGATGACGCGAGCTTGTAGCCGTCGGACGCCTCGAGCGGCGTGAACGCCTCGTCCCAGCCGAACTCGAGCGTGGTGGGGCCGGAGGCCACCGCGCCGGTGTTGCGGACCGTGGCCACGAACTCGGCCACGCCCCCCGTCGGCACCTCCGACGGCCCGAGCATGCCGAGCTCGACCGACGGCGCCGCCGGCGGCAGGGCCGACGTCGGCACGCTGTTGGTGGGCACGACGGGCGAGGGTACGGGGGTGGCGACGACGGGAGGCGGCGCGAGGGCCGGCGGCGTGAGCGGCGGCGGCGCGAGCGGAGGCTGGGCGGCGAGGGGCGCCGCTGCCAGCGGTGCCGCGGCGAGGGGCGCCGCGGCCAGCGGTGCCGTGGCCGGCGCGAGCGGTTGCGTGGGCGGATAGGTCGTCGCCGGATACGCGGTGGTGGGGGGCGGCGTGGGCGCGGCGACGGGCATGGGCGCGGCCAAGGGGGCCGCGATCGGTGCGGCGGTCGGATTCGCGGCCACCTGCACGCACGACGTGGCCCCGCCGACGAACGTGTGCGCCTGGTCGAGAATCTCGACGCGATGACACTGCCGTCCCGGCTCGTCGAGGATGAAGTCGAGCGTCATCCGCCGCGACGTGCCGGCCGCGAGGTCGATCGTGCCCTTCTGCTCGATCGGGCTCGCCGAGGCCTCGTGGTGGAAGCCCCTGTCGAAGTAGTCGATCACCCGCAGCTTCTCGAGCGGACGACCCGAGCGGTTGACCAGCTCCACTTCGAACGACACACGATCCCCCACCTTCGCCGCCAACGGCCCCGTCACGAGCACCGCCACGGGGTCCTCGGCACGGGCGACCGCCGGCAGCAGGGCGACGGCCGGCAGCAGGGCGGCCGCCAGCAGCAGCGTCGCCGCGACGGGCCGCAACAGCCGGCGGTCGCGGGCGTGCGCGGGTCGTGCCATGGGGAAGTCGCTTCCGGGCTCGGGACGGACGGTGAGACGAGGGCGAACCGTGGCAGAGGCTACCACGGGAACGGCCGGGAGGTGAACTCCAGCCGGCGGCCGGGAGCCCTCCCGGTGAATCCCCGCCGAAAACCCCCTCGAGAGCCCCCCGCCGCACGGGGCCGGCTGGGTCCGTCGCGGCCCACCGCAGGCCACGGGCAGGCGGCGCCGTCAGTCGGTGGAGCGGTGCCGGACGATGTCCCCCTGCACCATGTAGATCACGTCCTCGGCGATGTTCGTCGCCATGTCGGCGATCCGCTCGATGTGCTTGGAGACGGAGTTGATCCGCAGCAGGTTCTCGACCTTCTCCGGATCGGCCTTGATGCCCTCGATGATCCGGCGGCGGATCCGCTGCCGCGCCTCGTCGACGGCGTCGTCCTCCTCGCGCACCTGCCGGGCGAGGAGCGGATCCCCCTTCACCACGGCGTCGAGGCACTCCTTCACCATGTCCTGCGCCTGCATCGCCATGGTGCGTATTTCCGGGGGCAGCGGCACCGGCTCGCCCGCCGTGAGCTGGGCCACCCGCTTGGCGATGTTGCGGGCGAGGTCGCCCATCCGCTCGAGGTCGTTGTTGATCTTCAGCACGGCCACCACCAGCCGCAGGTCGGCGGCCACCGGCTGGTAGAGGGCGAGGATCTTCAGGCACTCCTCCTCCACCTCCACCTCCATCCGGTCGATCTCCTCGTCGTTGGCCATCACCCGCTGCGCGAGATGCGTGTCGCGGTTGATCAGGGCCGTGATCGACTTCGAGATCGCCTCCTCCACCAGCGTGCCGACGCGGAGGATCCGCTCCTTGAGGTGCTCGATCTGCCGCTCGATGTGGTGTGTCATGGCTGCCTGGCGGGGCCGCGGGACGGGGCGGCGTCGGCGTTCAGCCGAACCGTCCGGTCACGTAGGCCTCGGTCTCCCGCAGGATCGGCTTGGTGAAGATGCCGGTGGTCGGGCCGTATTCGATCAGCCGCCCGAGGTACATGAAGGCGGTGTAGTCGCTCGTGCGGCTGGCCTGCTGCATGTTGTGGGTGACGATGAGCACGGAGTAGCGGCCGCGCAGCTCCTGGATCAGGTCCTCGACCTTGCCCGTCGCGATCGGGTCGAGCGCCGAGCAGGGCTCGTCGAGCAGGAGCACCTCCGGCTCGGCGGCGATGGCCCGCGCGATGCACAGCCGCTGCTGCTGGCCGCCGGAGAGGCCCAGCGCGCTGTCGTGCAGCCGGTCCTTCACCTCGTCCCAGAGGGCGGCGCCCCGCAGCGACAATTCGCAGACCTCGTCGAGCACCGCCCGATTGGTCTCGCCGTCGATCCGCAGGGCGTAGACGACGTTCTCGTAGATGCTCATCGGAAACGGGTTGGGCTTCTGGAAGACCATGCCCATCCGCTTGCGCAGCTCGATCACGTCCATACGGGGATCGTAGATCGAATCGCCGTTGAGCCGCATGTCGCCGGTGATCCGCACGCTCTGCACGAGGTCGTTGAGCCGGTTCACGCTCCGCAGCAGCGTCGACTTGCCGCAGCCGCTCGGGCCGATGAGCGCCGTCACCTTGTTGTTGGGGATCGGCATCGTGATGCCGTGCAGCGCCTGCTTCGCCCCGTACCAGAGGTTGAAGCGGTCGATCTCCAGCACCGGCGTTTCCTCGCGCACCTCCGGATGCAACTCCGAGGGCACGTCGCGACCGGAGGCCACGGCCACGAGCCGGTCGCCGGCGGCCCCCGCGGCGGCGGCCGCGCCGCTGCCCGGCCCGCCGGCAAACCCGGACGGGGCGTCCCTCGTGGAAGACGGTTCGACGTTGGTGCTCATGGGACGGGAAACCGGGGTTGGCTGGCGGCGGTCGGGCACGGGCCCGGGGTCGATCGACTGTATCACATTCGTCAGAACTGCTGCGCGACGTAGCGGCGCTGCAGCCGCGACCGCAGCCAGATGGCGGCGACGTTGAGCAGGACGATGATCGTCACGAGCAGGAACGTGATCGTGAACACCATGGGCTGGGCGGCCTGGCTGTTGGGGCTCTGGAAGCCGACGTCGTAGATCAGGTAGGCCAGATGCATGAACTCCCGCTCCGGATGGACGAAGGGGAAGGTGCCGTCGATGGGCAGGTCGACGGCCAGCTTCTTCACCCCCACGAGCATCAGCGGCGCCACCTCCCCCGCGCCGCGGGCCATGGCCAGGATCAGCCCGGTCATGATGCCCGGCAGGGCCCGCGGCAGCACGATCCGCCGGATCGTCTGCCACTTGCCGGCGCCGCAGGCGTAGGAGCCCTCGCGCATGGAGTTGGGCACCGCGGAGAGCGCCTCCTCCGTGGCCACGATCACCACCGGCAGCGTGAGCAGCGCGAGCGTCAACGACGCCCAGAGCAGGCCGCCGGTGCCGAAGGTGGGCTGCTTGTCGGCCACGAGGCTCGCCCGGAAGAAGAGCTCGTCGATGCCGGCGCCGAGGCCGTAGCAGAAGAAGCCCAGGCCGAACGCGCCGTAGACGATGCTCGGCACGCCGGCGAGGTTGTTGATGGCGATCCGCACCGCCGTCGTCACCGGCCCGCGGGCGGCGTACTCCCGCAGGTAGAGCGCGGCGAGCACGCCGAAGGGGGCCACGAGCAGGGCCATGATGAGCGTCATCGCCACGGTGCCCCAGATCGCCGGGAACACGCCGCCGGCGCTGTTGGCCTCGCGCGGGTCGTCGGCGAGAAACTCTCCCCACCGGCTGCCGTAGACGCCGAGTTTGCCGGTGAACGAGAGCCGGTTGGGCTGCCAGGCCCGCACGATCGCCTCGAGCGGGATCACCTTGCGGCCGCCCTCGGCGGTTTCCATCTCGAGCCCCCAGCCGGCGTTCTGGCCGCGGAGCGCCGCGGTGCGCTCGTCGAGCAGGGCGACGGCGGCTTCCACGCGGCCGGCCGTCTCCCGCTCGGCGGCCTCCGCCGCGACGACGGCCGGCGTCCGGCCGGCGTCGTCATCGGCGTCGAGCCCCGCCTGCACGACGGCCAGCCGCGCGGCGCGCAGCTCCCGCTGCAGCCGGCCGCGGTCGTGCTTGTCGATGCGCACGGTCTCCCGCCACCGTCGGCGCACGGGCCCGTGCTCACGTTCGAACGCCGCCCACGTCGCCTCCGGCCCCTCCGCCACCACCTCCGTGCCATGGAGCAGCCGCACCGGAAACCCGTGGAAGCGGCCCCCTTCGAGCCGCTCGACGGCCGTGGCCCACGGCGGCCGCGTGGTGGCGGAGATCGCCCCGTCGTCGAACCACTCGAAGTGGTTGCCCGTGAGCTCGAAGTTGGCGATGCGCAGGAGCCGCCGGCCGCCGGCGTCACCCCGCGCCGCCTCCCGCGCCGACACCTCGCCGAGCGCCCGCCGTCCGGCGGCGGCCTCGACGAGCTCGAGCGGCGCGGGCCAGAAGGTGGCCGCACCGCGGGCCGCGATGAAGAGGAGCAGCCCGGTGATCATCGCGATCGACAGGGCCAACGCGCCCCCCGTGAGCCACACCCACGGTTCGCCGTGGGCGGTGAGGCTCGCGTGGGCGGAGCGGCGGCGCGGCCGTGGATGCTCAGAGCTCATGGGCCCTCCGGCGGAACCGCTGGCGGACGATCTCCGCCACGGTGTTCACCACGAACGTGATCGCGAAGAGCGTCAGCGCCGCCAGGAACAGCACCCGGTAGTGAACGCTGCCCCGGGCGGCCTCCGGCAGCTCGGTGGCGAGCGCGGCGGAGAGCGTCTGGAATCCGTTGAACACGTTCCAGCCCATCAGCGGCGTGTTGCCGGCGGCCATGAGCACGATCATCGTCTCGCCCACCGCGCGGCCGAGGCCGATCATCACCGCCGAGAAGAGCCCGCTGGCGGCCGCGGGCACGATCACCCGCACCGCCGTCTGCCAGGGCGTGGCCCCCGCCCCGAGCGACGCGCTGCGGAGGTGGTCGGGCACGCTCGAGAGGGCGTCGTCGGCGATCGTGAAGATGAGGGGGATGATCGCGAAGCTCATGCCCACGGCCACCACGAGGGCGTTGCGCTGCACGTAGGTGCCGAAGAGCCCGCCGCGGGTGTCGAGCCGCAACGTGTCGAGGAACGACGCCGCCGCCACGGCCAGCGCCGCGGCCACCGCGATGCCCGCGACGAAGGTGATCAGCGAGACGAGGGCCGCCCGCTGCGGCGTCCAGCCGGCGCTGTGCCGGCGGAGCCAGGGATTGACGAGCCGCCCGACGAGCATCGCGGCGAGAATCCCGGCCAACGGCACCAGCGCGAGCACCCAGCCCCCGAAGCCGCTGCCGCCGCGGCCGTCGAGCCAGGAGCCGATGTCCCCCTGGAAGAGCAGCCGCTCGAGGGGCGCCGCCACGCGGCCGGCCGCCAGGCACCCGCCGGGGAGGGCCACCAGCGCGATGATCGCGAACCGCCACGCCGCGAGCCGGCCCCGCCAGCCGGCCGGAAGCAGCTGCCAGAGATGGGCCCCCGTGAGGAGCGCCAGCGGCACGCAGAAGAACGCGGCGAGCACGGGCATCAGCGACTGCTCCAGCAGCGGCGCGAAGATCAGCCCGGCGACGAAGCCCAGCACCACGCTCGGCAGGCTCGCCATCATCTCGATGATCGGCTTGATGCGGGCCTTCCAGCGGGAGTGCATGAACTGGCTGGCGTAGATCGCCGCGAGGATGGCGATCGGCGCGGCGAAGACCATCGAGTAGAGCGTGGCCTTGATCGTGCCGAAGATCAGCGGCACGAGGCCGAACTTCGGCTCGAAGGCCTCGTGGCCCGTGGTCTCCCAGGCGTGCACCGGCTCCGGATACTTCTCGTACCAGACGCGGCCGAAGAGCGAGCCGAGCGACACCTCCTGATAGCCGGCGTCGAGCGCCCAGACGGTGAGCCGATTGCCGGCCACCGCGAGGAGACGGTTCTCGCGGGGCGTGATCAGCAGCTGCCGCGCGGCCGACTCGAGCCCCGCCGCGCCCCCCCCGGCGACGGCGGCCGCGGTGGCGCCGGTCGTGGCCTGCAGCAGCCGGATGCCCCCCGCGGCGTCGGCCACCGCGAAGAGCCGCGACCGCGGCGAGGCGGCCAGCGCCGTCACCGCGGCGCCCGGCGCGGCGGCGAAGAGCTTGGCACCGACCGTCCGCAGCCCGTCGGCGGCGGCGGTGTCGGCCGCCCGCGCGGTGAAGAACAGCCGCACCGCCCCGGTCTCGTCGGCCACCGCGAACGAGCCGCCGCCGAACATGTGCTCGGCGTCGGTGACCGCGGTGCCGGCGGGCGCCACGACGAACGACTCCATCAGCACCGGCGCCTCGACGTCGCGGATCTCGTAGCGCCGGGCCGCGCCGTCGGCCGCGAGCAGAAACAGCTGGTCGCCGAGTTCCGACACCCGCACGAACCGCGGCACGAACCGGGCCTCCGCCGCGGCCGACGGCGCGGCCGCCGCCCCGTCGATCGTGGAGCCGACGGCGGTGATGACGATCTCGTCGGTGAGCAGATTCCGCCGCGACGAGGTCGCCTCGACCCGCACGCGGCCCTGCTCGTCGAGCGCCGCCACCAGCGGGCCGGTGGAGAGCACGGTGACGTCGACGTCGATGATCCGCCCCGACAGCGTCGCCGCGCCCGCCGTCGGAAACTCGGCCACGAGACGCACCGTGGCGTACTGCCCCCCGGGGGCGCGCACGATCACATGGTCGCCCTCCCCGCGGGCGCCGCCCGGCTGGAGCGGGGCCGATCCCGCCGGCAGGTCGGCGGCGGTGAGGAAGGTCGATTCGAGACCGAGGCGGCCGAGCCGGAAGCTGCCGTCGGCGAACCCGGCCACCGCCTGCAGCCGCCCCGGGAGCACGCGGAGCGCCGTCGCGTCGGCGAGTCCGCAGTCGGTCGCCGACCGCTCGAGGAGCGTCTTGCCGTCGGCGAGCGCGACGAGTTCCACCCGCTCACCGGCGGCCGTGCCGTCGCCCCCGGCGCCGACGCCGAGCACCCAGGCGATCGCCCCCGACTCGTCGGCGCCGAGCGCCGCCACCGCCGGTCGCACGACCGCGTCGAGATCGGAGAGCGACACCTTCGTCGACTTCTCGAGCGTGACGCGGGCCGGACGGAAGAGCGGCAGCGCCACCGAGACGAGAAACACGGCCACGAGCAGCACGGCCACGATCGTGCCGATGCCGCCGAGCGTGATCAGTGCCCGCGCGACGCCGTCCCCGGCCCGCACCCAGGAATGGGTCTGCCGGCTGCGCGAGCGCCCGGTGAATGTCGGCCGCGACTGCATGTGCGGAACACGCGCTCCTCGACGGACACCACGGCACGTCCGCCGGGTCTCCGTCCGCCCATTCGTCCGCCCTTTTCGTCCGCCCCGGCCCCCGGCCGCCCCGTGTCCCGCTGCCGGAAGGGCTCCGGCGGCGGGCCTCAGGCCGGGAATCACGAACATCCCAGTGTAGTGGATCGCGGAGGGCGATTCGCGGCGCCGCTGCGGCTCCCCGGCCCGATCAGGGGTCCGACCGCCCGACGGTCACGGCGTCTTGAGCCCGACGCTCTCGAGCCCCCGCTTCGCGATCGGGCCCGTGACGGGGAGATACCCGTCCTTGAGCACGTCCGCCTGGCCGCTCGCGCTCAGCACGTAGCGGATGAACTCGCCGCGCAGCGGATCGATCGTCGTGCCCGGCTTGTGGTTGACGCTCAGGTAGAGGAAGCGGGCGAGCGGATACTCCCCCGAGTAGGCGAACTTCGGGTCGGTGGCGATCGCGGCCCCGCCCGTCTTCATGCTCAGCGGCACCGTGCGGACGTCGGCCGTGCGGTAGCCGATGCCGCTGTAGCCGATCCCGTAGCGGTCGCTCGCCACCGACTGCACCACGGCCGAACTGCCCGGCTGCTCCTTCACGGTGGGCTTGAAGTCACCCTTGAAGAGGGCGTGCTCCTTGAAGTAGCCGTAGGTGCCGCTGGCGGCGTTGCGGCCGTAGAGGCTGATCGGCTTGTCCTTCCATTCCCCCTCGAGGCCGAGGTCGCCCCAGGTGCGGATGTCGTTCTTCGCGCCGCCGCTGCGGTTCTTCGAGAAGATCGCGTCCACCTCCGGCAGGGAAAGGCTCTTGAGCGGGTTGTCCTTGTGGACGAACACCGCGAGCATGTCGATGGCGACGGGCACCACCGTCGGCGGGTAGCCGTTCTTCTCCTTGAAGGCGTCGATCTCGGAGGGCTTCCAGTCGCGGCTCATCGGGCCGAAGGTGCTCGTGCCCTCGGTGAGCGCCGGCGGCGCCGTGCCCGATCCCTTGCCCTCGATCCCCTCCTGGACGCTCGGGTAATGCTTCTTGAAGCCCTCGGCCCAGAGGGCGACGAGGTTGTTCATCGAGTCGGAGCCGACGCACTTCACCGAGCCGGCCACCTCCCCCCCGACCTTCGCGTAGGGCTTGAGCGCGGGATCGATCTCCTGGTCGAGCGCCGCCGCCGGCCCCGCCGCCAGGCCGAGGATCGCGCAGGCCGCCGAGAAGACGGCCGGGAGGATCGACCACCGGACCGCCACCCGGGTCGCAGTTGATGCCACCGACCCACTCGCCTCGCGTCTCATCGATCGCTCCTTCGGGATGACAGGCACACACCCGACGACAAAGCCGGCGTGGATGGGTGGATTCGTCGAAGACGCGACAAAGGTCAGCCGCCCGTGCGACGGCAGCGTCGAGACGTCACGAATCCACACCGCTCGGACCAGGCCGACGAGCCGTGATCCTACCCTGTGATGTGAGTGTTTCGTGAGCGACCGCGACGCCGCCGGCATTCGCTGCGAACGCCATGGCCGCGACCGCGTCGCCGCGAGGCCCGCACCGGCCCCAAGTGGTTGCCCGGAGCCGTGTTGCGAGGGAGCCCCGACCCCCGCGATCCCCGCGGCGACGGCCGGTTTCGCACGAAATCGTGACGGTAGCGGGACGGTTCGGATACAATCCGGGTTCTTGTCCGCGACGGTCGCCGTTCCCATCAGGGCCCTGAGGCCCCGGGAACGCCGACGGCGGCGGGAACCCTGCGTCGGCGACGGTGCCGACGGGGGAGTATTCCTCGGGAGCCAATGCCCCCTCGATGCCCGACTCGCTGCTCGTGATCCGGTCGGGAGCGACCGACTACGAACTCCAAGGCCGCATTCGCGGCGCGGTCGATCTTCCACTGGCGGTCGCAGGGGTCGCCGAGGCCGAACGGACGGCCGCCCTGCTCGCAGCGTCCCCGCTCGAAGCGCTCTACTCGTCAGCGGCGATCTGCGCCGCCGAAACGGCTCGCATCATCGGGGCGTCGCTCGGCCTTCGGCCGCGGTTCATCGACAATCTTCACAACCTCGACCAGGGGCTCTGGCAGGGCCTCCTCGTCGACGACATCCGCCGCAAGCAGCCGCGCGTCTACCGGCAGTGGCAGGAGAACCCCTGGTTCGTCGCCCCGCCGGAGGGAGAACTCCTCGAGGAGGCGTGCGGCCGGGTGGAGCCGCTCCTCGAGCGGATCCTGCGGCGCCACCCCGACGGGCGGGTGGCCCTGGTCGTGCCCGAGCCGCTCGACCGCGTCGTCCGTTGGCTGGTGGCCGCGGAACCGCTCGGCGACCTCTGGTCACGCGGCCCGGAAGACCCGATGATCACCGACATCCCGGTAGCGTCACAGTGGGGACGTTCGGCACGCGGTCGGCGGATCGGCTCCCGCCGCAGGATTCCGGCGCAGTCGCGGGGGTGACGTTCGGGCTACAATTCCCGGTCGTTTCCCTTCCAGCCGCCATTCCGCTTGGGCGTGCCCCGGCACGTCGAACGCCGCATGGAACGCCGCCACACCGCCCGACCGGATGCCGGTGAGACCGGTGTCGAGCCGCGCCCGGCCGTCCGGGGCGGCCCCGCCGCCGCGACGCATCCGGCCGCGGCTTCCCCTGCGGGCCAGCGAACCGACGACACCGCCGCCCGGGCCGGCGAGCCGCGGACCAAGCGGGGCGTGCCCGAAGGGCTCTTCCAGAAGTGCGACGGCTGCCGGGCGACGATCTACCGCAAGCAGGCCGAAGAGATCCTCAACGTCTGCCCGCAGTGCGGCTTCCACTGGTACGTGTCGGCCCGGCAGCGGATCGACCAGCTCCTCGACACCGGCACCTTCGAGGAGTGGGATGCGAATCTCCGGCCCACCGACCCGATCAGCTTCCGCGACAAGCGGGCCTACGCCGACCGGATCGTGGCCGAGCAGAAGCGGACGGGAATGTCGGACGCCGTGATCAGCGGCACCGGCATGATCCGCGCCCGCCGCGTCGCCTGCGGCGTGACCGACTCGGCGTTCCTGATGGGCAGCATGGGCAGCGTGGTCGGCGAGCGGCTCGCGCGGCTCGTCGAGCGGGCGACCGACGGCCGCCTGCCGTTGATCATCATCAGTGCCTCGGGCGGCGGCGCCCGCATGCACGAGGGGATCCTCTCGCTGATGCAGATGGCGAAGGTGTCGGCGGCGCTGGCGCGGCACTCGCAGGCCGGGGGGCTCTTCATCTCCGTGCTCACGAACCCCACGATGGGGGGCGTCGCCGCCAGCTTCGCGTCGCTCGGCGATCTCTGCTTCGCGGAGCCGCGGGCGCTGATCGGCTTCGCGGGGCCGCGCACGATCAAGGCCACGATCCGCGTGGAACTGCCGAAGGGATTCCAGACGAGCGAGTTCCTGCTCGAGCACGGCTTCATCGACAGGATCGTCGCCCGCAAGGACCTCAAGAGCGAGATCGCCCGCGCGATCGACTACTGCGGCGGCTGACGCACGTGCCACGGTTGCAGTGGGCGGCGTCGCTGCGGCCACTCTTGCCGCGGCCGGCGGCGCGGCTGGCGCCGGTCAGGCCGGTCGCGGCTCGGGCGGTGCGAGCGCGTCGATCTTCGCCGCGAGGATGAAGTCGTTCTCCGAGAGCCCGCCGATGGCGTGCGTGTGGATCTCGATCCACAGCCGGCGGTAGCCCTCGACGTGGAGGTCGGGGTGGTGCTGCTCCCGTTCCGCGAGCGCCGCGATGTTGTTCACGAGCTTGATGCAGTCGCGGAAGTTCTTCAGCGTCAGGTCGCGGCGGATGCGCGTGGCGTCGTGGGTCAGCCGCCAGGCGGGCAGGTGCGCGAGCTGCGCCTCCGCCTGCGGCGGCGTGAAGCGGGCCACGCCCCCTTCGCAGGGCACGCACCGCTTCGCCTGGAGGTCGGTCGCGGAGATCGGGCAGGTGTCGGACATGGTCAGTAGCGGCCCTCGAAGCCGGCGAAGCCTCCCTGGATGATCGTGCTCGAGCCGGCCTCGACGCCGGAGATCGAGGCCGGGCCGGCGACGAGCGCCGGCCACTGGCCGTCGGCCTGGGCCACATTGCCCACGCCCACCACACGATACCCGATCCAGAGGCTCCAGCGGTCGGTCACGTCCCACGCCACCGACGTGTCGATCGACCCGAGCCAGGAAAAGACGCCGAGCGTCGAGTGCACGTTCACGGGCGCCCCGCCGGCGAACGTCGCCGGCGTGCCGCCGCCGCCCGCCATCGACACGGTGTTGGTGATGGCGTTGCCGGCGATGAGGAACTTCGGCACGGCGGCGAACCGCAGCCGCGGGAGGAACCGCCAGTCGAACTTGGCCCCCACCTGGCCGCCGTAGAGGTTGTTGTTGGTGGCCACGCCGAGATCGAGGCTGCCGGGCGTCGTGCCGGCGGGGTAGCTCGTGAGCGTGAGCACGTCCTGAAGCTCGAAGAAGCGGAAGCCGGCCAGCCACATGAGATTCACGGGGCGGCTCGGCGCCGCCGGATCGGCGGAGAGGAACTCCGGCCGATCCCCCAGCGAATACAGCCAGTTGATCTCCACGTCGTTGACGAGATCGGAGCGGCTGATCGTCTGCGCCATGCCGCCGGCCAGGTAGTCCGACGCCGGCGTCGTGCCCACCATCACGCCGGGCGCCTGCGGCACGGCGACGATCCCCGGGGGGGCCGCCGCGGCGCCGGCTGCGGAGCCCATGCCGTACACACCCCAGTAGATGAGCTCGACGGCCTGCTGCTGCCGCGGGCCGAACCAGCGACCCACGTGGAAGTCGACGCCGCCGGGCCAGGTGGCCGAGGCGTCGCTCGTCGACAGCTGCATGCCGCCGGCCGGCAGCATCGTGGCGGCGCCGGCGGGGAGCGAACGGGTCATCACGAGACCGCTGGCGCCCGCGAACCAGCGGGGCCAGTCGGGGAGCCTGTCGGCCGCACCTCCGTAGGGAATGCCGGCGAAGCCGTCGGGGCTCCGCGGATCGACGATGTACATCGGCGGCGGCTCCCCCACCGCGGGCAGGCTGGCGTTGCCCCCCTGCAGCGCCGGCAACGGCACGGCGGGCACGAGTTCCCCGGTCGCGGCCGGCGCCGGCACGGGCTCCTGCGCCGCCGCCACCGTCGCCGTCACGAGCCACGCTGCGGCGAGGAGCGGCAGGGGCCACGCGGTGCGACGGCGGTGGAGGGCGGGAGGATGCATGGCGGCCGACGACTGGTGTGGGGGAGCGGGCGGCGGGAGGGTCTGGAAACGCCGGGCGCGGGTCAAGGCCGGTTTGCCGCGCGGAAAGCCCGTGGCAGGCTGGGTACACTCGCCCGGCAGGCTTCCGTCGGGCCCCGCACCGGCCCGCGCACGCAGTGAGGCTCTCGTGGCCGGTTCACCCCAGGGACGCCTCACGCGGTCATCCGCGCTCGCCTGGCTCGACCGGCGGCTCAATTTCGAGCGGACCGTCCCCGTGGCGACGGCGGCCGGCGGGACGTTCGGCCTGGCCCGCATGCGGCGGCTGCTCGAGGCGCTCGGCGGACCGCAGCGGCGGGTGCCCGTCGTGCACGTGGCGGGCACCAAGGGGAAGGGATCGACCGTGGCGATGCTCGCCGGCGTCCTGCAGGCGGCCGGGCACCGGGTGGGCAGGTACATGTCGCCCCACGTCGACGCGATCGAGGAGCGGATCTGCGTCGGGGGCAGGCCGATCTCCGCCGCCGACCTCACCCGGGCCTTCGCGGCGGTGATCCCGGTGGTCGACCGGATGGACGTCGCGGCCGCGCGGCACGGGGGCCGCGGGCCGACCTGGTTCGAGGTGCTCACGGCCGTGGCCTTCATCCACTTCGCCCGCGCAAAGGTCGAGGTGGCCGTGCTCGAGACCGGCCTCGGCGGCCGTCTCGACGCCACGAACGTGACGCACCCGCTCGTGTCGGTGATCACGAGCATCAGCCTCGACCACATGCAGCTCCTCGGCTCCACCGTGGGGCGGATCGCCCGCGAGAAGGCGGGCATCATCAAGCGCGGCTGCCCGGTCGTCTCGGGCGCCGTGCATCCCGCCGCCCGTCGCGTGGTCATGGCCACCGCGGCCCGCCGCCGCGCGCCCCTCCTCCAGCTCGACCGCGACTTCTTCGTCGACTACCTGCCCCCCGCCGACCGCGACGCCGAGCCGCTCCGTCCGGGGGCCGCACGGCTGCGGATGGCCGGTGATCCGCCCGGGGGCGGCGCCGTGCTGCCGCTGGGGATGGCCGGGCCCCATCAGGCCGTCAACGCGGCGCTGGCCGTGGTGGCGGTGCGTTGCCTGGAGCGGCGCGGCATGCGCGTGGGCGACCGGGCGATCGCCCGCGGGCTCGCCGCCGCGAGCCTGCCGGCCCGCATCGAGGTGGTGGCCCGGCGGCCGCTGGTCGTGCTCGACGCGGCCCACAATGTCGCGTCGATGCAGGCGCTCGTCGACGCGGTCGCGCCGGCGGCCGCGGCCCACCGCCCGCGGGTGCTCCTCTTCGCCGCCAGCGCCGACAAGCAGATCGAGGAGATGCTCGCGGTCGCGCGGCAGCGGTTCGACCACGTGGTCGTCACCCGCTACGCCACGAACCCCCGGGCCGCGACGCTCAACCGGCTCATGGACGCCTGCCGCGAGGCCGGGCTGCCGCAGCCGCAGGTGGCCACCGCCCCGGCCGAGGCCCTGCGGCTGGCGCGGTCGTTGGCCGGGCCGCGCGGGCTCGTGTGCGTGGCGGGCAGCTTCTTCCTGGCGGCCGAAATCCGGCCGCTGCTGTGAGCCGCACGCCGGGAACCGGCTGCATGGGCCGCGCGACACCGCCGCGCGACGACGCCACGCGGTGGCTCAGGGCTTCAGTGACGCAGACCGAGGGCGTCGATCGCCGCGGCCAGCACCGGATCGACCTGCAGCGGGAGAGTGGCGTGCGAGGCGGGCTCCGCCGACGCGGCCGCCGGCGGGGCGTTCTTCGGCGGCACGACGTCGCGGCCGCGTCGCCAGGCGGCGACCGCCTCCAGCTGCCGGCCGGTGGGGGTGATCGCACAGCCGCGATCGGGACTCACGCCCCACGTCGCGGCGGCGTCGTCGTCGCCACGACGATGGATGTTTTCGCGGCTCGGCCGCAGGTATTCCGCGGTGGTGAGCTTCACGAGCCCGCTGCCGTCGGAGAGGGGCGTGACCGTCTGCACGGTGCCCTTGCCGAACGACCGGCTGCCGACCACGCGGGCCCGGCCGTGGTCCTGCAGGCACGCCGCGACGACCTCGGCGGCGCTGGCGGTGAGGCCGTCGACGAGCACGGCCATCGGCGCGGTCGCGAGGACGCTGCCACGGGTCGCCCGGCGGACGTCACGGGGCGTGGCGTCGGCCGCGACGTCCGCATCCGCGGCATCGCCGGCCGCGTCCCGATCCGCGCGGCCGCGGGTCGAGACGATCACCCCCTCGTCGAGAAACAGGTCGCATACCTCCACGGCGGACGACAGCAGGCCGCCGGTGTTGCCCCGCAGGTCGAGCACGAGGCCGCGCACGCCGCCGTCCCCGCCGCCGGCCGCGACCTGTGCCCGCTTCTCGATGTCGGCGAGAACGCGGCCGAGCTCGGCCGCGGTCCGCTCGCCGAAGGCCGCGATCCGCACGTAGGCCACGCCCGGCTCCCCCTCGACCTCCCAATCCCAGGTGCCGTCGGGACGGCGGCGGTCGCCGAGGACGCTCTCCACCTGCACGATCTCGCGGGTGACGACGATGTCGGTGACACTGTCGGTGACGACACCGGCGGCGCCGTCATCGACGACCACGTCGCGCACCGGGGACCCGTCGGCGGCTTTCGACCCGCGGGCGATCGAGAGGGTGACCGGCGTGCCGGGGCTGCCGCGGAGCAGCCGCGTGGCCTCGTCGAGCGGCATGCGGCGGGTCGATCCGCCGTCGATGGCACGGATCACGTCCCCCGCGGCGATGCCGGCGTGCCAGGCCGGCCCGCCGAGCACCGGACTCTCGACGATGATCTCGCGATCCGGTCCGGACGCGGCGAGTTCCAGGCCGACGCCGCCGAACTCGCCGTCGAGCAGGCTTTCGAGCCGGTCGCGCCGCTCGCCCGCCACGAAGGCGGAGTGCTCGTCGAGACGGGAGAACACGCCCTCCATCGCCGCGGCGAAGAGCTGCTCGCGATCGACGGGCTCGAGGTAGGAGCCCTCGATGCGGCCCATCACCTCCGCGAACCTGCTGCCGAGCCCGACGCGGTCACGAAGGAGCCACGAGACCGCGGCGACCGCGATCATCACGAGCACCACGAAGATGTTGCGCTTGGGCATGGGAGGTGTCAGGTGACGGAGGCGGCGAACGATCCGGCGGCGAGGACCTGTCCCTTCGCCACCACGGTCACACCCTGCGGGGAAACAGTCAATCCCCGGGCGGCATCCTCCTCGGGATCGAAGCCGATCGACGTGCCCGGGGGCACCCGCACCCCCTTGTCGAGGATCGCCCGGCGGACGCGGGCGTGCCGGCCGATGTCGACCCCCTCGAAGAGGATGCTCTCCTCGATCCGCGCGAAGCTGTTCACGCGCACGCCCGGTCCGATGATCGACCGCGTCACGCGGCCGCCCGAGACGATCGCGCCGGGGCAGACGAGGCTGTCGGTGGCCTCGCCACGGCGGGCGGCCGGCCCGTCCTCGGCGAAGACGAACTTCGGCGGCGGATACGTCGGGTGGTGGGTGCGGATCGGCCAGCGGGAGTCGTAGAGATTCAGCTGCGGATCGACCTCGACGAGATCCATGTTGGCGGCGTAGTAGGCGTCGATGGTGCCGACGTCGCGCCAGTAGGCGTCGCGCTTGCGGTTCTCGTCGTGGAAGGCGAAGGCGTGGACGCCGTGCGTGGCCACGACCTGCGGCAGGATGTCGTGCCCGAAGTCGTGACGGCTGGCGCGATCATGGGCGTCGCGCTTGAGCTGCTCGAGGAGGAACGGCGCGGAGAAGCAGTAGATGCCCATCGACGCCAGGCACATCGACTCGTCGCCGGGCATGGGGGGCGGATCGGCCACCTTCTCCCGGAAGGCCCGCACCCGCCCCGACGCGTCCACCTCCATCGTGCCGAACTCGCGGGCGGCGTCCCGCGGCACGGCCAGCGTGCCCACGGTCACGTCCGCGCCGCTCGACTCGTGCGCGTCGACGAGGGTCTGGTAGTTCATCTTGTAGATGTGGTCGCCCGCCAGCACGATCACCAGCCGCGGCGCCGCCATCTCCAGGGAGTAGATGTTCTGGTAGACCGCGTCGGCGGTGCCGAGGTACCAATTCTCGTCCACCCGCTGCTGCGGCGGCAGCACGTCGAGAAACTCCCCCAGTTCGCGGCAGAAGAAGCGGTGCCAGCCGAGGTTGATGTGGCGGTCGAGGCTGCTCGCCTTGTACTGCGTGAGCAGGAGCACCCGCCGCAGCCCGCTGTTCAGGCAGTTGGAGAGGGCGAAGTCGATGATCCGGTAGGTGCCGCCGAACGGCACGGCGGGCTTGGCGCGGTCGCGGGTGAGGGGCTCGAGCCGCGCCCCCTTCCCACCGGCGAGCACGACGGCCACCGCATCCCGAACCCGTGTTTGATCGACTGCCTGCGAGGGCAGCGCGTGGGAGAGCATGCACACTTCCTGAGGCCCGCACTCCACCACACCGCGCACAGGTCGTCGCGGCACCGGACAGGAGGGGGCCGCGACGCGGACCGGACCGGCTTCGTCAGTCGATGAATATACGCCTCCCCCCCTGCCGTGGCGACGTGAAAAAGGGCGTCGTCAGCGCCGCGAAGCGATCTGGCACCGGCCGGACGGGTTCCCTACCATCCCCCCCGCCGCGGCCTCCGGCTCGGGCGGCGGACACGTTCGGAACCTCCTGGAACCCCTGCCATGGCCTCCCGGTCAAGGGCCCCGCGCCGACGCGAAAGTGACTCCGACACCGCCGACTCGCTCAAGCCGCTGGTGGTGCTCGTGCTCTTGGGAACGATCATGTACGGCGCCTGGTCGGTGGTGACCAGGGGCCCCGGGGATCTGCCGAACGAGGCTTCACGGGCCGACCTTTCGGCCGCGCCGCCGTTCGCCGCCGCCGCCGGCACCCCCGCGACGCCGGCCGCCGACATGCCTCAGGCGTTCCCGACGATGTCCCCCGGGCCCGCGGCTCCGGTCGCCTCCGCCGCGTCACTGCCCGCCGCGTCGCTGCCCGCCGCGTCGCTGCCCGCCGCGCCGCCCACCGACAACGGGCCCACCTACCTGAGCGCCGTGCCCGCCCCGCCCCCGGTGGCCGAGCCGGCCCCGGTCGATCCGCTCCCGGCCGCGGCCCCCGGCACGCCGGCCGCGCCGTCCGCCTTCCCCGTCGCGGCGGCACCGCCGCAGTCGATCGACGCCCCGTTCGACCAGCGGCAGATGCCTCCCGCGGCCCCGTCCGCGGTCTCGTCGCGCACGGCGGCCTTC
>Ga0209189_1001135_pt1 | contig 20290 bp, 31 predicted proteins | sample C_130820_EF_Meta_FD_187308 | JGI IMG/M metagenome (GOLD analysis project Ga0209189, IMG submission 187308) | Freshwater microbial communities from Lake Croche, Canada to study carbon cycling - C_130820_EF_MetaG (SPAdes) (version 3) | ecosystem: Environmental > Aquatic > Freshwater > Lake... | reverse complement strand
AGCGTCTTGAATACGCTCTCTTGGGTTACAAGGGACCAGAATTCTATGACACTGGTATCATCTACTGCCCGTACATTCCTGTCATGGTACAGAGAACAATTGGCCCCAATGACTTCGCTCCCCGTGTTGGTCTCTTGACCCGCTACGGTGTTGTCGATAACATCTTTGGCGCTAACCTCTACTATCACGTCATCATCCTGCAGGGATTAGGCACAGCCTTTACCCCCGGAACACAGTCTGTCTACTTCTAATTGAAGTAGATAGGGGATAAAAAAGAAAAAACTTTCACCTAGTAAGTCCTAGGAAATTTAAAAAAGGGCCTCTTGCGGGGCCCTTTTTTTTGTAAAAATATGTTGCAGTATGAATAAATATTTTATATGGCAATTTTAGTATTTCCCAATCAAGTAGCTGATCCAAAATCAACATTTCCTGAATCTATTCAGTTCACTCTGTCTTCGTCCAAGGGAATAACAGTTGAATCATTAGGAGCAAATGTAAATTCAGTATTTTTCTTTGATACTACAAGACCTCTTAGCGGTGCTACTGCTTTTACAACCAATTTCTTCCGTGTTTCATCAGCTGATGGAACCAAGTTAAGAGTTGATAATGCTTATAACGGTGTGCAATTTGCAGTGCATTTCAAAGATAATTCATCTGTTATTTTCAATGCAACATCTGCAGCTGGTACAGGCATATACTTCACACAAACAACCGCAAACAATGGCACAGGTTCAATAAGTCTAGGTGATTTGAGACTGTGGAATCTTAACGGGTAATTATTGCCTAACAGTCTTGGGAAAATACTTCCACTTATCCCACAGAGCTTTATTCTCTGCCAATAATTTTTGACTATTGGCTCTAATGGGGTTAATATCAATGCCACCTCGCCTCACGTACAGACAGGCTACCATTAGTTCCTCTGGACTTGTCAGATCATACAGACGCTTGTAAATAGTTTCACAAATTTCTTCATGAAAATGACACTCATCTCGGAATGAGACAATGTATTGCAACAAAGAGGTCGCATTAAGCTCACAAGGTCCTTTGTAATGAATATAAACATCCCCCCAGTCTGGTTGAGATGTGACCCTGCAATTACTCTTTAATAGTGCAGAATGAAAGCGCTGAGTTTTGCTTGATTCGCCTTGTAACCATCCTAGCAATTTAGGATCTTCTTTATAACCTCTGGACCCAATGGATGTAACATCAATATTGTTTTCAAGTGTAGGATACAAAGCACTAGGAAACAAAGGAGGATAGTACATTGCATCGTCAACCGCTTTTGTAAGACGAACATATACCTGTACATCTGTTTCTAACAAACTAGATAGATCCTTGGCAATTGCATCTTCTAGCTGCTGCAAGACACTAATGATACTGCCACTAAACTTCTCCATATTAAATGAGTTCATATAGAGCTTAATGGACTTTGATTCAACTATATATTTGTTTGTAGCTGGGTAAACTACTTTAGCAATAGCAGCAATAGGCATGCCCTCTTGCGTTAAGCAAGATACTTCATAAGCATTCCAAATATCATAACCACAGAAAGGTGGCGCATCATCAGAAATATTTAAATGCTTGCGGTTATTAGCTCTGGGCTCACGAACTAAAAGTGAAGGGTCATAGGTACATTTATACCCAGTTATTTTACCTAAATGCTTTGATATATTACTATTATCTAATTCCGTATTCATTGAATTTTATTTTAATAGCTTCCATGCGTTCTTCAACTGTTCCTTTTAAAATAGTTAATTTATTTTTTATACGTTCATCATTTAACCAAACAGTTTCATATTTATTAATAATACAATTTCTAAAATTTTGATTGGTACTTCTTTCACCATCATCTACTAAAGGCACATCATGAGGACTCGGATAAAAAATATGATCATATTTACCAATACAATTATTAAAATACTGTTTTGCAAGAGATGTTGAAATATGAAAATTTATTCTGTCTTTTTCAGACTTTAATAATTCTTGATCAGCAAAATACTCTGTAAAAACCAATCCATCTAAAAGACACCGGTCATGAAGAATGGCTTGATACTTTTTAGCCTTATAATCAATACACAAGTTTTGAAATTCTTTATTTAATATTAATATTTGTGTGGTATCTGCAGCTGCACTTTCATTTATAGGTATATTATATTCACGCTTGATAAGCCGAGTAACCTCTTCTACATAACACAGCTTATCGCCATAAAACTCTTTACATTTTTGTAGAAGAGTTGACTTGCCAGAGCACTGTGGACCAGTAAAGGTGAAAATCATTTAATAAGACCGAATACCTTCAAAGCAATGCAAATGGAAACCAAAAAGCCTGTGAATGAAGAAATAGTCCGAACAAGCTCGAGCTTATGGTTATGAAAATCAAGCCACACCTCAAATTCATCCCGCAACTTGTTCTTATGCATAAGTTTCTTCAACTGCTTTTTAGATAGTTTATTAATATTAACAAATCTCATACTTTTATTATAGTGTAATTGGTTATTAATGCAATATTATTAATATGCAGGATTTATATAAAGTTGTATTGGTGCTGCAGGTATAAGTGACCCAGCGCTCCAGCCATCTGTTGCTCCTACAGCTTTAGCTGGAGTAGTTATACTATTTGCAATAGATTTTGTGTTGGTATCATATCCCTGATATGTATATACTGTCCAAACACCTGAAACATAAGTCAACCCAGCAACATTGTCTGACCCATTCCCAGTGCTGCCTGAACCATAGGCAATTTCTGGTCCAGCTAATATAAATTTGCTTATTGAAATAGTTTGCAACGGTACATAGACAGAATTATTAAAACCGGCACTTAATGTTACAGTTCCTGCAAATCTGTATGGAGGTATGAGCCATTCAGGTCCAGGAGAAGGTCTAATTATTTTAGAGGACAATCCATTTGTGTAACTAGGCATACTTTTTATTTACCCCATTTGCCATTGTAAACCACTTCTGCAATGATGCTGTAAACTGCAGAATCTCTAAAAGCATCCATAACCGGTTCATTGGCTGAATTCATTGCTTTCTTTTTTAAGACTAAATTAATTAAACGCTGAATTTTATCATTAAGACGAACCACAATGGCAGAGATTGCAGCGAATCTATCTTCTTGTTTTACTAAATCTGAACCAAGAGAAATATTACCGGGACCGTAGTCAAACTGTTTCCTACAAAATGTTTCATACAATTCTGATTGTATTTTTTGAAATTCCCGGCATGTCTCCGGAAAATTTTTCTCTACATGCTTAATAGCGTCTTCTTTATTCACAATCGCACCCCGTAGGATACTTTATTTAAATTCAACGCACCAAGATTGCAACCACCCGCGTAACTAATAGCGCTCTGAAGGTCTTGTTTTATTTCTTCCATTTTTTCGAGATATGTAAAGGCGTCTGTATCCATTAACTTCATTGTACCTTCAATATTCTTTTTTTCTATTTTATTGTGTACGCTAGCTGAGCCAAAGTATTGCTTGAATCTTCTACCATTTACATCTTTAACTAAGGGTGCAGGGCTATCTGAACATGCAGCAAATATGGACCCACACATAACCATACTGGCGCCAGCGACGAGCGCTTTAGCAATATCACCATTACAACGAACACCACCATCAGCAATAACCGGTATGTTTCTATCTATAGCACACTCCATAACACAGCTAAACATCGGGTAAGTAAATCCAGTTTTATCTTTCGTTGTACATGCATAACCACCACCAATACCAACCTTTACAGCATCAGCTCCAGCATCATGTAAATATTCTACCCCTTGAAATGTAGCAACATTACCAGCTATAACTATTGCCTCAGGCAAATTATCCTTAATTACTTTAATTTGATTAGCAACCTTGGAGTGGTGACCATGTGCAACATCTATAGTAACGAAATCTACTCTAAGTTTACGGTTACCCAAATTATTAATTAATGCTTTATCTTTAAATTGTATTCCCACGCTAATCGAAACATTATTAAAAGAAGCTTCATTTGCATCTTTTACAAAAGCAAAAATATCATGATCAAATCTATGCATAATGTAGAAATAATGTTTTGAATCTAGCAGTTGACAAGTATCAAAATCAACACAGCATTTCATATTGGCTGGCACTATTGGTAAACAAAAAGTCTTGTTACAAAACAATACGCTAGTATCAATTTCAGACCTAGTTTGAATGGAATTAAAGGTTGGCTTGAGAAATACGTTTTCGTAATGTAGGGATATATCCATATTAACGTTCTAGAATTTTATATGCTGTAAAGAAGCTTTTCCAGAGATCAAGCGCTGTATCACGCAAAGCGCCATACACACCATCCAGATTCATACCCTCAATGCCTACACCCTGGCTCATTAATATTTCACCTTCATCTACACCTGGCGTAACCTTGTGAATTACACAACCTGCTAGCTTGTACCCCTCGGTAAACGCTCTTTCTTGTGGGTTAAATCCCTTAAGGGCAGGAAACTTGTCAATGAGACCTGGATGTAAATTATATATTTCATAATTATCACAGATTTCTTTTGGCATAATTCTCAAATAACCATGCAAGGTGATTACCGGGTTATCAAACTCCCTTAAAATTTTTAAATAATTACTTGTGACTGGCTTGCTGGGCAGTGTTGCTAAGATAGTCTTATTGAGCTTATGCTCTCTAAACTTAGTTGTACTCAGCAGTCCTTTGTTAACAGATTTTAAATCTGACTTATTAGTTACAATTGCATCAGGATACACACCTAGCATATTAGATAGTTCATGTATCTCAGTTCCAGTCTGAGAAAAAAATACAATCCAAGGTCTCATCTGCGAATAATCTTTTTAAACATCTTCGTATTATACTCTACAAGCTCAAGCTGTGCAGGTGTTAATTCATGCTCAATTAAATCAGCTAGCTTTGCTGAAGGCTTAGATTGCAAGCCATAGTCTGCATCATACTTCAATCCATGTATAGCAGCAACAATGGGATTGCTGGTATCGCAACTAACAATATTGTGAATATTTCTATCAACATAAAATCTGAATTCTTTAGCTAAAGAACAACCAAGCAAGTGATGAGGTTTGCTCCAATTCCATACTCCATTATTTATTAAATCTTGAACAAAGTGCTGCCTACCTGAACACCATTTTTCAAGATGTGACTTTCCTTCACCAGTAGCTTGATAATAACTAAAATCAAAACTAATAGCGATCATATCTGCATTATCAGACATAAATTTGTAGCACTCTTTTAATTCATGCCAAGTCTTACCCTGTACAGCGCCTATTGCTTTCGTCAAAAAGTTATCCTTAATATCCTTTGTATATTCATCAAAAGCTCTAAAACTTTGTATTGTACCATTAGTATCTTCTAACACATCTGGAACAATAAACATATTAGGCTTAATTTCTTTAGCTTTTACCCAAAATTCTCGACTATCAAAAGCTTTACCTAATTCAAAAATTGAATTGTCGAGTAATACTTCCCGATTGTATACAGACCGCGCGTTGTAATAATAGTGGCTATATTCTGGAGATTGATCTAATAGATGCACCAAACAGTAGTCAAAATCATTATATTCCCTAGAATATTCAAGCATAGATATAGGCGACTCATGAGATACTTTCATTAGCATATATAAATTATACTATTAAATAATAGTAATTCAACATGAAACAGCCTACTTATCTAGGAAATTATTTAGGTATAGTTGTTCAAAACAACGATCCACTGAAGCGCGGTAGAGTTAAAGTTTTTGTTCCGCACATATCGCCTTCAGTATATTCAGGGTGGAACGAGCTGAAACGAGACAAAAGGTTTAAATTTGTAGGTAAAAATGTTGGTTCTGATTTGACTGATATTTTAGATGATTTAAAAATTATTTTACCTTGGGCAGAATGTGCTAGTCCACTTGTTGGTGAAAATGCTAGCGGTCGATATAATGCTTCATTAAATGCAGCAAGTATAAGTGACTCTTCAAAGAAAAGTTCTTTTCTAACTAACACAACAGATACAACAATACAGAATAATTCCTTAACTCAATACTCACAAAATTATGACAACATTGGAGAAAAACCTGGTAATTTATTTGATATAAACTTTTTTAAACTTAAAGATGCATTTAATAATCCAGCAGAAACAAGCGTTAATAATGTTAATAAGTTTAGCTTTAATTATACTCCAGAAGTGTATAGTAATAGCGCAAAAGGGTCTTTCGCTATTCCTTGTGTTGGCGCGCATTTGTGGATATTTTTTGTAGGTGGCGATCCTCTTAAACCAGTTTACTTTGCATCATCTTTTGGTGCAACAGACTGGACAAGCATTTATAGTGCAGGATCTGGATCTAACACTGCAGGTGAAAACAATAGGGTTGACTCTGGTGTTGATTACCCGGGTGAATTTGAAAACACTCGCTCAAATGACGAAAATGTTCCATACAATGCTGAAACATATAGAAACAAATATATTATAAATCAAAAAGGCGGCACATTAGCTTTTATTAACACTGATAATAAAGAAGCTGTAAAATTATCACATTATTCTGGTTCCTTTAAAGAATTTAATAATTTTACAAATATTGAGCTTGCATCAAAAAACGACCAAAAGCTTATATTAGAAGATTCATTTCTAACCATTTATGGCGATAGAAATGAATATACTGGAAGAGATTATGATTTAAATACAGTTGGTAATTTTTATAAAAAGATAGGTAAAATAGATAGTGTACTTGCAAATCAATGGAAAGATATAGTCAAGGAATTAGCTGATGTCAAGCAACTTTTTGATATAAAGCGTGCAAACAAAGTAGAAAATAGTTTACTAAAATTTTCTTCTAATAGACAAAATAAATCTGGAACTCATGCCAGATGCCCTGTATGCGCAGGAAGCGCAGATGTATATTGGATGTATAACATATCATATAATAGTGGTTTTCAGAACACTATAAAAACATCTTTTAGTGATCATGGCGGTAATTATGCCTATGGGCCTACTGTTATTGGTAACAAATCTTTATTGTATGTTGGCTGCAGTAACGCTCCAATACATACTCTCCCTGTTTCAACATTAGGCAGTTCAGTTGACGGTAGTAGCTTTAATTCAACACCTGGGGCTTTTTTAGGACAGTCATCCTGCCCTGCATGCGGTGGAACTGGGGAATCGCCATCTTCTCATGCAGGTACTTGGATTAAAGAAGAAAAAGATAATTTTATTAATAACTTTTTTACTTCAAATTTAACCAGACTAGCAGAAATAGAACAAAAACTAGGTCTTGGTGGAAGTGAGATAATAGAAATTTCTAAGCATAAGATTGAAACCATAGGCACTGTTATGAATGATTTTGGTTCTATAAGGGTTGACGATAAAGGCAAAATGGAACCATTTGAAATTGTTATAGCTGAATATGGGTCATTTATTAATAGAAGACCCACACCAGTGCATGAATATGTTAATGTTACAGATTTGCCGGGCGGTAACTATACACTTAATGTATGTAATAGATATAATGTAATGGTTGGCGCAGGTGGTCTTAATTTAAAATCTTATGGGCCTGTTAATATTTCTGGAACTATAACTAACATCGCAGGAGAGCAGGTAAATGTTGGTTCAGAGAATGAAGTAAATATTGATGGTGGTAAGCGCGTTTCAATTATTGGTGATGTTGTTTCTATTCGTCAAAGAGATAAGAAACAAGTATTAGTAGATAGCTCTCTTGGTGTATCTAAAAATGCAGTCATTTTAGGAGGTGGATATTTTGAAGGTGAATTGCATGTACAGCATGTAACAGCACCAATGGAAATACAAGACACAAATAAGACACTGTGCTATGGTGCTGCGGTGTCTGATCCTGCAAATGCAAATGGACCGGTGCTAGGATTTGGTGTCACACTTTCCAATTGGCCTGTTAAAAACCCGCTACCAGGCAAAGGTTACATGATGAACCCTGTGCCTGGTATTGTTGGGCCGCCATATATAGGATTTACTGACGCAACACAAATAGTTGGCTACATAATGCCTGGTATGGTTGCTACTTGGCTCAACCCTATTCCATGTCCGACTGCTTGCACATTACCCGGGCCTAATTTAGAGCCAATTCCTGTATTTGGTTCTGGTCCTATGAATATGTGTGTTAAGGGGTCTGATATGATACCTGGCATAGGCAATCAACCTAGCTTAATGACAGTTGCTGTTTATGGCTCCGGAAGAGATGAAGATAGTATACTGATACCTGAGCATAGTCATATGTTTGCTAACTTGCCGTTAACCCTTAAGCAAACCAATAAAGAAGTTAGAGAGCAAGCAACAAGTTATTTACAGAGTGGCAGAGATAGTAGCGGTGAAAATACAGGTGTCAAAGCTGATCAAGCACCAACTAATGCAATAAGCAACAATACAAAACAGTCTTCATAATTTCTTAGTCCAATTGTTTCTGTGATTAAAAACCCAGTCTAATAACGCTCTCTCAAACCCTACATCTCCCCCTTCACGTTCACTCATAAACCATTTATTTCTCAATATATGCTCTCGCTCTTCATAAAAGCGTTTATATAAATCACTACCCTTCACCGCGGATAAAGAATGAAACATACTGCATATATATTTATATTCTATACAATAAAAAACGCTACACTAGTAACCTTCAAAAAGGTTCCCACCAACCCACCCCTAGTGTAAGCTAAGTACAACTGCTCCTTCAGAATTTATTTATAGCTCTTCTGTTACCTTTTTTAAAAGATTTTCTAAAGTGGGTATATGTTCTTCTATAATTTGTTTTTTTAAATTATTTAAAATTTTAATAAGTGGATCTTTGCGCAAGACTTTTATACAATTAAAAGAAGGCTCATAACCACATGGTTGAAATGTTTGCCACACAATGATATATAAAATGCTTTTCTCTATTTCAGAACAATTATCTAAAAACCAGTTAGGTATCATAACTCTATATCATTAAAGTCTTTATCAGAAATAGATGTATCTCGTGCACCAATTTTATAAGCTGAAATTTCTGTCTCTTGTGGAGCTACCTGTACTTTGCTACTATCGAGGTAGCTATCTAACCAGCCTGCAATAGGGTTTTCTTTTTGATTAAATATTTTCTTATACCCCAGGGAGCGCAATCTCGTATCACAAAGCCATTTAGAATATCCCCCAAGCACATCAGCATTAAGACCTAACAGACTGCCCTTGTTAAACAAATATTGGGCCCACTCCATTTCACTCTTTGCAGCATTTTCATACACCTCATAAATTCTATCTTCATTTCTTTTTACTGTGGATGTAAACCCTTCTGAATCTTGCTCTTTTAATATTTTTATAAGATTTTGTGTTGTAGCAAAATGCAGTGCCTCGTCTCTCTGAATAAACTTTATAATTTTAGCGTTACCTTCCATTTTGCCTCTGTAGCCAAAATAAAACGAGCATGCAAAACTAACATAAAAAACAAGCCCCTCCATACAATTGACTGCAAGAATGCAATTAAATATACTATCTTTTGAGTCTTTATCCTTATTTGAATTAAGAATTTTATCAAAATTTTCACGTATAAGCGAGGCCCGTTTTACTATTTCCTTATCCTCCATAATACTATCAAAGAAGGCTGATGCATCAGGATGGACATTATTTAAAAGATAAGAATAGCTATAGCTATGAATGCCTTCGAACCTCTGCCAAGTATTCATGCATATTTCAAGCTCTGGATTTGAAACACTATCTTTTAGAGAATGAATAGATCTAGAAAGCATACTATCACCAAGAGTTTGAAATTTTAAATTTGTATCAAAAACAAACCGTTCTTCTTTTGTTAATTCCTTATAATCACTGCGATCTTTTTGCAAACTTATTTCATGTGGCCACCAGAAAAACTCTTCTTGCTTTTTAAAAAGTTCAAAGAAAACAGGATACTTGAATTTATCGTAACGTTGAAGATTAAGATCTTCACCAAAGAACAAAGGTTGTTTGGTATAATCAATATTCTTTAAATTTAGAACACTCTTCATAACAACCTATTATATACTTATAGTTTGCAGGCTCCACTAGAGCAATCTGGTTCTTTATTCATAGACTGCTCTTTGTCGCCATCATCTGTATTATTATAATACAAAGAAATGAGTCCCATGCTATAAGCATACATTATTTCCTTCATGACTTTACTATCAGGCAATACATTATTTGGATAGTGGATATAGTTATAATAGATATTTGTAGAGATAGCCATATCTAAGTATTTTTGAATAACTGCGTTTATATTAATGATATCTGTGTTATTCTCAAAGGAGAAAGCAAGTTGATAGTTAGATTCATACCTACCTATGCCTGGTACTAAAACAGGGAGCTTCCCCATTTTAGAAGTTTTATATGTTATTAAAGATCTTACTGGCTCAATACCATTAGTAGAGCACTGAATAACAGAGCTTGATTCACAAGGCATGACACATGATAGAGTTGAGTGTCTTAGTCCATGTTCTTTAATTTCTTTTCTTAATGCTTCCCAGTCTAAAGAGAGTTTTCTTTTTACTACTTCATCAACCTTTTTCTTATACGTATCCACAGGCAGTATACCTTTAGAATATTTTGTATTATCAAACTTTTCACAACGACCTCTTTCCTTAGAAAGAGTTAAGCTTGACTTTAGCAAATAATATTGAAAATGTTCCATCCATTCATCAACAAGAGATAATGCTGATTTATCAGTGTATTTCTTCTCGTTTCTAGCTAGAAATGCTGCAAAATTAGTTATACCTATGCCCAAGCTTCTGCGTTTTTTAGCGAAGTTAGCCGCAGCCTTATTAAAATATGTTTGAATGTCAATAATTTCTTCTAAAAACCTTACAACAAGATCACATGTCTTCTCTAGATCTTTCCAATCTTTTATCTCGAGCATGTTAATAGCAGATAGAATACACATACCTATTTCTGCTTCAGGATCATTATAATCATTAAGAGGTATGGTAGGATGAATTACTTCAGTGCACAAGTTGCTCATAGTAACCTTGTCTGACCATGCACCATGTTCATTTGCTGTATCCACATTAAGAATATAAATTCTGCCTGTTTCAACACGCTCTTTAACTATAAGACCAAATAATTTTCGTGCTGATATTTTTTTCTTTTGCTTTATCTTTCTGTTTTCTTCATGTTCTTTATAGACTTTATCGAATTTAGGTGTACCCCATGCTTCCCACAGCTCAGGTACTTCATGCGGTGAAAAGAGAGTAATCTGCTCATCCTTCAAGACTCTGTCATAAAATAATTTCGACATACCAACTGTATAATCAAGTTTTCTCACTCTATTATCATCGGTCCCTGCGTTGTTCTTGAGAACAACAATATCCTCTATCTCATAATGCCACCATTGAATATTTGTAGTTGCAGACCCACCTCTCAATCCATTCTGCTGCCAAGCTTTGACAGAAGCTTCAAAAATCTTTAAGAATGGAATAACGCCTGTATGAACAACTTCACCATTATTGACCGGAGCTCCAATTGCTCTTATTTTAGAAATGTCGATACCGATTCCACATCTACTTGCAGTTGCAATAGAAACAGCAGTACCTGATGCAGTAATAGACTCCTTGTTATCATCAACACCTATCAAGCAACAACTAGCATAACTCTTCGAGTTTGTGCGGACTCCCGCCATAATAGGTGTAGGTAGATTAATTTTATGTCTTGAGATTGCATTATAAAATCTACGCACATACTCAAGTCTTGTTTCTTTTGGGTAATTTATAAAAGCATATGCAGCAATTAAAATGTAAGCAAATTGAGGTGTTTCATAAATTACATCTGTAACACGATTCTTCATCAAGTACTTGTCACAAAGCTGCTTAATACCAGCATAGGTAAAAAGAAAATCGCGATCATGATCAATAAACTCACCAATTTTGTTTATTTCATCTTCTGTATATTTTTCTAGAATTGCTTTATCGTAAATTTCCTTTCTTAATCCAGAAAAAATAACATCTATTAATCTTGGAGCATGGCGACCTCCCCATACATCTTTTCTCAATTGATAATTCAAGAGACGCCCGGCGACAAATTGATAGTTTGGTTTTTCTAAAGAAATTAAATTTGCAGCTGATTCAATCAATACTTGATGAATTTCTTTTGTGGATATATTGTCCACCATATTAAGTTTTGCATTAATTTCAACCTCAGAAAGACTAACACCCGTTATTCCTTCTGTTGCCCAATTAATTACTTTATTAATTTTTTCTATGTTAAATTTTTCTTGCTTACCATCCCGTTTTTTTACTGAAATCTGCGAACTCATGGCCATGAAATAATTTATTCTCTCTCAAGAAGAAAACAGGATTTTTTCCCTAAAAATATCACAACCTAATAATACAACGTCTTTTTAAAAAATCAATGCAATCTTTTGATAACTTCTGAGACAATAACTACAGTAATAGATGTAAAAGAGGCGAGAATACCAGTAAAAATTGCTGTTTTATGGCTCCATTTTTTATCTAGAACATTTTTTTCTTTTGTAAACTCACTGTTTATTTGATCACTTAAATTACTAAATTTTTCTGTAACAACGTCGGTTATATTTTTAAATTTTAATCCCATTTCAGTATCTAGTGCTTTAAACCGCGCATCAACTTTTTCTTCTAAAGACTCTACATGTTCGTTTAATTTTGTAATTTGTGTTACAATAGAAGGGGATCCATTACCTTGATAGACTGCTTTATAGAGTGATTCTACATTTTTTCTCAATGCTGCTACTGAATCATTATTAGATGGCTTGCGCATTTTCATATTATTTTACATTAAAACTGTAGCGCAATATACCTTTATTTATATTATAAACTTTACCTTTTTTTTCACCTCTATTGTTTATAGTAACAAAACTTAAAGCATCACCAGTGACAATTGGACCATTATATATTTTTTCACCTGCTAAATGTATAGAATATTCTTTAATCCCTGTTCCTGTATTAAAAATTTTTATAGTGTCTTTATCTGCAACAGCAGAATAACCAATATTAGATGCCATAATATTATTTATATTTATGTTGTTTTAATAAATAATTTATGTCATGGCCAATCAGATAACAAAAATTATTATAAGAAACGGCACAGATACACAAAGAAGAACTGCTAATGCTACAGGAATTATGTTTAATCTCGGCGAGCCTGCCTACTGTACTGACACACAGCGGCTATACATAGGCAATGGAGTGCCAGGGGGAACACCAGTCAGTATGAGAAACTTGGGCAGTGTGGCTGATTTATTCGGTACTTATGAAAGCACAGGATTCACAGAAGAAGCATTTAATTTACTAGCTACACAAGGAGCAGATAAAGGAGATATTATTTATGATGCTACTACTAGAACTTTATACAGTTTAAGTGCCAGAAGTAACCTAGCAAACGCTGTACCTGCAGCAAGTGATTTCATTAAATACGACATTTCTACACTAGTAAACAGCACACAATTTTTTTATGATACTGATTTAAAGCTTAATCTCGCAACTCAAGGAGTTGATGTAACAATGTTAAATAGTAATGTAGTTGATGGTATTACATTAATAAAACCATCTGCAATAAGCCCTATAAGTGTATCACCTGGTTCTATCAGTAACGGTGTTGCTAATACTAACTTAAGATTTATAGCTGCAAATTCACTTTATTTGAACAACACAAATAGTCCTGCAAGCCCTAGCATAGTAACTGTTAATCCTGGTGAAATAGTAGGTAGAACATTATCAAGCAATTTAACAGCTGTTGGTGTAAATCAACTTCTATATAACGCTAATTTTGAAGCATATGCAGGTATTATTATTACTCCCTTTACTAACACAATACGCTTTGAGCTTGATTCAGCTTACTTTAAATGTGAGACTTATTTAAGATTAAATAAATCCACTGTTTTTAACGGTAGCCTAAGCGCCATAGGTCCAGTAATAATTGATAACAATACAGTCTCTACAGCATACACAAATGGTGCACTAGTAGTAAAGGGTGGAGCTGGTTTTAATGGTAATGTTTATTTAAATGGTGTACTTAACGCCACCGGCGCTGCTACTATTGGTGGTGCTCTAGGTGTTGGTGGTAATATTAATGCTGGTGGTGATATTACTGCGTTTTATTCTTCTGACGAAAGATTAAAAAATAACGTTAGGGCTATAAATAGCCCACTTGAAAAATTAGAGCAAATCTCAGGAGTGCATTTTGAGTGGAGTGAAAAGTCTGGTAAAACTGGTAGTGATTACGGTGTATTAGCTCAAGAAGTTGAAAAAATAATGCCTGAACTAGTTACAACAAGAGACAATGGTTATAAAGCTGTCAGGTATGAAAAATTAATTAGTTTGCTTATTGAAGCCGTTAAAGAGCTTAATAAAAAAATAAAATGATAAATTTTCAAAAATTTTTTGTAGAAGAATTTATTTCACCATTTGTAAGCAGAAGTCAGCCGCAATTAGCTATTAATAGTGGACCAAATCAAGAGCTAACATCTAATATGATAAACAACACTTTCCCCAGTAGCTTAAAATCTGTAAAAGTAACTCTACCTAAAAAGAAAAAAAAACTTAAGCTGAAAAGAAGAGCTTAGCTAAATTATTAGCCCTGCTCTTCACCTGTGCAGCCCACTTGCTATTAAGAATTTCTTCACCTGCTTTTTTGTAATTTCCTGCATCAATATGTTGCTTTGTATTTACAAATTTACTTAACCGTGTATACCCAAGATTAAAAGACATGTCTAGTATGGCTAATTTAACATTTTTAGGCAGCCCATCAAATTGTGGTAAAAATTTCTTTGCATCCTTGTAGGCGGTTTTAATGTTTATTTGAAATAGCGCTCTAGCTTGCTCATCAGTTAAGTCCTGCTGCCCTTTAATAACTTTATCATAGTCAACACCAATGCTTTTGAGTATAGCAGGTGCATCAGGCCTTTGAGGTTAAAACCTATGCCAATGGTTTTTTTCCCTACAGAATCCAGGTATACATGATTCTTATGACCTTCATGTTTTTTAATTAAAGCCAAAACATCGTCAAAAGTAATACGCGTATCTGCTACATTCTGAATAATAGCAGAAGAAGGTGGTGGCGGTACATCAGTTACTGCCTCTAATAGTTCTTGTATTTTTCTATAAAACTGCACCTAATTATTTAATTAAGAACAGCAACTTTAACTATTTTGGGATTGTTATTCGCAAAGTGCTCTGCATCTTTTTTATCAAGAAAAAATACATCAATAACAGGCATCTTGCCGCCTGAAGCCACTCTATCTTTCACTGCAGAGCCAGTGTCAACAGCTTTAACTAACCCTACGTTAGGAATAATAACTTCTTTATCATAAGGAATAATGCGAGGGTCTACAGCAATAGAATCCCCTTGCTTGAGCGTATAGCCTGTAGAACTTCTCAATTTTCTACTATCTGAATCGGTACCACCTCCTCGAGCCCAATATACTGTCAATCTAACAGTAAGTACTCTATAATCATTACTATCTGTTTTAGGGATAAAAGAGCCGTTATACTTTATACCGTCTTTTTTAACTTCAATGTTTTTAGCAATTTCTTGCTCTTTAGTCGGTGTAACAGATTTTAACTCTTTCTTAACATCACTAACTGTCAGCTTTTTTTCTAAACGTTTAAATGCTGACATGCTTACAGGATTAGCAGTTAAGAGCAATCCTGTAATGATTAATATTAATTTATTAATTTTGGTGTTTTTTGTTATCATAAATAAAAAAGAGCCTTAAGGGCTAGCCTATACAGGCAAACAGTAGTTTGTTGTTACTAACATTATTTATTAAGAATATAGGAATTTACTAGACATGTCAAGAAGAAAAAAAATGCCGATTATTCCCAAGGGAACACAATCCAGGATTCATCTTTAGCTTTCTTAGCATAGACATCAGGAATAAACTTTGTCCGTTTCTTTAAAAATAAAGACGCTGTTATTACTTCTTTATTGACAAGCATTTTGTTTATAGAAATGAAACTATCACCAGAATCAGATATATCATCGATTAATAATATTTTTTGCATTGAGCTAATATCTGGTACCTGATAAAGTTCAGCATTACTAGCTTTCTCTTGATCCGCATAAGTTCTCAAGCCAACAGAATATACTTTTCTGATGTTGAGCATATTACTAATGATGACACTTGGAATGAGACCACCTCTGCTTAGTCCAACTATTTCGAAATCAAGTATATTTGGTTGCTTGTCTTTTAGTTGCTCGACAATCTTAGTACAGAGAGACATTATACCTCTCCACGAAACAATAGTCTTTTCCATAATTCAATTATGGAATATATTTTTAAAATATCAACTTAAGCGTTAAAATTATACCGTTTCAACATTCCGGGCATTTTGCCAGCTCTACGCAACTTCTCTATGTCTTTTTCAATTTCAACAAGCGCTTTTACTGCATGCATTAAGAAGCCATATTTTTCCTTAGTTCTGTTATAAACAAAGTTAGGCTCATTATTCATTACTCTTTTAGCTAAATCTTGAAATTTATCATGCACATTCTTCTTAAGAGATCCAAGAGTTACCACACCAAAACCTGAAACATTAACATGTGATTTATCTAGGTCTGTTTTATCAATTGTCTCTACCCACCCAGCTCTTTCTTTCTTTGGTTTTTCTGATACAGCAGGAGTAGCTGTTGATGTTTCTTGTGCTTCATCTCTATAATCAGTGGTAGCTTTTGCACCATCAGGTATATTTTGAGATTGTACTTCAGTATTATTAGCACTGGCATTGGATCTTAGTTTATTGAGATAAACCTGTTCCAATAAAAAAATATCTCTATTCACTTAAATATTTATATGGATAAGTCCAAAATGGACAAGATTAAATCCATGTCTCGTAAAGAAGTGTGTAATTTTGTAATAGAGAATTGTGACTTATTCAAAACATGTGATACATGTGATTCTATATTAAGTTCAAAAACTGACATATGTCCAGTGTGCAAGAGCTACAGGTTTAATACAGAAGAAGCATTAATTAAAAAACTTGCAAGAAGATTTAAAAATAAACCTAGATCTTCTTTACTTGATTCCGATCTTTACTAAGTCGAGCTGCTCATTTAAATGTTGAGATAAAAAAATTACTTTTTTCATTAAATCTTCTTTCTTCACACCTCTGGTTTTTTTTGCTTCTAAATACATATCAAGCACGAGATCAGCAGTAATTTTTTTCCTTTCACTCATATTAATATTTAATTATAGTTGATTTCTATTATTAAAACTATAATTAGTGATATGGAAAATAACTTTATTACACAAATTGTAGAATTGTCAAATGGATTAACTGCTGATTACGAAAAATTTTTCGTCAAGCAGCAAAACGCGGCTAGCAGCAGACTCCGCAAAGGACTCAAGGCAATTGCTGACGTCTGCAAGGCTGAGCGCAAGCGCATTACAGAAGTGCGCAATGGCCGCAAAGCTACTAAGTCAGCTTAATATACAGTCGTAGCAAATAGCTGGCCACTAGGTGTGTAAGCAAGCCAGCAAACATTGTAGCAACAAGAAAGGTAAACTCTCCCCTCAGGGGGTTATAAAACAGAGAGGTTAATACTCCCACCCAAAAGCTACTACATTCCATGCACAACAGAGGTTTGCTTAAAAAAGAACTTTTTGCTATTAAATTCCTTACAGGTAAAAATATTTTTGAATAATTCCACATTTGTGCAACAGATACAGATAGCAGTATAAAAAGAATAATATCTGATAATATCATATAAAATACACTCTAAGTTTGTCACCGTAGCTAGAAGTAGAAAAATTCATGAATGACCATTTCTCTGCATTTATTTTTTGAACAAATTGTGCCCAAGCTTCTTCAGTATTATCTAAGGTGACAACACGTCCATTTACAGGAATATACTCATACATAGAATTTACATTATTAATATTCTCCTGAAGAGATGGGTTGCTATTAAAAATACTCAACAACAGCTCATATGCTTCATCTTTATTTTGTTCAAGATATTTTTCTACTTTATGTCTGCAGCTACATCCAGGATTACTTTTATAAGATGTAATATCAGCTGCAATTTCTGAAAAATGATTAATAAAAGCATCTCTTACTTGTTCAACTGTTAGGAGCAAATACATGCAATGAGAAGCCACATAAATTGAATTTTTTTGTAATTTAAGTTCCATATAATAAATTATATTTAAATTTAATTAAATCCAGGCACTCTAAACTGCTTGCTTGAGTTAGGATCAGTTATTACTTTACCTTCAATACTCTCTTTGTACTGCATTGGGTCTATTGTATAATCAGAAAATGGTGAGCGTATATTACCATTAGGTAAAACTATTCCGTTCGGTATCCCATCTATTACTTTATCAAATGGACCACTAGCATAATAAGTACGCACACCCTGTCCTGTGTATTGTTCCCCTACTTTATGATAAACATCTTGCTCATTGTGCTCAGGCTTATGCACTTCAGAACTATATCCCTCAGTATTATCAGTTGCATCTTGAGACTGTGCTTCAGGCTGCTCTTCTGCAGGAGACTGATTTTCAAAATACTCAGAATACATTTGACTCTCTTTATTTGCTGTATTTTTCCTTGCAGGTCTTGTAACTACCTCTTCTTGTTGTGTCTTTTGGTTTGAAGTTGCTACTGGCTGCGCAGGATAAGCTTCACCACCAGCAGCAGTATCAACGTCATAAGGATTGTAATGATTTTGCTGTTGGTATGCAGTGTTTTTCTTTTGATCACTATGTGCAGCTGCAGCTTGAAACAGTCCACCCACCAGACCAATAATGGCACCAATGGGTATACCGCCGCCAGATCCTCCCATGGGAATTCCTGCTGGGAAACCTCCCTGCGCAGGATAGCCACCTCTTTGCATGGGCATAGGATAACCACCCTGCATGGGCATAGGGTAGCCACCTCTCTGCACAGGGTACTGCTGTTGTTGTGGTGCCATGCCAAAAGAAAATGTGCTTTGACTGTAGCAGCAAGTAGCAAAGCAGAGCAAAATAGCTATTAGTCTTATCATTAGGGAATGCGAAATAATTGACCAGTAATAGGATCTGTAACAACTTGACCTGAAGTATAATCATTGTAATTAACTGCAAAATCAGAATATGGTGATTGCACAGAATTTTTACCAGTGCGCGTGCCCATGCCAACAGTCTTGGCCAGCCGTGGTTTGTAGGTGTTGGAATTGTTGTTGTTATTCATTAATTTTTGATGTGTATTGCTGTCTCCTGCCATGTAATTACCCACCAGCCCACCAGCAGCTAACCCTGTGAGTGCACCAAGCCACTGTGCATCTGGGCCCTTGCTAATAGCTGGAGCTAAAAAATACCCCAACCCTGCACCTGCTGCAGAACCATACAATGTTTGTGTTGGTTGCCCTGTGTATGACTCCCAGCCTAGCTGACTGTAGCCATGTACACATATCAACAATACTGCTACAAATAATATTTTCTTCATTCCATAATAATATTGGAAATATTTGTTTAATCCAGCTTATTTTATAACATGTTGCATCATAAATATTAATATGAAAAATGTACCTGATGCTGCTAAAATATACAAAGACAGACTCAAGGCCGCTATGCAGAGATTAACTTTAAAAGGTAAATACGGCAACATCACACCACCTGCAACACAAGGTGGTTTGGTGACACCCATAAATGCACCCAACAGGCCTGTTAGATGAGTTGCATAACTATATTCACAAATTAAGTACATGCATGAACCTCATTATTGAAACTAAGTTTAAAAAAGGCATCAAAGCTGTTGATACATTGGCTGTTTCCCTAGATACTGAGCAATTAACCAAGATAGCAGCTACCAAGGGGTTGGCTGCAGCCAACAAAGCTATTGACTCTTTTGTTGAAAAATATACAGCAGACTTGAAGCAAAAACTTGGTGCTGCTCTTAACAAATAAACAAAAAAAAATAAATACATGCCATAAATAACTATAGCATGGCCAATCCTCCTAATTTCAACGATTTAGCAAGATCTCAAAGATCTGCAGCATTTAATAGAATATCATTCTCTAATGTAATTAATAATGGTGCTCCTTCAAGTAGTGACATAGCTATCAACATACCATCAAGTCCTGCTGCTCCTATTCAGCCAGACTATACAACAACAATCAGATTAACTTATCCTAAAGCTGTATTGGCTGAAGATTTTGGCAATCGTTGTGCAACATTTATACAAACACTTTGTGGATATGCACCCAGTAGTGTTTTAGCAGCAGCGTCTATTTGCTCAGATGACAAAAATGCTCCCATCTTTCCTGGCAACGATTTTGGTCAGTATCCTGCATCTTTGCAACAATCTCTTGGACCGTTTTTTGCTGGTGGCATTGGCGGATT